>Ga0068872_10001668_pt1 | contig 17757 bp, 18 predicted proteins | sample NOAtaG_7_FD_66441 | JGI IMG/M metagenome (GOLD analysis project Ga0068872, IMG submission 66441) | Freshwater lake microbial communities from Lake Erie, under a cyanobacterial bloom - NOAA_Erie_Diel1S_2200h metaG | ecosystem: Environmental > Aquatic > Freshwater > Lake | place: USA: Ohio, Lake...
GTGACGGGTGGACGCGCACCGGGCGGAGTAGCGGCCAGAACAACCCCGGCCGCTCGACTTCCGCCCACTTGAAGGGGACCCGCACAAGCGCGACGCGCATAACGCAATATAACGCATTCGTTTCGACGGGCGACACTAGGCAACCTAGGTTGCTCCCCGTCCCCTACCGGAGCAATGCATCATGCACTACACCGCACGACAGGCCGCCGCATTTCTCGGCGTTTCGCCCGCCACGTTGAGCAAGTGGCGGCACCTCAAGGTCGGCCCGACCCACTACGTCATCGGCGCCAGGGCCGTCCGTTACACGCTGGCGGACCTCGAGGCGTTCCGCGATCGCGGCCGCCGCGACACGCTCGCCACCCGCACGCCGGAGCGTGCCGCATGACGACCGACAACACGCCGGAGTCCCTTCGCGCCTTCAACAACAAGGGGCGCGCGGTCACGGTACAGCCGACGCGCCGGGTTGCGCTCATCGTGGCCGACGGCACCGCCCGCGTCTTCGATCGGGGCGCGGCCGTCACGGTCACGGTTGACGAGTGGCGCGAACGCCCCGACTGGTTCCGCGGGCTCAATGGCGAAACCTCCCCGCGCGACGCGTGGGGCCACGAGCTGCGCGTGGTGCGGATGTTCCTCGGCTCGGCTGGATTCACGACGCCGGATGGCCTCGCGTTGTCGCTCGACGGCTCGCTGCGGCAAGTGTCGGCACGGGACGCGCGGCACCTGGTGGGCGCGCACCGCGCCGCCTACGCCGATTCCTGGGAGGAAGCGGCGAACCGCCTCCCCGAAGCGGCGACCTACGAGGGGCCATACGAGACGGTGCGGCTCCGCCGCGCGAAGGGGATCCACCTTTACCGCGAGTCATTCCCCGTCGGCGCCGAGGTGCAGCTCCCGCCCGCCGACGCGCGGCAGCTCGTCAACGCTGGCGATGCCGACTGGCTCGACGATCGCACGAAGCAACTCGAGGCCCTGCTCGAGTCCGCCGGCGGGAACGCCGGCCGCGCGAACCCCACCGAGGCGCGCGGCCTCGCCGCGAAGCTGGCCGAGGTGTTCGGCTGGCGCACCGCCTGACCCGCACCGGAGCCCCGATCATGCCCACCTACGCAAGCGTCATGACCCGTGCGAGCGCACTCGCGCGGCTCGGCCCCCGCGCCCACCTGCTCGACTCGCTCCCGCTCGTGGTGGACGCGCGAGGCTGCGAACTCGGCTTCAGACGCACGGATGTCGAGGCGCTCGCGCACGGCGAGTACACGCACGAACGCACCGCGGCCCTCGGTCGCGTGGAACACCGCGCGCCGATCCGCCGGCGCCGCTGACCCCTCACCTAAGAACGCGAAACCGCCGCGCAGTCTGTGGAGACGCGGCGCGGCGGTTTCGAGAGGAAAACACTACATGTCCCGAACTGAATATAGCACCGACCCCGCACCGTTCGCCAGCGTGGCCCCCGGCCTCGCCGCGCGGGGTATGCACGTCTTCCCCGTCGAAGAACGGGGCAAGCGCCCGCACCCGATCCTCGGCGCATCGGGCGGCTTCAAGCTCGCCACAACCGACGCGGGGCAAGTCGCCGCCTGGGCGACGGCCGCCCCGCACGCGAACATCGGCCTTGTACCCGGCCCGTCGGGCTTGCTCGTCCTCGACCTCGACGGCGAGGACGCCGTGCCCCACGCCGCGGCGCTGGGATCGCACGACGGCGGCACGCTCACCGTGCAGACGGCGCGCGGCTGGCATCGGTACTACAAGCGCCCCGCGATCGAGCACATCGGAAACGCCGCGCTGGCCCCGCATCTCGACGTGCGGGCCGATGCCGGCTATGTCCTCGGCGTTGGCTCCGTGCATCCGAGTGGCGCCGTGTACCGCGTCCTGCACCGCCGACCGATCGCGCCGTGCCCCGCTGGCGTGGTGGACGCGCTGCGGGCGAAGCTCGCCCCACCGGCGCCCGTGCGCTCGACGCCGCGGCCGTGGCGTCCTGACGATGCGCGCCAAGGCAAGCGGTTGGCGCGGTACCTCGAGAAGGTCCCCGGCGGGCTGGCCGATGGCCGCAAGCAAACGTGCTACCGGCTCGCATGTGCGCTACTCCACGACTTCGGCCTCTCCGTCGCGGACGCGGCGGCGATCCTCGACCGATGGAACGCATCGAACGCCCCGCCGCTCGAGGATCGCACGCTAACCAGCATCGTTCAGAACGCGGCGAAGTACGGCCGGCATCGGGGGGCGGCATGACTTCACATTGGGCCGATGGCATCACGGCGCCACGCGAGGACCGCCCGCCGCTGAAGTACCACACGCTCGAGGACCTGGCGAACCGCCCCGAGCTGACCGCCCCACCGGTGCCGTTGGTCGCGCCGGTGCTCTACCGGGGCCGCGTGACGCTGCTTGCGGGACGCGAGAAGATCGGGAAAAGCACCCTCGCCGGGGCGCTCATTGCCGCCGTGTCCGCCGGCCGCGCGTTGCTCGAGGCGACGCCGACCCCCGAGCCCGTGCTCGTGTATTCGCTTGACGAACCGCTCGGCGACACGACACGGCGCTTGACGGCCCTCGGGGCGGACCCGCGCCGCGTCACCGTCTGCACCGAACGCCCCACGCCGGCGGAGGTAGCCGCGCGACTGGCCGAGCACCCGGCGGCGCTCGTGGCCTTCGACACGTTGAACGAACTCCTTCCCGGTGCCGACCTGAAGGACGCGGCGCAAATCCTGCCGACGCTCCGCGGGTTGGTGTCCGTGCTCCGCGATCATGGCGCGGCAGGGTTGATCCTCGCACACGCCGGGAAGACCACCGGCACGTACTTGGGTGCGGTGCAACTCGGCGGGGTTGTGGATGCGCCGCTCGTGCTGCGGGACTACCGCACGGCCGCTGACACGCTCGGTACGCCCCCGGCGGACGACGACGACACCGGCCCCGCTGACGACGGACGGCGCATCCTCGAGGGGCGCACGCGCTGGGGCGGGAAGCTCCGGCTTCGCCTCGTGTCGGATGGCCTGACGTACCGCCTGGGCGATGCGCCCGCGCCGCTCCCGACGCGCGTCCTTCGCACGCTCTACGAGGCGATAGAACCGCTGACGCTGGACGCCCTGACGCGCGCTCTGGGCGTGCGGGCGGCCGACGTGCGGGACGCCGTGAAGACGCTCAAGGGGCAAGGCGCGGTGCGCCATGACCCGCGGCAACCGCTTGAGCTGACGCCCGTCGGCGTTCGCATGATGCAGGACCCGACGCCCGTCCCGTCCCGTCCGGCCTCCCGTCCCGAGGGGGATTTTCCGAGTGTCCTCGGGACGGGACACCTCCCTATGCCGGACGTTGCGGGACGTGACCGGACGTTGACGGGACGGGAGCGGGACGGGTCGCATGCGCTCCCGTCCCAAAATGCAGGCCCTATACCCGCAGAACGGGACGGGACGGCGGATGCGCTGCTCGTGGACCCGTTCGAGGGGGCGGCATGATCGCGGCGCCGGCGTTGCTCGACGCGCTCACCGACGCCGGCGTGACCGTCCGGTGGCAGGGGGCGCGGCTCCACATCGCGCCGGCGTCACGCATCCCCGCCACGCTCCGCCCCGCCTTGGCCGATCGCGCCACGCTGCGGGCGCTGGCGGGGCTCGTGCCGCACGTCCTCGACCCAAGCGAGGAAGCACACGCCGTGCGCCTCGGCGACGCCCTGGAGGCCCAATACCGCGCCGCTGCGGCCGTGCGGATGCGCCACGGCACGGGTTGGCCGGGTTCCCACGCACTGGATGCCCGACACGTCGCGGCGCTCGAGGCCCGCGCCGTCGCTGCGGCCGAGCTGCTCGAGGAACGCGCGGCCGTCCGGGAGTACGACGGCGGGCTCGACCGTGCCGAGGCCGAGCGGCTCGCCGCCCGCGATGTCGCGGCGATGCTGGCGGGTTCGTGACTGCTCGAGGCGTGCGAGTGTGGCGCGGATGTCGCCCCACGGTTCCCACGTGGTCCATGCCATGCGCCACGATCGCGCACGCCGTCACGCCGGCGTCATCGCCGGGAGGGGGCGTAACGATCCCTGCGGCCGCCCCGGCCTCGGGCATTCCGATCCGCGCCGTGTCGCTAGCTGCGTCCGCCGCGGGGGCGCGGTTGACACTGACACGCCCGCGCGAGGGGCACGGGTCCTTCCCCGGCCCCGCCCCCTGCGGGGACGCGCCAGCCGCAGTCTTCGCCTTCCGACAACGTGCCCGAAATGCTGCCGCCGATGCCGATGACGCGCTACACCCACGCCCCCGGTACGCCCCTGACTGAACCGGATTCCTCGCCTGTTCGCCCGCCCCGATCGCCCCTGACGGGGCGGCAAACCGCCCGCACGGCGCCGCGGTGGCGCTGTCCCTTGCCGGCCGCTCGTGTCCGGCACGACTGAACCCCTCGCCCGATTCTACCATGCCGAAAATGCCGAAAACGCTGCGCGCCGCCGAGGCCGCCGACGCCGTGGGCGTCTCCCCCCGCACGCTGCGCGAGTGGACCCAGCAAGGATGCCCGCACCGCCGCACGCCGGGCGGCGCCGAGTACGTCATCGCCGAAGTCCTCACCTGGCGCACGGAAACCGCTGTCGCTGCGGCCATTGAAAAGCTGCAACGGCCCGACGGGATAGACCTCGCCGCCGAGCAAGCCCGGAAGGCCCGCGCCGATGCGGACCTCCGGGAGCTGGACCTCGCCGAACGCCGCGGCGAATTGGTGCCCGTGGCCAAGTACCGCCGGGAACTCGAGGACGTGCTCGGCCGGATGCGCGCCGTTGTGTCGGGCGGGCTGCACCGTTTTGAGCGGCGCATCGTGTCGTGTGCAACGCCGGGGGAGGCGCGGCGGCTGACGCGGGACATCGAGGACGCCATCTGTCGCGGCGGGGTGGCGCTGGCGGACACGCTCGAGGACGCCGACCCCGACACCGACGGCTGACGGAGGCGGAGTTTCCTCCCTTGGGTACCCCGGTGGGTACCCCGACAACGAAAAAGCCCTCCATTTCGGAGGGCCTTTTCGTGCCGTTTTCATAGCGAGAGCGGGCGACGGGGGTCGAACCCGCGACATCCAGCTTGGGAAGCTGGCGCTCTGCCAACTGAGCTACGCCCGCGAACGCCGTACGATACCCGCACGTCCGGGCGCGCGGCAAGCCCGCGTCAGTCGTCCATCCAATGCGACGCCGAAGACAAATCCAGCGCCGCCCGCACGAACCGGATGAGTTCCTCGTGGGTGAACGGCTTCGACAGCACGGGATGGCCGGACGTCATCACCTTCACCGCGTGCTCGAAGGGGTAGGCGGTGATGTAGGCCACCCGCGTTCCCGGCCACGCCGCCTCCACCTTCGCCGCGAGGTCGGGCCCCGAGAGCCCCGGCATCGCGACGTCCGTCAGCAGCAGGTCCGGGGGATCCTCGGAGCCCTCGAACGCACGCAGCGCCTCCGACCCGTCGAACGTCTCGACCACGGCGAATCCCTCGCGCGTCAGCGACCGCACGAGGACGCTGCGCACGGCGTCATCGTCTTCGGCGATGACGATCAGGGGCTGGATCATGGGAACGATGGCGGGCTCCGGTCGGGCTGGGCGGCTCCGCGCGCTGGAGGAACCTTGTCGAAGTATCGGACGGCGGAACGGGCTCTTGACAACGCGCCAGAGAGTATTAGTGTACCCATACACCCATACACATTACGATGTTCGACCGCATCGACGCCCGCCTCCCGACTCCCCTCTACACCCAGATCGCCCAAGCCGTCCGGGCCGCGATCGGGGCCGGCGACCTGCGGCCGGGTGACGGGCTCCCGAGCGTGCGCGCCCTCGCCGCTCAGTTGCGCGTCAATCCCGCCACCGTGGTGCAGGCCTACCGAGAACTGGAGTCCGACATGCTCATCGAAATGCGACAAGGGGCCGGCAGCTTCGTTCGCGACGTCCCGCCCGATCGGCGCGAGGGCGAGCGGCACGCCGCCTTCCGACGTCTCGTCGGCCAGGCGCTCGACGAAGCCGTTCGCATGTCCCTCCCTCCCCACACCGTGCGGCAGCTCGTGTCCGCCGAACTCGACCGCGTCTTCGGATGAGCCACGCCATTCAGACCCGCGGCCTCGGCCGCCGCCTGGGCAAGTCGTTCGAACTCCGCGACGTCTCGCTCAACGTCCCCGCCGGATCGGTCTATGGCTTCCTTGGCGCGAATGGCGCGGGGAAGTCGAGCACCATCCGCTGCCTGATGGGCCTGCTGCGGGCGTCGCACGGCAGCATCTCGCTGCTCGGCCAGCCGGTGCCGCAGGCGCTGCCGGCGGTCCTCGCCCGCACCAGCTACGTGCCGGAGCGCCCGCACGTCTTCGAGTCGCTCCGCGTGCGCGAGATGCTCGACTTCCACGGCGTGGCCTTCCGGCACTCGTGGGACGCCGCGCGCGCGGAGGAACTCCGGGGGGCCTTCCGCCTCGACGCGGACGTCCCCATCCGGCGGCTGTCCAAGGGCGAGACGGGCAAGCTGCTCATGCTTCTGGCGCTGGCGCAGCGGCCGGAGCTGCTGATCCTCGACGAACCCACCGACGGCCTCGACCCGGTCGTGCGGCGCGACGTGCTCGGCGCGCTGCTCGACTACGTGGCCGAGACGGGGGCGACCGCCTTCATCTCCAGCCATCTCGTCTTCGAGCTCGAGCGCGTCTGCGACTGGGTGGGGGTGCTCGACGCCGGCAGCATGGTCGCCGAGCTCCCGATGCAGGTCTTCAAGGACGGGCTCAAGCGCCTGCGCGTCGCCACGGCGCCGCCGCAGATCCCGGACACGCCCTTCACGCTGCTCGGCCGCCAGCCGTCGCTGGGTCAGGTCGAGGAATGGGTCGTCCGCGGCTGGACCACCACGATGACGCAGTGGTTCGCCGGTGCCGGCGTCGAGCTGCGCGAAGTGATCGACCTCGACCTCGAGGAGGGCTTCGTCGAGCTCCTGCGCGCCGCCCGTCGGCGGGAGGTCGCGCGATGACCCTCTACCTCGCCCTGCTGCGCGTCCAGGCCCGGCTGATGGGTGGCGTGCTCGTCGGCGTCGCGCTCGCCGTGCTCGTCGGCTTCGCGACCCCGTGGCTGCTGGAGGTCATGGCCAACGGGACCCCGGGCGCACTGCCTGCCCGGACCTTCCTGCGACGTGGCCCGTTCGCCGGCGGCGTCCTGCTGATCACGGCGATCGTGCTCGGCGCTACCTCCGGCTTCCAGTGGGCCGAGGAGGGCTCCCGCAACAAGGGGGTTTACCTCATGTGCCTGCCACTCGAGCGCTGGCATCTGCTCCTGCTCGAGTTCGCAGTCGCGGTCACCTTCGTCCTCGGCGGCACGCTGCTCACCTACGCGGTCGGCGTCGCGACCTCCGCGGTGGCGCCGATCCCGGAGGGACTGCACGCGTATCCCGGCGCGCTCGCGATGCGCTTCCTGTCCATGGCGCTCGTGGTGTTGGCCGTGTTCTTCGGGCCGTCCCGCGCCGCAGCGAACGCCGATCCGCGACACGCGAGGTCGTGGCTGGTCGCCGTGCTCCTCCTGATCGTCGGCGCGATCGTGGGCGAAGTGCTCGGGGCCAACGTGATCGGCCGCGTGGCGGCCTTCCTCTTCAACCCCGGAGGGCCGCTGCACTTCCTGCTCGGCACCTGGATGCTGGTGGACCTGTGATGCGGGCCCGCTTCCTGAACCGGCGCGCAGCCCGGACCTTCGTGCAGTCCGCCGCCCTCGGGCTGGCCGCTGCCATCGCTGTCGGGGTTCCCGCGACGGCCCAGGTCCCGGTGATCGCCGTCCGTGAGGCCGCCGACACCCGCGAGACGCGAGCGCTCGTCGCGGAGCTCACCCGCGTGAGCCGCGCATCGAACGATCGCCTGGCCGCCCAGCGCAAGACGTGGCTCGACGCGCTGCCCCTCGACACCCTCGACCTTGCCGGCGTGCGCTGGTACGTAGCGCCGGCGGCGCGACGGGATCTCGAGGCGATCGTGCAGCGCCTCGACTCGATCGTGCGTCACCGCGGCCTGCCGCCGTTCCGGGAGCTGCTCGGCACCGGTCGTGCGTGGGTCGTGGCCGGCGTGCCGCCGACGGGTTACTGGGGCGGGCACAGCCGGATGATCACCTTCGATACGTCGGCCAGCCAGGTCTCGGCGCTCCCGTCGCTCGGGCGCGACGTCCTCGCGCGCGTGATCGGCCAGCAGCTCGCCGTCGGTGCCATGCGGCAGGTCGACCGGCGGATGACCGGCTTCCTGCAGACGGCCATCCCGCTGGACGCGAACGGGGGCGTGGGGGCCGTCGATATGCGCACCGCCCTGATCAACACCGGCGACCGGCGAGGCCCGGCGTGCGCGGGGGCCGATCTCGCCGCGTGCGAGTCCATGCTGTTCGATCCCGGCATGAACGCGGTCGTCGGGGGTGCCCCGCGCGGAGGGCTCGCCCGCGTGGCGCTCGACCTCGGAGGCCCCGGCGCGTGGCGAATCCTGCTGGCCGACACCGCCGCCCCGCCACGCGAGCGACTCGCCGCCGCCGCCGGGCGGCCGATCCGCGAGGTCCTCGCGCGTTGGCATGCCGAGGAGCTGGCGCTCCCCGACTCGACCTCGACGCTCCCCGTGCTCGTGGTTGTCGCCCTGAGCGCCCTCTCGGCGGCTATCGGCCTGCGGAGGGCCCACTGATGCGCCAGCTGCGCCGTGTGCTGGGTACCGTCCTCGTTCCCCTGGCGGCCGCCGCGTTCCCCTTCATGCTGTGGTCGGCCCTGGGAGGCCGTTGGGACAACGCGTTCTTCGAGACCGACGGCCCCTACGAGGAGCGCTCGTATCGCTTGGCAATGGCAAAGCTCGTTGCGCTCCGGACGCGTGACGTCCTCGAGGCGGCGTCCGCGGCGGTGCCGCGCACGCCGGGCTTTCATGTCCTCGTCACCGACACGACGGTGCGTTCGCGTCGCTCCGCGATCGAGATCGCGGCGACCGTGGAGCGGCTGCGGCGGGAGGCGGGGTTCGCGCGTCCGGCGATGCCGGTCGCGTGGGTCGTCGAAAACGGACAGATCGACGGGAGTGGCCATGTCGGATCGGGACGCGGATTCCGACTGCCCCTCCGTGCCGGGGATCCCTGCCTCGTGATCGTCAGCGCAGCGCAATGGTCCGACGACCCGGACATCGCGGGGAGGTGGGCAGCGACGGCAGTGCAGTCCTCGCCCTGCATGCTGTTCGCCGCGTTCGGCATGCCGGCGCCAGCCCTGTCCGCCAGTCTCGACTCGATCGACTGGACGAGCGCCCGCGGCGGGCGCTGGTGGGGCGCGCCGAGCGAGCGGCGGGTCCCGCCGCCGATGCAGCGCAAGCCGTTCGAGGAGCTTTCTCTGCTCGACGACATCTCCAACGGGTCGGTGCCCTGGCGAACATACGTCGCGTTGCTGCCCTGCATCGAGCAGCCGCCTCGCGGATGCGGCCGGGGAGTCCTCTCGATGTTCGGCGACTGGCGCAGCGCATGGGTGACCTTCCCCAGGCGTGTGGCGCCCGGTGTCTTCGACGGCGATTGGCAGAACTACTTCCTGACCCTTGTGGCCCCGGGCGTCACCGAGGGCGGTCGTGTCGAGTTACAGAGCGGTGGGGGGCGGATGGGGTCCCACCTCATGGCCGACATGGTCCGTCATCTCGGCCCCGAGCGCTTCGCGCGACTCTGGACCACTGACCGCCCGCTCCCCGAGGCCTACGCCGCCGTCGCCGGCGAGTCGTTCGACGCATTCGTGGCGCGGTGGCTCGGCGCGGAGCCCGGGCCACGTCGCGTCCTCCGCGGCAGCGAGTTGCCGCCGGCCGACTGGTGGTGGCTCACGGCGATCGTCGCCGTCGCGCTCGGGTGGACGCTGTGGGCCGGGGTGCGACGGGAGGCGGCCTAGCCGGCACGGACCCGCGCTCGGCGCAACGAACGCGTCGCTCCGTTCGCAGCCGCAACTGCAGGGCATCGAGTCCGCGCCCCCGCTATCCGGCCCTGCGGCCGCGAGACGCGACGTCAGGGTGTCCGTTGGGGGCCGGGGTGTGCGGCGACCGGAATACGAAAGGCCCCCGGCACACCGGCCGGGGGCCTCGAGAGCCACAGGTGAGGATTGAACTCACGACCGCTCGATTACGAATCGAGTGCTCTACCACTGAGCTACTGTGGCGACGTGCAGGAGTGCCCTGGCTCGGACTCGAACCGAGATGCCTTTCGGCACCACCCCCTCAAGATGGCGTGTCTACCAATTTCACCACCAGGGCGACTGAGGCACCGGGGGCACGTGCTGGCCCCGGTGCATCACGCGCGTCGCGTCCCGGGGGACGCGTTGCGCGCCTTCGATCTGCAAACAGCGAACGGGAGCGACGGGGCTCGAACCCGCGACCTCTCGAGTGACAGTCGAGTGCTCTAACCAAACTGAGCTACGCCCCCTACCGGGTCGGTGTGCTGACCCGCCGTGCGACCTGCGACCTGCTCCGCCCGCGGAGGCGAGTAGCCCCAACGGGAATCGAACCCGTCTCTCGACCTTGAAAGGGTCGCGTCCTAACCGATAGACGATGGGGCCGAGTCCCGGCACGAACGACGTGCGACCTGCCAGTAGCGATACCAGATAGCGAGATCAGTAGCGGTAACGGGATTCGAACCCGTGTTCCAGCCTTGAGAGGGCTGTGTCCTAGGCCCCTAGACGATACCGCCGTGTGCCTACTGGATCCTGCTGCATCGATTGTCGGCCGAGAAGCGCCGTCCTGCACCTGCGACAGGCCCGGAGGGAATCGAACCCCCAACCGCCGGTTTTGGAGACCGGTGCTCTACCAATTGAGCTACGGACCTAACCGTCGAGCGAGGGTGGCTAACGGGACTTGAACCCGCAACCCCCGGAACCACAATCCGGTGCTCTAACCAGTTGAGCTATAGCCACCAGAGTCCGCGATGTCCTGCGGAGACACCCAAGATACAAGAGCCCCGGCGCGAGTTCAACCGGCGACCGGAACCCGGGCATCCCGGGTCCCGGCTGCCCGCGCACTCAATCCTTCGCCCGCTCCATGTACTCGCCGGTCAGCGGATTGACCTTCACTTTCTCGCCCTGCCCGATGAACTCGGGCACGTTCACCGTCACCCCGTTCTCGAGCTTGGCCGGCTTGGCGGAGGCCGTCTTGGTCGCCGTCTTCATCACCGGCGCCGTCTCCACGATCTCGAGCACCAGGTACTGCGGCAGCTGGATCGAGACCGGCTTCCCGGAGTACCACTCGGCCAGGATCTTCATGCCCGGCTGCATCCACTTCGCGTTGTCGCCCAGCGTCTCCTCGTCCATCTCGAGCTGGTCGTAGTTCTCGGTGTTCATGAAGTGGTACGAGTCGCCGCCCTGGTAGAGGAACTCCAGTTCGTGCGTCTCCATGTCCGCCTTGGTGATCGCGTCGTCCGCGCGGAACCGGTGCTCGAACGACGAGCCGGTGCGGAGGTTCTTCATCTTCGTCTGCACCATCGCCCGCAGGTTGCCGGGGGTGTGGTGCCGGAAGTCGATCACGCGGCAGGGATCGTTCTCGAACACGATCACCATGCCCTTGCGGATGTTCGTCGCGCTGAACGCCATGGCGGGCTTGAGGCAAGGCCGGCGGGCACGCCCGGCCAGGTGGGGGGCGGCGCCAGCGCTCGGCAGATCACGGGGCGGAACCGTCCGGAACACCGGACAGCCATTGAAATTACGACGCGGGAAACTTCCATTCAACAGCCCCGTACCTTGGGGACATCCAGGCCGGCCCCGCGCGGCCCTCGTGCAGCGTGCCTCCCCGCCCCGGGGAGGCACCGGACCCACCCGCTCCAGGACCCATGGCGTTCTACCTGCTTCCCTTCGCGCTGCTCCAGCAGCCCGCGGCCCAGGCACCGGCCGGCCCCGCCCCGGTCGCCAAGGTGATCGTCAGCCCCGGCAAGCCCACCGTGGCGGCCGGCGACTCCATCAAGCTCGTCGGCTCCGCCCTCGACGCCGACGGCAAGCCCACCGAGGCCCGCATCCTCTACGGCCTCGCCGGCGGCTTCTTCGAAGGCGCTGTCGGCCGCGATGGCTGGGTCAAGGGCGGGTCGCCCGGCACCATCGTCGCCGTCGTCTCCGCCGTCCAGCCCGGCAAGCGCCCGGTCGTCGAGCGGGTCGAGATCAAGGTCGTCGCGGCCGCGTCGGTGAAGTTGGCGGTGACGCCGACCATCACCGCGCTCGTCGCCGGCCAGTCGGTGCCGCTGAGCGCCAAGGGCATCTCGCAGCAGGGCGATGCCGCCGCCGCGCCGGCCGCGTGGCGCTCGGCCAACCCGCGCGTCGCGCGCGTCGGCGACGACGGCGTCGTCACCGCCGTCGCTGCCGGCCGGACCACGCTCACCGCCACCGTCGGCGGCGTCTCGGCGACGGTGCCGGTCGAGGTCGTCGGCGGCGCGGTGACGCGCGCGGCGCTCACCCCCTCGTCGGCGAGGGTACGCCAGGGCGACGTCGTCTCGCTGGCCTTCAGCGCCACCGTCGGCGGCAAGGCCCGCACCGACCTCTCGCCGGTCTATACCATGTCCGGCGGCAACGGGCAGGTGGACCCGGACGGCCGGTTCGTCGCCTACGGCGAGGGCACGTACGTCGTCACCGCCGTCGCCGGCCCCGCCACCGCCAGCACCACCATCACCGTCGGCGAGCGCGACGTCGGCAAGGTCTTCGAGCTCGTCGGCAAGGTCGTGCGCTCGCGCTTCACCACCGAGGAGGTGTGGGTGCACCCGAACGGCAAGGTCGCCTACCTCGGCTCCGGCTCCGGCGGGGACGTCGCGTACGTGATCGACATCTCGAACCCGGCCGAGCCGAAGGTGGTCGATTCGCTCGTCACCAACACGCGCCGCGTCAACGACCTCATGACCGACGCCGACGGGAAGATCCTCGTCCACACGCGCGAGGGGGCGTCGGACCGCAAGAACGGCATCGTGATCTACACGCTCGAGGACCCGCTCCACCCGAAGAAGGTCAGCGAGTTCACCGAGACGGTGACCGCCGGCGTGCACTCGAGCTTCGTCTACCGCGACCCGAAGACGAAGCAGCTCAACGTCTTCATCACCAACGACGGCACCGGCGCGCTGCACGTCATCAACCTCGACGACCCCGCCAAGCCGAAGGAGATCGCCGTCTGGAAGACCCCGCGCCTCGACGCCGGCCGGTCCCTCCACGACATCGATCTCCAGGACGGCCTGCTCTACGGCTCCTGGTGGAACGACGGGCTGGTGATCCTCGACGTCGGCAACGGCATCAAGGGCGGTACGCCGTCGAACCCGCAGTTCGTCTCGCAGTTCAAGTACGACCTCGACAAGCTCTACAAGCGCGTCGAGCTCAAGGGCGGCCCGGGCTTCATCCGCGGCACCCACACCGCCTGGCGGCACAGGAACTACGTCTTCATCGGTGACGAGGTCTTCGGCGCCGGCTTCGGCGGCGGTGGCGGCGGCAGCGGCGAGCTGACGCAGGCGTGGGGCCGGCTGCAGGTGATCGACGTCTCGGACATCCTCAACCCGAAGTCGGTCGCGTGGTGGGAGCCCGACTACGGCGGCGTGCACAACGTCTGGGCCCGCGCCGACACGCTCTACGTGGGCGCCTACAACGCCGGCTTCCATGCGCTCGACGTCTCCGGCGAACTGCGCGGCGACCTCAAGGCGCAGAACCGCACCATCGCCACCTTCATGCCACGCGACGAGAAGGCGAAGGTGAGCAACGCCACGATGACCTGGGGCGTGGTGGTCAAGGACGACCTCATCTACATCAACGACATGTACGCCGGGCTCTTCATCGGCAAGATCAAGCCGAAGCCCGGGAGCGTGACCCCGTGAGGGGCGCCCTGCGGCTGGCGGTGGCGGGGGGGCTCGTCGCCTCCGCCGCCGCGGCGCAGGGGCCGGGCGCGCGGCCGGCGGCGGGGGCCGCGCCGCCGCCCGCGCGCACCTACGACGTGATCGTCGGCGCCGAGGCGGTGGACAAGATGCAGGTCGTCCGCTTCGGCCCCGGCGGGGCGGCCCTCGTGCGCGAGCGCGTCATCGGCAAGAACGGCATCGACCCCGACGGCCCGCACGGCATCGCCGTCGCCCCCGATGCGCGGCACTACTACGTCAGCACGGCCCACGGCGTCCCCAACGGCACGCTCTGGAAGCTCGAGGCCGAGTCCGACAAGGTCGTCGCGCAGACCGACCTCGGCCCTTTTCCCGCGACGCTGCAGGTGAGCGCCGACGGCGAGTACGCCTGGGTGGTGAACTTCAACCTCCATGGCGAGATGGTGCCGTCGAGCGTGTCGGTCGTCGGCACCGCCGACATGGTCGAGCTGACGCGCATCCCCACCTGCACCATGCCCCACGGCTCGCGGCTCTCGCCCGACGGCCGGCACCACTGGTCGGTGTGCATGATGGACGACGTGCTGGTGGACATCGACGCCACGCGGTTCGAGGTCGCGCGGCACTTCGCGCTCGCCAAGGGCCGCGAGATGGGGATGGCGGGCCCGCCGCCGCAGCGCGGGGCGGCGATGGGCCACGACCACGCCGGCCACGGCATGGAACCCCCCAAACCCGGCGACGTCTCCTGCTCTCCCACGTGGGCGCAGCCCTCGAGCGACGGCCGCACGGTGTGGGTGGCGTGCAACCGGGCCTCCGACCTCGTCGAGGTGGACGTCGCGTCGTGGACGATGCGGCGGCGCATCCCCACCGGCGCCGGCACCTACAACCTGGCCGCGACGCGCGACGGCCGGCTCGTCATCGGGACGAACAAGCGCGGGCAGTCGGTGTCGATCCACGACGCCGTGACCGGGGCCGAGCTGGCGCGCGTCCCGACCTCGCGCCGCATCCCCAGCGGGCTCGTGGTGTCGCCGGACGATCGCTACGTCTTCGTCACCTGCGAGGGCGTCGGCTCGGAGCCGGGGGCCGTGGACGTGATCGACCTCGCGACCCGGACGCGCGTGGCGAGCGTGGACGTCGGCCAGATGGCCGGCGGCATTGACGTCTGGCGGATGCGTTGACGGCGACGGCGCGTCCCGCGGGATGCGCCGTCACCCGCGGTCACCCGCGGTCACCCGCGGTCACCAGCGGTCACCAGCGGTCACCCGCGGTCACCCGCGGTCACCCGCGGTCACCAGCGGTCACCCGCCGGCTTCCGCCGGCTACCGCGCCAGCACCGGCGCCAACGCCTTCCACAGGTTCGCCGCGACCAGCTTCGAGCCGTCCTCGTTCGGGTGGATCCCGTCCGGCTGGTTGTACTTCGCCACGCCGGCCACCCCGTCCAGCAGGAACGGCAGCAACGGCACCCCCGCCTCCCTGGCCAGCGCGGGGTACATCGCGTGGAACGCCCGCGTGTACGCCTGCCCCATGTTGGGCGGGGCCTCCATCTGCACCAGCAGCACCGGCGCGCCGGGCTTGGCCGCCTTCACGCGCGCGAGGAGGGCGCGGATGTTCGCCCGGGTCGAGTCCACCTCGACACCGCGCAGGCCGTCGTTCGCGCCGGTCTCGACGACCACCACGTCCCCGGGGCCCGACAGCACCCAGTCGGCGCGCCGGAGGGCCCCGGCGCTCGTCTCCCCCGACAGGCCGGCGTTGAGCACCGTCCACGGCAGTCCGGCCGAATCCGCCTTGGCCTCGAGCAGCGCCGGATAGGCGTCCTTGGGGTTCAGCCCCAGCCCCGCCGTGAGCGAGGTGCCGATGATCAGGAGCGTCTTCCGCGCCGCCGGCACCCCGGGCGCGGCGGCGCCCCCGGCCGCCGGGGGTGGAACGTTCGTCCCGCCCTGCGAGTAGGCACCGGAGCCGGTCGCCACGGCCTCCGGCTTCGGGGTATCCTTCCCGCCGCAGGCGGCGACCCAGAGTCCCAGTACCGCCGCCCCCAAGCTCCGACCCGTCGTTCCCGTCATGCTCGCTGCCCGTTCGCTCACCAAGGAATATCCCAGCGGGAGCTCGGCACTCGCCGTGCTCCGCGACGTCACCTTCGAGATCCCGCAGGGCCAGTTCGTCGCGATCGTCGGCCCCTCCGGGAGCGGCAAGACGACCCTGCTCGGGCTGCTCGCCGGCCTCGATACCCCCTCGCGGGGGACGGTGGTCCTCGACGGTGCCGACCTCGCCGGCCTCGACGAGGACGCGCGCGCGCGCCTCCGTGGCGAAAAGGTAGGCTTCATCTTCCAGTCGTTCCAGCTCATCCCGACGCTGACGGCGATGGAGAACGTGCAGGTGCCGCTCGAGCTTCGGGGCGAAACCGGGGCCGAGCCGCGCGCCCGCGAGCTTCTGACCCGCGTCGGGTTGGGCCACCGGCTCGACCATTTCCCGACGCAGCTCTCGGGGGGCGAGCAGCAGCGGGTGGCGATCGCCCGGGCCTTCTCCAATCAGCCGCGCATCCTCTTCGCCGACGAGCCGACGGGCAACCTCGACGTCAACACCGGCGCGACGATCGTCGAGCTGCTCGAGCAGCTCAACCGGGAGAGCGGCTCGACGGTGATCCTCGTGACGCACGACCTGCAGCTGGCGGAGCGGGCGCAGCGGGTGATCCGGCTGCGGGACGGTGCCGTCATCGAGGATCGCCCCTCCACCCGCGCGTAGGCCCCGGACGCGCGGCGCGCGCCGCGCCGTCCCCCTTCCCCGCCATGCCCTCCCCCCTCCTCTCCCTCGCCTGGCGCGATTCGCGCACCGCGCGCCGCCGCCTCGCGCTCTACATGAGCGCGATCTCGCTCGGCGTCGCCGCGCTGGTCGCGATCGACAGCTTCGCCCTGAACGTCACGCGCAGCATCCGCGAGCAGTCCCGCGCGCTGCTCGGCGGGGACCTGGCGTTCACCAGCCGCACGGCGTTCCCGGCGCCGGTGGACTCGCTCTTCGACTCGCTCCGGACCACCGGGGTCGAGTTCGCCCGCCAGGTGACGTTCGGCTCGATGGCGCAGCTCAAGCGCACGGGGGGGACGCGGCTCTCCCAGGTGCGCGCCGTCACCCGCAACTACCCGTTCTACGGCGAGGTCGTCACCGAGCCCGCCGGCCAGTGGCGGTTCCTGCACGACCGCCGCGTGGCCCTCGTGGACGAGTCGCTGCTGATCGCCCTCGGCGGCGAGGTCGGCGACTCGCTGACGCTGGGCTACGCCACCTTCCGGATCGCCGGCGTCCTGCGCAACGTGCCCGGCGACCCGGGCGTGGCCGCGACGATCGGCCCCCGCGTGTTCATCTCGGACGCGTGGGTCGGCGAGACGCAGCTCCTCGTCTTCGGCTCCCGCGCGGAGTACGAGCAGCTCGCGCGGCTCCGCGACACCTCGACGGCGGCGGCCATCGCCGCGGCCCTCAAGCCGCGGCTCGAGCCCAGCCGTGTCCGCGTCCGCACGGTGCAGGAGAACGAGCGGAACTTCACCCAGGCCATCGCCCAGCTCGGCGACTTTCTCGGCATCGTCGGGCTCGTCGCGCTGCTCCTCGGCGGCATCGGCGTGGCATCGGGGGTCACCGCCTACGTCGCGCGCAAGATCGACGTCGTCGCGGTGCTGCGCTGCCTCGGCGCGACGAGCGGGCAGGTGCTCGCCATCTACGCCGCGCAGGCCGGCGCCATGGGGCTGGCCGGCGCCGCGATCGGCGTCGGGATCGGCCTCGCCATCCAGCAGGCGCTGCCCGGCATCCTCGGCGACTTCCTCCCGGTGGACGTGCGCGTGGCCCTCGAGCCCGGCGCCGTGCTGACGGGGTTGGCGATCGGCGTCTGGACGGCCCTCCTCTTCGCCCTCCGGCCGCTGGTGGCGCTGCGCAACGTCTCGCCGCTGCAGGCGATCCGGCGCGACACCGACGGCGCCGCGCTGACCACCACGTGGCGCGACCCGTGGGTGATCGGCGTCAACATCGCGCTCGTCGCGAGTGTCGTCGGCATGGCCGTCTGGCG
>Ga0068872_10001671_pt1 | contig 17748 bp, 15 predicted proteins | sample NOAtaG_7_FD_66441 | JGI IMG/M metagenome (GOLD analysis project Ga0068872, IMG submission 66441) | Freshwater lake microbial communities from Lake Erie, under a cyanobacterial bloom - NOAA_Erie_Diel1S_2200h metaG | ecosystem: Environmental > Aquatic > Freshwater > Lake | place: USA: Ohio, Lake...
CCGCTGGTGGACGATGCCATCAAGCGCTGCCGCCTGGGGCGAGAGCGCGAGGCCGAGGCTTATTTCCAGAAAGCACGTGCCGTGGCGGGCATCCAGCGCCCCGCCGATGATCTGGACGAGCCGCCAGGGCAGGGCAACCCCCGCTGAAGCGGGCCACTGCCATCGCGCCGTGGCCAGGCAGTCAGCGCGCGCGTCCGATCGGACCCCCGGTCCACTATCATTTTCGTTTTTCAACCGTCACGGGAGTACCGGAACATGTCTGCCGTCCGACTGTTCGTGCTGATCGCCCTGGCCGCCGCACTGGTCGGCTGCTCCAACGTCGCCCGTCAGCAAGCACGCAATTTCCAGTGCCCCGGCGGCACGGTGATCGATGTGCGTTTCGCGGAAGGCGGCGGCGAGGCCACCGTGTTCGCCCCCGACTTCACGGCCAAGCTGCCGCGACTGCCCGAAGGCACGCTCACGCGTTATGGCGACGCCGATACGGAGTTGTTGGTATCGGGGGCCAGCATCACCCTCACCCGCGCCGGCGCAGTGATCGGAAAGGACTGCCCCCTGGCAGACGAGCGCCCCTGGGCGCAGCGGTTCTACTGACCCGCCGCACCGCGTCACCTCACCACGGGATGGGGGTGCGGTCGCGGAAGAAGCCGCCAGTGGGGCCCTCGGCGGGCAGGGTGGCAAGCCAGACGGCGGTGTCGGCGCCCTGCTCCACGGGGCGCGTGGCGTTGGCGCCGCCCATGCGCGTGCGCACCCAGCCGGGGCACAAGGCGTTCACCAGCACGCCGCGGCCACGAGAGGCGGCGGACACCATTCGTGTCAGCGCGTTCAGGGCTGTTTTGGAAGCGCGGTATGCAGGTGTGCCATCACCCATGCCCTGTAACTGGCCAAGGCCGCTCGAGACGTTGACCACGCGGCCGTAATGGCGCGACATCATGCTTGGCACCAGGGCCTGGCACAGCAGGAGCGGACCGATGAAGTTGGTCTCGCAGGTGTCGCGAAACTCCTGGGCCTGCACCTGCAGCACGCCGCGGCCGCGGCCCTCCGGCAGGATGCCGGCGTTGTTCACCAACACATCCGCGCCGCCGAACGCGCCTTCGAGCCACTGCGCCAGGGCCTCCACCTGGGCGGGGTCCGTCACATCGAGGCGGTGAAAGTGCACGTCTGCGCCCTCTCTCGACAGGCCGAGCGCCGCTGCCTCGCCCTCTCGCACGTCGCGGGCCGTGAGCACCACGCGCAGATCGGCGCGCGCCAGTTGCCGGCAGATCTCCAGGCCAACGCCGCGGTTGCCGCCGGTGACCACCGCCACGCGCTTGCGTTCCTCGCCCGTGGTTCAGCTCCTCGCCCAGGCGGCGTCCACGCTCGCCAGGGCGGCCATGTTGACCAGCCGCCGCACGGTGGCCGTGGGCGTGACGATGTGCACGGTCTTGCGCGCCCCCAGCAGCATGGGCCCCACGGTGATGCCCTCGCCCGCCACCACCTTGAGGAGGTTGAAGGCGATGTTGGCTGCATCCAGGGCGGGCATGATGAGCAGGTTGGCCTCGCCCTTGAGGCGCGAGTTGGGGAACAGCCGCAGGCGGATTTCCTCGGAGAGCGCGGCATCGCCGTGCATCTCGCCCTCCACCTCGAGGTTCGGGTCGAGCGCTTCGAGGAATTCGCGCGCCCGGCTCATCTTCACCGCCGAGGCGTCAGTGCGCGAGCCGAAGTTGGAGTGCGACAGCAGCGCCACCTTCGGCACCAGCCCAAAGCGGCGCAATTCCTCCGCGGCCAGCAGCGTCATCTCCGCCACCTCCTCGGCCGTGGGGTCCATGTTCACATAGGTGTCGCAGATGAACAGCGTGCGCCCGGGCAGCAGCAGCATGTTCATGGCCGCGAAGCGCTTCACGCCCGGGCGCAGGCCGATGACGTCGGACACGGTCTCCAGGTGCCGGTGGTGCTCGGCGTAGGTGCCGCAGATCATGGCGTCGGCGTCACCCAGGCGCACCATGAGGGCAGCGATCAGGGTGGTGCGGCGCATGACATCGCGCTTGGCCAGTTCCTGGGATACCCCCTTGCGCTGCATGAGCTGGTAGTAGGTCTGCCAGTAGGTCTTGTAGCGCGGGTCGGAGTTGGGATTGACCAGCTCGAAATCCCGGCCCGGCTGGATGCGAAGGCCGTAGCGCTCCAGCCGCGGCCCCACCACCTCGGGGCGCGCGATCAGGATCGGCCGCGCCAGTCCCTCGTCCGCCACCACCTGCACGGCGCGCAGCACGCGCTCGTCCTCGCCCTCGGCGAACACCACGCGCCGCGGCGCGCGGCGCGCGGCGGCAAACACCGGCTTCATGATGAGGCCGGACTGGTACACGAAGTTGGTGAGCTGCTCGCGGTATGCCGCTAGGTCGGCGATGGGGCGCGTGGCCACGCCGCTGTCCATGGCCGCCCGGGCCACCGCCGGGGCGATCTGCACAATGAGCCGCGGATCGAAGGGCTTGGGAATGAGGTATTCGGGGCCGAAGCGCAACTCCTCGTTGCCGTAGGCCGAGGCCACGATGTCGGACTGTTCCGCCAGGGCGAGCTCGGCGATGGCCTGCACGGCGGCGAGCTTCATCTGCTCGGTGATGGACGTGGCCCCCGAATCGAGCGCGCCGCGGAAGATGTAGGGGAAGCACAGCACGTTGTTGACCTGGTTCGGGAAGTCCGAACGCCCGGTGGCGATCACCGCATCGGGCCTGACGCGCTTGGCCTCGTCGGGCATGATCTCGGGCACGGGGTTGGCGAGCGCCAGGATCAGCGGCCGTTGCGCCATGCGCGCCACCATCTCGGGCAGCAGCACCCCCGCGGCCGACAGGCCGAGGAACACGTCGGCGCCGTGGATGATCTCGCCTAGGGTGCGCGCCGCGGTGGGACGGGCATAGCGCGCCTTGTTGTCGTCCATCTCCTCCAGGCGACCGGCGTACACCACGCCCTTGATGTCGGCCACGGTGATGTTTTCCATGCGCACGCCCAACTGCACCAGCAGGTCGAGGCAGGCCAGCGCCGCTGCCCCGGCGCCCGAGCACACCAGCTTCACCGTCTCGATGGGCTTGCCCACCACCTTCAGGCCGTTGAGCAGCGCCGCGCCCACGATGATGGCGGTGCCATGCTGGTCATCGTGGAACACGGGGATCTTCATTCGGCCGCGCAGCTTGCGCTCCACCAGGAAGCACTCGGGCGCCTTGATGTCCTCGAGGTTGATGCCGCCGAAGGTGGGCTCGAGCGCGGCGATGATCTCCACCAGTTTGTCGGGGTCGCGCTCGTCGATCTCGATATCGAAGCAGTCGATGCCCGCAAACTTCTTGAACAGTACCGCCTTGCCTTCCATCACCGGCTTGGCCGCCAGGGGGCCTATGGCGCCCAGCCCCAGGACCGCCGTGCCGTTGGTGACCACGCCGATCAGATTGCCGCGCGAGGTGACCGCCCGCGCTGCCGCCTGGTCGGCCACGATTGCCTCGCACGCGGCCGCCACCCCGGGCGAGTACGCCAGCGCCAGGTCGCGCTGGGACATGAGCGTCTTGGTGGGAAGGATCGCGATCTTCCCCGGCGTGGGTAGCCGGTGGTAGTCGAGCGCGGCATTCTTTAGGGATTCGTCCATGGGCCGCGGCAATCCGTGGTGAGGAAAATCGGCCAGAATTATACGGAACGTCTCGCTGCAGCCTTGCTGCGGTATAGCCGGTGCCCCGGATTCCACCTGTCCCGCCCCATGCCCACGCTCCAGCCATGATCCGCCGCCAACTCGTCTCCCTGCTCGCCCTGCTGTGCGCCACCACCGCCAGCCAGGCCCCGGCCACCGCCCAGAGCGGCACCGGCCAGGCGCTGCTGTGGGAGGCGCGCTCCGCCACCGCCACGGTCTATCTGCTGGGCACCATTCATCTGGGCACACGCGATCTGTACCCCCTGCCCGCCAGCGTGGAAGCGGCCTACCGGCGCGCCGCCGTCGTGGCGTTGGAAGCCGATCCCGCCGACCCTTCAGCCTTGCTGCTGGCTGGGCAGGCGATGATGTACGTGCCGCCCGACGGACTGGAACGCAACGTCCCCGCCGCGCTGGTGCGCGACACCACCGAGGTGCTCGCCAGGTACGGCCTGCCCGCGGAGATGACCCGCATGATGAAACCCTTCGTGCTGGCCATGACCATCAGCGTTCTGGAGGCAGGCAAGGCAGGCCTGGACGCTTCCCTGGGCATCGACGCCCACCTGGCAAGCCGCGCGCGTCAGGATGGCAAGCGGCTGGTGGAACTGGAATCCATGGCCATGCAACTCGGCCTCATGGATGGCCTGCCGCGCGACGCCCAGGCGGCCATGCTGGAGAGTGCGGTGCGCGGCGCAAAGGCCGGCACCCTGGCCCGTGACCTGCGCGCCCTGTTGGAGGCCTGGAAGTCCGGCAACCTGGAACGCCTGGAGCAGGCGGCCATGGGCGACCTGCGTAGCCTTCCCGCCCCCGCGCGCAAAGCCTTGCAGGAGCGGCTGTTCGACCAGCGTAATCGCGCCATGGCCGACAAGGTGGCCGCCATGCTCGGCAGCGGCGATGTGGTGCTTGTGGGTGTGGGTGCGGCGCACCTGATGGGCGCCACCGGGCTGGTGGAACTGCTGCGCGCGCGGGGCTACAGCGTGCGACGACTGTAGCATTCCGCCTCATGGACGCTCCAGCGATCAACGAACTGTATCCCGAGATCGAGCCTCACCAGCAGGGCTGGCTAGCGGTGGATGAAACCCACCGCCTGTACTGGGAGGTGAGCGGCAATCCCCACGGCCTGCCGGTGGTGTTCTTGCATGGCGGACCGGGCGCCGGGGCGAGCCCCGCCCATCGCCGCTTCTTCGACCCGGCGGCTTACCGCATCGTGATCTTCGACCAGCGCGGCGCGGGCCGCTCGCAACCCTTGGGAGAGCTGCGCGACAACACCACGCCGCACCTGATCGCCGACATGGAGCGATTGCGCGCGCACCTGGGCATCCGGCGCTGGCTGGTCTTCGGCGGCTCGTGGGGCTCGACCCTGGCGCTGGCCTACGGGGAGGCCCATCCCGAGGCCTGCCTGGGCTTCGTGCTGCGCGGCATCTTCCTGTGCCGCGGGGAGGAAATCCGCTGGTTCCTGTACGGCATGCGGCAGGTGTTCCCGGAAGTGTGGACGCGCTTCGCCGGCCATCTGCCCGAATCGGAAAGAGGCGATCTGCTAGCCGCCTACAGGCGCCGGCTGGAACACCCGGACCCGGCCGTGCATCTGCCCGCCGCGCGGACCTGGAGTTTGTACGAGGGCGCCTGCTCGACTCTGCTGCCCAGCGAACAGGCCCTGGAGCATTTCGGCAACGACACGGTGGCGCTTGGCCTGGCGCGCATCGAAGCCCATTACTTTGCCCATGAAATCTTCCTGCCCGTGAACAGCCTGCTCGCGCGGGTGGATCGTATCCGCCACCTGCCTTGCGTGATCGTGCAGGGGCGCTACGACATGGTGTGCCCGGCCGTTTCGGCCTTCGATCTGGCAGCTGCATGGCCGGAAGCGGACCTGCAGGTGGTGGCCGACGCGGGCCACTCGGCGTGGGAGCCGGGCATCCGCACCCGATTGGTGGCGGCCACCGACGGTTTTCGCTCGCTCACTCCCTGACGCAGCCCCCACCGCCGCCAGCCGGCGCATTCATCCCACCCCATGAGCACACCCATCCCCGCCGTTTTTCTCGAGTACGTTGCCGGCCTGAAGGCCCACGACGTGCAACGCATCGCCGCCACCTTCGCCGAGGACCTGGAGGTGATCTCCAATGGACGGCGGCTGACCAAGGTGCAGTTCCTGCCCTTTCTGGGAGCGCTGTACGCCGGATTTCCCGACTGGCACTACGACCACGACCCGCCCGAGTGGCACGGCGACCTGATTGCCGTGAAGTGGCGGCAAAGCGGCACCCACACGGGCACCTTTGCATGGCCCGGCTACGACCCGGTGGCGCCCACCGGGCGCAGGGTGCGAATTCCCGAGCAATTCTTTCGCTACCGGGTGCGCGGCGAGCGGCTAATGGCCATTCTTCCCGACCCCATGCCCGGCGGCGCACCGCGGGGCATCCTGGAGCAGATCGGCGTGGTCATGCCGCCGCTGTAGGTTTGGCCGGTCTAGGAGGGGTTCCCATGTGCCTGGCTGCGCCGCAAGAGCACGGCGATCGACACAAGGGCGCAGCGCGTCATCGGGGCAACGCTACTGCCCCCGGGCGCAACGCCGGCGGCAGGCCCCGCGGGCGTCACGAGCGGGCAACGATCTCGCGAGCCAGTTCCAGGATCGTGAGCGGCGCGCAACCTTCGGCCTTGTTGTTGGCCACCACATGCACTGCCTGTCCAGCTCCCAGAGCCGCGGCACAAACCTCGGCCAAGGCAGCGCGGGTGCCGGGGTCCTCCTCGCACAGCCGGTTGAAGGGCGCGTAGCGCTGCTTGGCATCTTCGTAGCGAAGCGCCGGATTGAGATTCCAGCGGGCCACCACCGGCCCTGGGCCCGTGGCGTCCATCACCTCGAGCTGTCGCGCGAGCGGGCCGGCCTTGGGATGCACGCCCAGGCAGTGGCGCACGCCGTGCTCCCGCAATACGTCCGCGTAGGCATCCGTGAGCAAGGGCGCGTCGCGCAGTTCCACGGCATAAAGCGGCCCGCGCGGCAACGCTTCCAGGAAAGCCGCGAGGCGGCTGGCGAAGCGTGGCCCATCGCCTGCGCGCCAGCGCCCCTGGGGAGGAAACTGGAACAGCAGCACGCCGCACGCGGGGCCCAGCCCCTCCAGCGCTGGCAACACGAACCGCTCCAGCGCAAAACCGGGGTCGAGAAAACGCCCGTTGGCGGCGGTAGTGAGCCCCTCAGCGTGGCGCACATAAGGGGTGGTGCATTCGGCCGGGGCCTTCACCATGAAGCGGAAGCCGGGCGGGACCTCGCTCGCCAGCCGCTGAAAGCCGCTGCGATCCATGGGGGCGTAGTAGGTGCGGTCGATGCTGACGGCGCGCAGCAGCGGATGCGAAGCGTAGGCCGACAGGCCCTGCTGCGACAGCATCGAGGCATCGTGGCTACCCGCGTAGACCAGCCCCCGCCAACCCGGAAACGACCACGAGGAGGTGCCGAGATAAAGGCCTGGCGGCAGCCGGCGCGCGAGATCGGCGTGGCATTGGGCTTCGGGAGCCGGGGACGGAAACTCGTGCCGGGCACCCTGCCCCGGGATGGGGCTGCCGAAAAGATCCAGTTGGCGAGTCACGCAAGGTAGGGCCGGTTGCGGGCTGGCCCCAAGGTGCGGCCCGGTGCCGGAACGCCGAGAGTTTGTGGTGGGCCCGCTGGGACTCGAACCCAGGACCAAAGGATTATGAGTCCTCTGCTCTAACCGGCTGAGCTACAGGCCCTGCGAAGCTCGCGGCTGCGCATTTCTGGACGGGCGGCGCAGGAACGCGCCGCCCATCAGCCGTCGAGGAAACTGCGCAGCCGCTCGGAACGGCTCGGATGGCGCAGCTTGCGCAGCGCCTTGGCTTCTATTTGGCGGATGCGCTCGCGGGTGACATCGAACTGCTTGCCCACTTCCTCGAGGGTGTGATCGGTGTTCATCTCGATGCCGAAACGCATGCGCAGCACCTTGGCCTCGCGCGGGGTGAGGGTGTCCAGCACCTCCTTGGTGGCATCGCGCAGGCTGGTGTAGATGGCAGCGTCGGAGGGTGCCTGGGTGGCCTGATCCTCGATGAAGTCGCCCAGGTGCGAATCGTCATCGTCGCCGATGGGCGTCTCCATGGAGATGGGCTCCTTGGAAATCTTGAGGATCTTGCGGATCTTGTCCTCGGGCATGTCCATCTTCTGCGCCAGCGTGGCGGGATCGGGCTCGATGCCGGTCTCCTGCAGAATCTGCCGGGAGATGCGGTTCATCTTGTTGATGGTCTCGATCATGTGCACCGGGATGCGGATGGTGCGCGCCTGGTCGGCGATGGAGCGGGTGATGGCCTGGCGGATCCACCACGTGGCGTAGGTGGAAAACTTGTAGCCGCGGCGGTATTCAAACTTGTCCACGGCCTTCATGAGGCCGATGTTGCCCTCCTGGATGAGATCCAGGAATTGCAGGCCTCGGTTGGTGTATTTCTTGGCGATGGAGATCACGAGCCGCAGGTTGGCCTCGGTCATCTCGCGCTTGGCGCGCCGTGCCTTCGCCTCGCCGGTGGACATCTGCTTGGCGATGTCCTTGAGGTCCTTGATGGAGATGCCCACGCGCTTTTGCAGGTCGATGAGCTTGCGCTGCTGCTCGAGGATGGCAGGGGCGTGGCGCGACAGGGCTTCGCTGTACGTCTTGCGCGCCACCGATTCGCGGCCTACCCACTCCAGGTCTTCCTCGTTACCCGGGAAATTCTTGATGAAGTGCTGGCGCGGCATGCCGGCCTTGTCGACGCACAACTCCATGACCGCGCGCTCGTAGGAGCGCACGTCATCCACCATCCGGCGCACCGAGTCGCACAGCGCCTCGATCTGCTTGGCGGAGAAGCGGATGTTCATCAGCTCGCCCGAGATGTCGGCCTGGGACTTGAGGTAGGGCTTGCTCTTCGATCCCTGGCGCTGCAAGGCGCGCATCATCTTGGCGTAGTGGCCGCGAATGGTTTCGAAGCGCGCCATGGCGTCGGCGCGCAATTGCAGCAGGCTGGCGCTCTGGGCGGCGCTGCCGTCCTCGCCCTCCTCCTCGTCGCCGACGAGGTCCGCCTCCATGTTCTCCTCGGCCATGGCCTCTTCGGTGATTTCCTGGGCATTGGGGTCGTGCAGGCCGTCCACCACCTCGTCGATGCGCAGTTCGTCGCGCTGCACGCGATCGGCGAGCGTGAGAATGTCGGCGATGGTGGTGGGGCAGGCGGAAATGGCCAGCACCATGTGCTTGAGGCCGTCTTCGATGCGCTTGGCGATCTCGATTTCGCCCTCGCGGGTGAGCAGTTCCACGGAGCCCATCTCGCGCATGTACATGCGCACCGGATCGGTGGTGCGGCCGAACTCGGCATCGAGCGTGGAGACCGCCGCCTCGGCTTCCTCTGCCGCATCCTCGTCCGGCGCGGCCGGGGTGCTGTCGGACATGAGCAGCGTCTCGGCATCGGGCGCCTCGTCGTAGACCTGGATGCCCATGTCGTTGATCATGCTGATCACGCCCTCGATCTGCTCGGCGTCCAGCATGTCGTCGGGGAGGTGGTCGTTGACCTCCGCGTAGGTAAGGAACCCGCGTTCCTTGCCCAGCACGATGAGATTTTTCAGGCGCGTGCGCCGCGCTTCGGCATCGGTGCCGCTGAGGGCAAGTTGCGCTTCGGCAAGCTCGGCGGCAGCCCGCGCAGCGGCCTTGCGCGAGGCCTTGGTCTCCTTACCGGAAGAAGCCCCCTTCACGGCTGCGGCGATTACCTCGCGGCGGGCGTCCTTACCCTTTCGGGCCTCGTCCTTGCGCTCTTTGATTGCCATGGGTTGCTGTCCTCGGAAAAGTGACCGCGCTGCAAAAAAGCCGGAGATGGTACCTTAAATCGGGCTTCAACTGCCAAATTACGAGGGGGTTATGCGGCCCGCGCGAATCACGGCACGCGCTGCATCGGTGAGTTCGCTCGGGCTCGACACCCCAGCCAGCGCAGACCGGCTGCGGGCTTGCTCGTCTTCGCGGCGCAAACGGGCGAGGAGGTTGTCGAGATCGGCGGCGAAGTCGTAGTCGTCGCCGCGTTCCAGCAATTCGGCCTGCAAGCTGCCGGCAAGCTCGCCTTTTCCACTGTCCTCCAGGTGCTGCAGCAGTGCGGCCGTGGCGCGTGCAAGGCTGCCATCCACCAGTGCGCGCACCAATTCCGACACCGTGCCCCACGAGTCGGGGTGTCCCGCCAGTGCCAAGGCTTCGGCACAACGGTCAGCCAGGTCTGGGCGCGCCACCAACGCGCGTAGCGCGATCCGCTCACGCTGTTGCTGGGCAGGTGTACGCCCGGAGGAGGGAGGGGGCGGCGAACGCCAAGCCCGGCCCGAGGGGGTGGCCGGCGCGGGCGTCGGAACCTCCGCGAGGGACAGCCCGGCCGCCCGGGCCACCGCGTCACGAAGTGCCAGTGCGAGGTTGGGCGCCACGATCTGGGAAACCCGTTCGCCAGCCTGCTTGAGGAAGCTGGCGCGGCCCTCGGCCGTATTCATGTCCACGCCTGCCCGCAATTCCCGCAGCAGAAACACCGACAGCGGCTCGGCTCCATCCACAAGGGCCTCGAAGGCGTCCGCACCGTGGGCGCGCACATGGCTGTCGGGGTCATGTTCCTCGGGAAGGAACAGGAAGGCCACTTGCTTGCCATCTTCCAGCAATGGCAGGCAGGTCTCCAACGCTCGCCGGGCGGCCTTGCGTCCAGCGTTATCGCCATCGAAGGCAAACACAACCCGATCGGCGAGTCGCAACAATCGCTGCACGTGCACGGGCGTGGTGGAAGTCCCAAGGGTCGCCACGGCGTAGCCCACGCCATGCTGGGCAAGCGCCACCACATCCATGTACCCCTCCACCACCAACACGCGGCCGGCGGCGCGAATCGCCTGTCGGGCCTGGAACAATCCGTACAGCTCGCGGCCTTTTTCGAATACCGGCGTTTCCGGGGAATTCAGGTACTTTGGCTCCCCTTGACCAAGCACCCGACCGCCAAAGCCTACGATATGGCCGCGCGCGTTGACGATGGGAAACATGATCCGGTCCCGGAAGCGATCGTAGCGACGGCCCTCTTCGCTGCGAATCACCAGTCCGCATTCCACCAAGGCCTCGTCGCCGTAACTCGGAAAGGCGCTGGCGAGCCCCTGCCAGCCCTCCGGGGCATAACCCAGGCCAAACCGGGCGGCAATGTCGCCGCTCAGACCGCGCCCCTTCAGATAGCCAATAGCCCGCTCGGAACTGCGCAATTGATCCTTGTACCAGCGGGCCGCCTGGGCAAGGCGGTCCACCAGACCGGCGTGCCCCGTTTCGGGCGAATCGCGGCGGGATGCGCGTTCGGTTTCAGGCACCACCATCCCTGCCCGCTGGGCGAGTTCCTTGACGGCCTCCACAAATCCCAGGCCGTGATACTCCATCACGAAGCCGATGGCGGTGCCGTGGGCTCCGCAACCAAAGCAGTGATAGAACTGCTTAGAGGGGCTGACCGTGAAGGAAGGCGTCTTCTCGGAATGGAACGGACAGCACGCGGAGTAGTTGGCGCCCGCTTTTCGCAGCTTCACGGCCGCGTCTACCACATCGACGATGTCGACCTTCGACAACAGGTCCTGAATGAAGGATTGCGGGATCATGGAGCGCCGGGCGAGACGCAAAGCCTAATGGCTACGGCGCGTCCAGAAAAGCCCGCCGCCTCCCGCGGCGCGTGGATCACGCGGAGGACAAGACCTTCTTCACAAGACCGGACACCAAGGCCATGTCGGCGCGCCCGGCCAATCTTGGCTTGAGCAAGGCCATCACCCGACCCATGTCCTGCGGTCCGGAGGCACCGGTCTCACGCACCGCAGCGACCACTGCTTCGCCGACCTCGTCCCCGGAAAGGGACTCGGGCATGTAGGCCTGCAACACCGCTACCTCGAACTGCTCGGCTTCAACCAAGTCCTGACGACCCGCGGCCTGATACTGGGAAATGGAGTCACGCCGCTGCTTGAGCATTTTGTCTATGACGGACACCACCTCGTCGTCGCTCAGTTCCTTGCGCTCGTCCACTTCGCGCTGCTTGACGGCCGCCATCAACAGCCGGATGGCCCCGAGGCGCGCGCTTTCCCTGGCGCGCAGGGCGGACTTCATATCCTCGTTGATGCGATGCTTAAGGACGGACATGACAGGTCTCAGGAAATGAAAACCCCGCGGTTCGGCAAGAACTCGCGGGGCGTTTCGCCGGGCGCCGAGGGGGTCAATAGAGCTTCGGCGGCAACACCTGGCTGCGCAGGCGCTTGTGATGACGCTTGATGGCAGCAGCCAGTTTCCGTTTGCGCTCGGCGGTGGGCTTTTCGTAGAACTCGCGCGCCCGCAGTTCGGTAAGCAGGCCAGTCTTTTCCACGGTGCGCTTGAAGCGGCGAAGAGCCACTTCGAAGGGCTCGTTTTCCTTGACACGTACGGTCGGCATGAGTGCTTCAGGTCCTCGATTTGCGGTTGTGGGGCATGGCTGCGCCAGAATAAAGGCCCATCGGCGCGGGTTGACGGGCGCAACGCGGGCGCGGAATATACCAAAAGAATCCCGGGGACGGAACCGCTACCCGGCCAGCCCCTCTCCGACAGCGCCGCTCGCGCGCCGTGAAACCCCACCCGCACCCCGAATGACCAGCCCAGACTCGAAGACCGGCGTTGCCGCACCGGCTGCGCCGCCCGTCCACCCCGCTACCCCTGGCAGTGGCGCCGTGCTGGGTATCGAATCCAGTTGTGACGAAACCGGCGTGGCTCTGTTCCACCCGCAGCGCGGCCTCCTGGCACACGCGCTGCATTCCCAGGCGCAGATGCATGCTGAATACGGTGGCGTGGTTCCGGAACTGGCCTCCCGCGATCACATCCGGCGCCTGCTGCCCCTGGTGCGTCAGGTGCTTGCCGACGCGGGCGCCACTCCAGCCCACATCGCTGCGGTCGCCTACACCGAGGGCCCCGGACTCGCGGGGGCACTGCTGGTGGGCGCCGGCCTCGCTCACGGATTCGCCTTTGCTCTCGGGGTACCGGTGATCGGCGTGCATCACCTGGAAGGGCACCTGCTATCGCCGCTGCTGTCGGCCCGGCCGCCGGAGTTCCCCTTCGTGGCTCTGCTGGTATCGGGCGGCCACACCCAGCTCATGCGCGTGGATGGGGTTGGCCGTTACGCCCTGTTGGGCGAAACCGTGGATGACGCAGCCGGCGAGGCCTTTGACAAGACCGCTCAGGTACTGGGCCTTGGCTACCCCGGCGGGCCAGCCCTGGCGGCCTTTGCACAATCCGGCATCGCGGGCCGTTTTTCCCTGCCGCGGCCCAAGATGGCAAGCGACGACCTGGAGTTCAGCTTCAGCGGACTCAAGACTGCCGTGGTCACCACCTTGCGCAAGAATGCAGTGGATGCCCAGGGCCGGGCCGACCTGGCGGCCGAATTCCAGCAATCGGTGGTGGATGTGCTGGTGAGCAAATCGCTGCGCGCCGTGGAGGCCTCGGGTTGGAAGCGCCTGGTGGTGGCGGGGGGCGTGGGCGCGAATCAGCGATTGCGAGACTGCCTTGGCCGCGCTGCCGCGGGTCGGGGAGTGGATCTGTATTTCCCCGAGCAGCGTTTCTGCACCGACAATGGCGCGATGATCGCACTCGCCGGCGCCTTGCGACTGAAGGCCGCGGGCCACGCTGGCGCCTTCGGGGTACGCCCCCGCTGGGATTTGGGGACGCTGGCAGCCGCGTGACCGGCGGCAGATGGGCGCGACGAGCGCCCTAAGTTTTGGGGGCCACCGGCTTCTCGGCACCGGTGCGCAGGCGACGGATGTTGTCGCGATGGCGCCACGCGATGAGCACACCCATGAGCGCAACGGCCAGGGTGGCGGCACCCGGGCCCAATAGCCATGCGCTGGCCACCGGTGCCGCAATCGCCGCGGCGAGCGAAGCCACCGAGGAGATGCGCGTCGTGAAGAACGTCAGAGCCCAGGCGGCGGTTGCGACCACCCCGAGCCAACCGGACAGCGCAAACAAGATGCCCGCCGCCGTGGCCACTCCCTTGCCTCCGCGAAACTTGAACCACACCGGGTAGAGATGCCCCGCGAAGGCGGCCAGCGCCACCGCCGCAAGGCCGGCGTCGCCCACGGGCTGGGGGTGCCACCACAATTCCACGGCCAGCACCACCAGCCAACCCTTGAGGGCATCACCCAGCAGCGTCAGGGCGGCGGCAAGCTTGCGGCCGGTGCGCAACACGTTCGTCGCTCCCGGGTTGCCCGATCCGTAGGTGTGGGGATCGGGCAGGCCGAAGGCGCGGCTCACGATCACCGCGAAGGATAGGGAGCCCACCAGGTAGGCCACGACGATGGCAGCAGCAGTCATGGGCGCCAATGGTAGCGCGCACCGCGAAGCCGGGCGGGCTCGCCGTAGTGCCGCGTGCCTGGTGCCCGTCAGCCGCGCGGGTGGTGCTTGGCGTGCAACTGCTTGAGCCGCTCGCGCGCCACGTGCGTGTAGATCTGGGTGGTGGAGACGTCGGCATGGCCGAGCAGCAACTGCACCACGCGCAGATCGGCGCCGTGGTTCACCAGGTGCGTGGCGAAGGCATGCCGCAGCACGTGGGGCGAGATGGGCTTGGCGATGCCGGCCGCGGCCGCATGGCGCTTGACCAGGGTCCAGAACATTTGGCGCGTCATGGCCGCGGCGCGCTGGGTGACGAACAAGGCCCCGCTGTTCCGGCCGGCAAGCAGCGCGGGCCGCGCCTCGCGGCGATAGCGTGCCAGCCAGTCCAGGGCCACCTCGCCCACGGGCACGAGCCGCTCCCGCGAGCCCTTGCCCATGACGCGCACCACGCCGGCGTCCTCGCTCACTTGAACGCCACCGAGGGTCACCAATTCGCTCACCCGCAGACCCGTGGCATAGAGCAATTCAAGCATGGCGCGATCGCGCAGCCCCAGCGGTGTGGCGATATCAGGCGCCCCCAGCAGGGCATCCACATCGGATTCCGTGAGGCTCCTGGGCAGACCGCGCGGCAGTTTCGGGCCCTCCACGTTCATGGTGGGATCGGCGGCCAGCCGGCCATCGCGAACCTGCTGGCGATAGAAGCGCCGCAGGGTGGAGAGCAAGCGCGCGGCCGACGAGGCCTTGGTGCGTATGGCGTAGCGGTGAGCCAGGTAGCCCAGCACCTCGCCGTGCCCGGCCTGCAACAGTCCCATGGCGTGCTCGCCGCGCAGCCATCGGGCAAACAGCGCCAGGTCGCGCCGGTAGGCCGCCAGGGTATTGCGCGACAGGCCGTCTTCGAGCCAGAGCGTGTCGCAGAAGGCGTCGAGCATGGCCGTCTCCTCCGGGGAGAGAGCGCCAGCCGGGAACGCACCCTTCACGGGTGCGGCGCGCGCCTGGTGCGTGCCAGATGCGCCAGCACCGCGACCGCGCCCAGCGCCACGCCGGCCAGGTCGCTCCAGGCCGCCGACCACGCCAACAGCAACCCCGCGGCGAACAACACCAGCCGCTCGAATCCGGCTAGCCGCCCGCGCAGCCAGCCCTGGGCAGCGCAGGCCAGCGCCACCACGCCTGCCGCGGCGGTCACCGACACTTGCAGCACCGCTGCGGGGCTGCCCTGCAGCAGCAGGCCGGTGCCCTCGGGCGCGAGCACGAACATGAACGGGGTCACGAAGGCAGGCAGCGTGTACTTCCACGACTGCAGCGTGGTGCGATAGGGATCACCCCCGGTGATGGCGGCGGCCGCGAAGGGCGACAGCGCCGTGGGCGGCGAAACCTCCGACAGCACCGCGTAGTAGAAGATGAACATGTGCGCTGCCGGCTCAGACACGCCGGCCTGCACCAGCGCCGGCGCCGCCACCACGGCGCAGATGATGTAGGAGGCTGTCACGGGTACCGCCAGGCCCACGATCCAGACGATGAGCGCGGTGTAGAGCGCGGTGAGCGCGCGGCTGCCACCCGCGTAATCGATAACGATGCCGCTGAACTTCAGGCCCAGGCCGGTGAGCGTCACCACGCCCACGATGATGCCGGCAGCGGCGCAGGTGGCGGCGATGGCCAGTACGCCGCGGCTGCCCTCCGCCAGCGCTCCAGCCAGCCGCGGCGGGGTGAGCCAATCGGCCCGGCGGCCGAGAAAGCTTGCGGCCACCGCCAGCACCATGGCCCAGAACACGCTCATGGCCGGCGAAAACCCCCACAGCAGGAGCGCCACCACGGCGATCAGCGACAGAAAGTGGAAACCCTCGCGCTTCACCAGGGGCCAGGCGCGGACCGACGGGTGCGCCACGGCGGCGGCGCCGATACGGCGCGCATCCAGTTCCACCATCACGAACAAGGACAGGTAATAGAGCACCGTCGGGATCACCGCCATGCGGATCACCTCGAGATAGGAAATCTTCAGGAACTCGGCGATCAGAAAGGCGGCTGCGCCCAGCACCGGTGGCGAAAGAATCGCTCCAAGGCCGCCGGCGGCGAGCAAGCCGCCAGCGGCCTCCTTGGCGTAGCCAGAGCGGGAAAGTAGTGGCCACGCCACCGAGCCCAGCGTCACGGTGGTGGCCACGCCACTGCCGGAAGGGCCGCCCAGCAGGAAAGAGCCCAGCACCACGGCCCGTCCCGGCGCGCCCCTCCGCCGGCCCATGACGGCGAGTGCAAAGTCGATGAAAAACCGCCCTGCGCCCGAGCGTGCCAGCAGCGCACCATACAGGGTGAACAGAATGATGAGCGTGGCGCTCACATCCACGGGGGTGCCGAAGATGCCCTCCAGCGTCATGGTCATGTGGCCAGTGAAGCGGTCGAGGTCATAGCCGCGATGTGTCCACGGGGGCGGCAGCCAGGGCCCGCCAAAGGCGTAGCCGATAAACGCCGCCACCACGGCCGGCATGATCCAGCCCGAGGCGCGACGCACCGCCTCCAGCACCAGCAGCACCAACACCACGCCCACTGCCTTGTCCATGGCGGTGGGTTCCGTGGCGCGATCGGCGATGCCGTCCCAGTCGTGCAGCAGCCACGCCGAGACGGCCAGCGCCGCTCCCGCAGCCAACCAGTCCCAGGGCATCACACGATCGCGCAGACGCAGGGTGGAGGGGAAGGTGAGCAGCAGCAGCGCGAGGGTTGCGCCCACGTGAGCCACGCGCAGCACCGGCGCGCTCACCACCTCCACTGCCGCATACAGGTGCAACAGCGCCACCGCCACCAGCGCCGCGAAGATGAACCACGCCAGCGGACCCCTCAGGCGGTGGGTCGCGCCCTCCTCCTGCTCTATGAAGCTTTGTGGATCCCCCGGCGCGCTCACGAGGGCAAACCGGCGGCTTGCAGGCTCATGAACGCAGGCGTCGCACGGGCGGCGATCACGTGCGGGGCCCTTGGACGGTGAGCGTCACAGCCCCTTGACGCCCTTCTCGGAAAAGTAGCGCGCGGCGCCGGGATGGAAAGGAATCGGCGAGCCGCCGCGGCTCTGGTAGTCAAGGGACAGGTGGGCGAATTCCTTGTGCACGGCCACCAGTTCCGGCTTGCGCTCGAACACGGTCTTGACGATGGCATAGGCATCAGCCTCGCTCATGGCTTCGTTCACCACCAGCAGATTCCAGACGTTGGCGATGTCCACGTCGCGTTCCAGCCCCGGGTACTGGCCCTTGGCGATGAGCGTGCGGCTATAGAGCGGCCCGTACTTGCGGTTCATGGATTCCACCGCCTCGCCGTGGTCGAGAAGCCGCAGCCGGGTGCCAGGCGTGGCGGCCAGGTCGGTGACGGCCGCCGTGGGCACGCCGCCGACCCAGAAGAAGGCCTCGATCTTCCGGTCCTTGATGGCATTGACCGACTCGTTGACTGACAGACGCTCGCGGCGCACGCGCTCGGCCAGCCCGTAGGCTTCGAGCACCCGCAGCGCCATGATTTCCGTGGCGCCCCCCGGCGAGCCCAAGGACACCCGCCGACCGTCCAGATCCTTCATGGTCTGGATACCGCTCGCCTCGGTGGTAGCCACGTGCATTCGGTTCGGGTAGAGCACCATGAGGGTGCGAAGCGGCAGCTTCCTGCCAGCGAACCGGTCCTGCCCGTTGAAAGCGTCCCAGCTCACGTCCGCCATGGCAAAACCCAGGTCGGCCTTGCCGGTGCCCACCAGCTTGAGGTTGTCCACCGAGCCGCCGGTCACCTCGGCAGTGGCCTGCCAGCCGGGAA
>Ga0068872_10001674_pt1 | contig 17733 bp, 10 predicted proteins | sample NOAtaG_7_FD_66441 | JGI IMG/M metagenome (GOLD analysis project Ga0068872, IMG submission 66441) | Freshwater lake microbial communities from Lake Erie, under a cyanobacterial bloom - NOAA_Erie_Diel1S_2200h metaG | ecosystem: Environmental > Aquatic > Freshwater > Lake | place: USA: Ohio, Lake...
GGCCGTTCTTCAGGCGCTCGACGTCGAACTCGAGGAAGCCGTAGTGCTTGCCGCCGCCGATCAGCTGGTTTCCATTCCAGTTCTCCGGTTCGCTCTGATCGGCGCACCAGCGGTGGTAGGGGTTCGGATTCCACGCGGCGCCCTCTGTGTTCAGCGCATTCGCGCGCCACGCCGTGATCGCGGCGTTCGTCGCGCCCGGCGCGTCCTCGACCCCGCGCAGGCCATCGCCCGCGGCGCCGACATCCCAGAGATGGACGCCGTACCCATCGTTGTCGAGATCGAAGTAGCTCATCTCCGCGACCTCGCTGTGGCCCGTGAAGACGCCCGCAACGCGATACTGCTCCATGAGCGGCGCATAGATGCGCATCGCCTCGCCCGACTGCGTGCTGGTGACGCTGGTGCCGTGCACGCCGCGGCTATACGGCGTGTGGTGCCACTGGACGAAGATGACCTGTCCGGCCGCGCGCGCGGCGGCGAGCTGCTTCACCGCCCAGTTCCACTGCGCCGTGCCCACGTTGAAGTCCGGGAGGTCGCCGTACGGGTAGTTCAGGAGCCACGCACGGTTCGTGTCGCGGTTGAACGGGAAGTTGACGTTGAGGAACTGCCCTTGCGGCGGCGCCACGTTGTCGTTCGCTCCCAGCGCGCCGACCGAGCAGAGCGTGATGATCGTGATCGGGCCGTAGTCGCTGCGGTGGTAGAGGTCCTTCGCGTTCGCGTCGCCATTGGCCGGGAAGTCGAAGTACGCCGACCACTGCTTGCGCGCGTACTGGACGAGCGGATTCGCAGTGCCGTTGCCGCCGCCGTTGTAGATGCAGTTGTTTCCGATGGCGGCGACGAAGGGCATGCCGCTGAAGAGATCGTCGTACTCGCCCGCGTTGTGGCGCCAGAACTCATCCCAGCGGCGCTGGCACTCGCTGCCGGTGCCTTCGATGAGATCGCCCGCGAAGATCAGCATGTCGGCGTCGCGCGACTCGATGTTCTTGATGTTCTCGCGGTAGCCGCCGGTCTCGGTGAGGAGGTACTGGTCCTTGCCGCGCCCGCTGCCCGAGGGGCGGCCGGTGCTGCCCGGCACCTGCGGCGTGGTGCGCGCCCACTCGCGGAATCGCGTGCGGCCGGAGACGAGCGTCTCGGCGTCGGAGATCGCGATGAAGCGGAGCGTGCGGCTGGTCTGCGGCGTCGGTGCCGTGCGGAAGGTGTTCGTGTAGGTCGACGCGCCCTGCGTGACCGTGTAGGTGTACTCGGTGTCCGGCTGGAGGCCGCTCACCGCGATGCGGTGACGGTGGTTGCGGGCGGGCACGCCAGGAGCGGAGAAGATCGCGGTCGTCGCGAAGGGGAACGCGCCGGTTGCGTTGAGTTCCGCGGAGATCTGGTAGTCGAGCACCGGCTCGAGCACGGGGGTGCTGGCGTAGGTCTGGGGGCTCTTCAGGCCCGGACCGGTGACGGTCAGGGTCCCGCTCGCGCCACTGGTCGTGAACCAGGTGAACTGCATTCCATCGGTCGCAGGGTTCATCTGGTAGGGCAGGACGCGGAAATCAGCCGTCGACTGCGCGAGCGCAGGCGACAGCATGGACGAAGCGACGGTCGCCGAGAGGAGGAGGCGGGAAAGGCGGGAAATCATCAGGACTCCTTGACAGGATGCGGGTGGATCGGAACGGAGCAAGCACGTTCGCCACCGATCGTTGCATTCGTGTCATCTCGCGCGAAGTTCTCGGTTGCGAACTGGTTCAGATGCCGCCAGTGCGCAAGAGCGCGTCGATTCTTCGCAGAGATCTTGCCTCCTGCCCGTTGACGCGGCGCACCTGTGCAGCCCGGGCATTTGCGGTACGTTCACGGCATGGCTGTTTCCTGGCATTCCGTCCTCGTCGGACTCCTCTGGTGCACCGCGGCGGCAGGCGCTCCACCGCATTCCCTCGAGGCAACGCGCGCCGCCCTCGAGGCCGCGCGTGCGCGCACGGCCGCACAGGTTGCGCAGTACCACGACCCCGTCGGCCCGAGGACGTGGATCGATGGAACGCGGCTTTGGTACTGCGAGACCGCGCGCGACGGGTCGCGCAGATGGTGGCTCGTCGACGCGTCGAGGCCGGGCGACGCCGCGAAGACGCCGCTCTTCGATCACGCCGCGGCGGCGACCGCCTTGACCGCCGCAGGGCGACACGCCGACGCCGACCGGTTGCCGGTGCGCGAGGTGCGCATCGAGGTCGGTGCGAGCGGAGCGACGGCGCGCGTCGCGCTCGAGGGGCTCGAGCAACCGCTCGTGTTTCCGCTCGGTGCGGCGTCGCCGCTGGTCGGCGACCGCGCGCCCGGCGAGCCGGTGCCGGTCGATGCGATGGATGGGCAGATGGAGACCCAGGATGATGGCGCCGCGCGGCTGGCGCCGGATGGCGCTGCGCCCACGCCGCTCTCCGTTGCGAACGACGGCCCGAACCTCGTCGTCACGCGCGAAGGCGTCGAGATCTTCCGCACCACCGATGGCGCCGAGGGCGATGCGTATCGCGCGCACTGGGTGTCGCCGGCGCAGGATGCCGTCTTCGCACTCAAGGTGAAGGAGGGCGAGCGGCGGGACGTGCATCTGGTCGAGAGCGCGCCGCGCGACCGGCTGCAGCCGAAGCTGCGCACGATCAACTATCTGAAGCCCGGCGATGCGATCGACCGCGCGGTGCCGCGGCTCTTCCGGCTCGACGGCGCGCCCGGAGGGCCGGCTGCGCCCACGATGCGCGAGGTCGCGCTCGATGGCGCGCTCTTCGCGAATCCGTGGTCGATCGACCGGGTGCGTCTGCTGCCGGGCGGCCGCGAGATCGCGTTTCTCTACAACGAGCGCGGACATCGCGCTGTGCGGCTCGTGGCGGTCGATCTCGCGACGGGTGCGGTGCGCGCGATCGCCGAGGAGTCGTTTCCGACCTTCGTCGACTACACGAACAAGATCTGGATGCACTGGCTCGACGCGACGGGCGAACTCCTGTGGATGACCGAGCGGAGCGGCTGGAATCACATCGTGCTCGTCGACGTCGCGACGGGACGCGTGAAGCGCGCGGTCACGGAAGGCGCATGGCTCGTGCGCCGCGTGCACGCGGTCGATGAGGCGTCGCGCACGGTCGATCTTGCGGTCATGGGGCGCGACGGATCGCAGGACCCGTATCACGTGCACCACGCGCGCGCGTCGATCGACACGCGCCGGCTCACGATGCTCACCGATGGCGACGGCACGTGCCGCGTCGACTTCTCGCCGACGCGCGAAACGCTTGTCTCGGTGCGCGCGCGCGCCGACATGCCGCCGGTCTACGAAGTTCGCCGCGCTGCGGACGGCGCGTTGGTGGCCGAGCTCGGCCGCGCCGACGATGCGGCCATGCGGGCGGCGGGCTGGCGGCCGCCGCTGCGCTTCATGGCGGCGGGGCGCGACGGCGTGACCCCGATCTGGGGACTTGCCTACTTCCCGAGCGACTTCGATCCCTCGAAGTCGTACCCGGTCATCGAGAACATCTACGCGGGGCCGCACGGGCAGCACGTGCCGAAGTGGTTCGAACTGGGCGGGCGCAGCCGCGAGTACGCGGAACTCGGCGCCGTGGTGGTGCAGATCGACGGCATGGGCACGAACTGGCGCTCGAAGGCATTCCACGACGTGGCCGCGAAGAACCTGGCCGATGCCGGCTTCCCCGACCGCATTGCGTGGATCCGCGCGCTCGCCGCCGCTGAATCCGGGCTCGATCTCTCGCGCGTGGGCATCTTCGGCGGCAGCGCCGGCGGACAGAACGCGATGCGCGCGGTGCTCGACCACGCCGACTTCTACACGGTCGCGGTCACCGACTGCGGCTGCCACGACAACCGCATGGACAAGATCTGGTGGAACGAGCAGTGGATGGGCTTTCCGGTGGACGAGAGCTATGCCAAGAGCTCGAACATGGAGGATGCGGCCCGGCTCGGCGGCAAGCTCATGCTGGTCGTCGGGGCGCTCGACGACAACGTCGACCCCTCGAGCACGATGCAGGTGGTGCAGAAACTGATCGACGCCGGAAAGGACTTCGAGCTGCTGGTGGTTCCCAACGGGGGGCACGGCGTCGCCGAAAGCGAGTACGGGAACCTGCGCCGCGCGCGGTTCCTCTTCCGGGAGTTGGCGCAGGAGCGCTGAGTGGATGGTCGGAGCCGTCCGACCTGGCGTGGCCGAGCGCGACTGGGCGTGGCTGCACGCGCGCAACTGGCCGTTTGCCGGAGCCCTGCGACCCGCGCCGCGTGCGGACTTCGGGTGGGCTGTCGGGGTAGCCGTCGGGATGGCCCCGCCCGCCCCGCCCCGCCCCGCCCGCCCCGCCCGCCTCGCCCCGCCTCGGGCCGCGTCCGTCCCCGGCGACGATGATTGACCTTGATCTCGCGCAAACCCTTGACCGCGGTCGCGGTTCCCGTACCCTGCCGCGGTCCGTTGGTTTGTTCACACACACGCGGTGGGAAACGCACGCGCAAGGTCGCGCGTGCAACGCGTCGTGCCATTCCGATGGCAGCAGGGAGGCGTCATGTCGGACGTTCGTGGTGGAACTTCGGTCGAGATCAAGCATGGAATGAAGGATGAAGCGACGCATGTGCCGGCGTCCGAGTTCGCCCGCGCGGCGGAGTCGCACGGTGCGCGCGGCGGCGGTGGCCGCGGACGCGGACCGCGTCGCAGCACGCTCTCGCGCATCGCCGCGTGGATGGGGCGGCCCGGCGTGGGCCTCTTCCTGCTCGGGGCGGCGCTTGCGTTCGGTGTCCTCGGTGCGAGCGATCGCCTTGGCGCCGCCCTTCGCGGCATGCGCCAGGTGAACCAGATCTCCGTCAAGGGCGTCGCGGAGATGGATCTCACCAGCGACCGCGGCTCATGGTGGGGCGTCGTGCGCGCGCGCGCCGCGACGTTGCCCGAGGCCTACGCGAATCTCGAGAAGTCGGCGGAGTCGCTGCGCGCGTTCGTCATCGGGCGTGGCATCCCGGCCGATGCCATCACGGTGGCCAGCGTCTCGATCAGCCGCGAGATGAAGCTCGACGAGAAGGGCAACGCGACCAACGACGTGGAGCGGTTCGTGCTGTCGCAGAGCATCGGCATCACGTCGACGGAGGTGCAGGTTGTCCGCGCCATCGCGAACGACTCCACCGCGCTCATCAAGCAGGGCGTCGAGGTCGAGAGCGGCTCGCCCGTGTTCAAGGTCAGCACGATCGAGGAGGCGAAGCTGCGTCTCCTCGAGCAGGCGACCGCGAACGCCCTCGAGCGGGCGAAGACGCTTGCGCGCGGTTCGGGCAACTCGGTGGGCAAGCTCGCGAACGCCTCGCAAGGCACGTTCCAGATCCTCGCGCGTGGCTCGACGAGTTCGAGCGAGTGGGGCGGCGAGTACGACACCTCCACGATCGACAAGACCGCGCGCGTGGTCGTGACGCTTGACTACAACGTGGACTGACTCCGACTTCGGTTGCTCGGGCGCGCGATCAGCGTGGAAGCGCGCGCGTGACCTCGATGAGGCGGAAGTGCTCGCCCTCGAAGAGGACGGTTCCGCCGACGTCGGTGTCGGGGCGATTTCGTCGATCGCCCCGCGCCGGCGACGGGGGGATGTCGCGCAGGCGCGCGTCTGGCGAGGGCTCCGCTGCGCGCGGCGGTTCTTCCCGCGGCACGTTTCCCGGCCGAGGTCGGCCCATCGGCGTGTCCATCACGCGCGGGCGCGCCATGTCGCGCGGTTGACCCGGGCCGTCGAACTCAGGCGGCCCGGGCGGGCGATCGCCTGCGCGCGGTCCGTCGAACGGATCGAAGCCACCGCGACCGCCACCGCGACCCTCGGGCCCCATGCCGCGCACCTCGACAAGTCGGATCACGCGGTCGTACTTGGTGAACGCGTCCTCGGGAATCGTGTTCCGGACCGGCGTGTGCAGGTAGTGGCCGGCCCACCACTGCAGGCCGTGCCTGGCGACGACCAGCGTTCGCCCGGGCTCTGCGATCAGCGGCCGCATGGAGCGCAGTTCGGCGTCGCTTCCGGTGGGAATGACCGGCGCCTTCACGAGCGAATCCGGCCGGCGCGCATCGCGCGCGTCGGCCTGCGCGCCAAGTCCGTGCACGACGGGCGCGATGGCGAGCGCCGCCGCGACGCAGGAACCTGCGACGCCGACCACCGACCTGCGAGGCGTCCGGGCCAGCGGCGCCAGCACCAGCACGCAGGCAAGCGATGCGGGCGCGAACGACATGAGCGCGAAGCGGCTCGCATACTCGCCTGAGATCAGTGGGCACGCGAGCAGCATGGCGCACGCGGCAAGACCGATGCCGAGCGCCCGGTCGCCCGCCGCGAGCGAACGGTCGAACACGCTGCGGGCAAGCGCGAGGATCGCGATCGCGTAGACGACGATGGTCCCGCCGCCGCCGTCTCCTCCAGGGCCGCCGCCCATCGGTCCGCCCATCGCCGGGCCTTGCGCAGATCCCGTCCCGCTGCCGCCGAACAGCCGGCGCGGCGCGTCGAGAAGGTCGTCCGCGCGGTCTGGCGCAAAGATCGCGACCACCAGGAAGGCGAGCGCGGACACGACGGCACATCCAGCGACTCCGAGCGCGAGTTTCCTGATCGTGATGCCGCCGGACAGCGCGAACCACGCCACCGCGGTTGCTCCCAGCATGACCGCCGCCGCTCCGAAGCCGCCGACATGCGTGAAGGCGCAGAGAGACGCGAAGAGCGCGAGCGGCCAGAACCTTCGCAGCACGCAGAGCGGACCGCGGCCGACGGGCAGCACCGCCGCGCGATGCACCGCCCACGCAGCGGCTGCCAGGAACACAAGCGCCATCGAGTTCTTCTGGAAGTCGCCCAGCATGCGCAAGGTCAGCGGGTTTGCGATCGCCGCCGCGGCAACGAGCGCGCCGATCGCGAGCCCGGCGCGTGCGCCGCCGCTCCACGCGTGCGCAAGCAGCACGATCGGCAGCGCGATGAGCGACGGCACGATGCAGTCGATCCACCGAGAGGCAAGGAGCAGCGCTTCGCCCAGTTCCATGCCGCCAAGCAGCGCAAGCACCTTGCCGGCCACGGCGTTCACGATGAAGAAGAACGGCACGTCGTCGTACATCGGACGCCCGTACTCGAGCAGCCACCATGCCTGCATCGGGTAGTAGCCGGCGTCCATCGCGGGAGCGATGTCGGTGGCGAAGTTCAACTGCGCGCGAAACGCGGCTCCCAGCGCAGCCAGCGCCAGCGCGACCGCCAGCGCCCACCGCTGGGAAATTGCGCTGGAACGCGGTGCGGAGAGGTCCTTGCGATCGCGTGCGTCGTGGGTCATGCCGCCTCCGTCGTCCACGCCGAACGCATCGGGCGGGGCCTGATTGCGGCGGACGCACGAATCACAGCGGCATCATCGCTCGACGCGATAGCCCCGGCCCGCGTAGGGCCAGAAGCCGCCGCGCATGTTGAACGCCTCGAACCCGGAACGGGCGAGGAACGCGGCGGCGCGCGCGCTGCGGTTTCCGCTGCGGCAATAGCAGAGGACGGGCCGCCCCTGCGCCACTTCCGCAAGCCGGGCGCGCAGGTGGGTGTAGGGAATGTGCTGCGCGTTCGGCAGGTGTCCCGCGGCGAACTCGCTGCAGGTCCGCACGTCGAGGACGGTCACGTCGCCCTGCTCGACCAGTTCCTGCGCACGGACGGGCGAGATGTCGTCGACGCCGATCGTCGCGAAGCTGCCCACGGCAAGCGTCGACACCGCGCGCGGCTCGACGAAGCCGACGATCGACTCCGGCGCCACGCCGACGCGCAGCAGGACGCGCGTGATGTCGGTGACCTTCGCCGGGTCTGCGATCAGCACGATGCGGTCGTCTTCCTCGAGGTAGTTCGCGACCGTGGGCCCGAAGCTGCGCTCGAACGGCGCGCTGATCGAGTAGGGCAGGCGGGTGTCGAGGTAGTCGTTCCACGCCCGCGTGTCGATCACCGTGTATTCGGGCTTCTGGCAGAACTCGCCGAACTCCGCCGCCGTCAGCGCGCGCACGGCGGGCATCGCGTCGAACCCACGCGCGCCCGCCTCGTTCAGGCGCTTGACGCGCGCGAAGTACGGCGGTGGCTCGGTCGCGCCGGCAAGCACGGCGTCCTTGAAATCGCCGCCCTCGACCTGCGCCTTGAGCGCGCGGTTGATGACGCGCTCGATCCCGATCGTCGTCGACGGGATGTTGCAGATGGCCTTGCCGCACTCGCTGCCGGCGCCATGGCCCGGAAGCACGTGCGTGTCGGAGGGGAGATCCTCGATCGAGACGAGCGAGGCGCGCAGCTTGTCGACGGCCTCGGCCAGCGACAGCCCCTCGGTGGCGAAGGCGCCGAGATCGGGCCGCCCCACGTCGCCCGCGAACAGGAAATCGCCCGAGAAGAGGAGCCGCGTGGACGAGCCCGGCCGCGTGAGTTCGTAGCAGAGGCTTTCGCGGGTATGGCCCGGCGTGTGCCGTGCGCGGAACTCGAGCGTGCCGACGCGGACCAGGTCGCCCGCGTGCAGCAGCGCGATGCGCGCGCCGGGCGCGAGCGTGGCGCGCGCGACCCACTCCTGCGCCGGGCCCTCCGCGGAGAGGTAGGCCGTCACGGGGTGGTGCGCGGCGAAGGCGGGCACGCCGCTCACGAAGTCGGCGTGGACATGCGTCTCGGCGACCGCGGTGATGCGCAGACCTTCGGCCTCGGCGGACGCGAGGTACCGGTCGATGTCGCATGCCGGGTCGATCAGGATCGCCTCGCGCGTGGACGGGCAGCCGACGAGATACGCGGCCTGCGCGAGCGTGGTGTCGTAGATCCTCCGGAGAATCACGCCGTGAGTCTAACGCGGCTGCGCGCACTGTGCGTGCCGCCGATCGACCGCATCGCCGCTACATTCCTTCGATGTCCCAAGATCCGGATCCGTCACGCAAGGCCGCAGCCGCGGCCGGCGCAGCCTCGCCGGTCGGGGACCGCCTCCTCGCGCAACTGGCGCGCATGCTGCACGAGGCGGGAACGCCGGCGCAGCGCCTTGAAGGGCTCGTCGCCGCGTGCGCCGACCGGCTGGGCGTGCGGGTCTCGATCTTCTCGCTGCCGACCTGGATCAACATCTCGGTCGACGACCCGCGTGAAGGCGCAGCGGGGGCCCAGCGGAGCGTCAACCTCCGCGTCGACCCCGGGACGCCGAAACTCGCGTTGCTCGAGGAAACCTACCGGGTCGCCGACCGTTTCGTGGCCAAGGAACTCAGCGCGTCCGACGCACTGGCGCAGCTTGAGCGCGTCCATGAGCGCCTGTGGCGCCCGAGCGTGCCTGCGCTGTGCGTGGGCTATGCGCTCTTCTCGTCGGGTGCGGCGCGGTTCCTCGGTGGCGGCGCGGCGGAGATGATCGCCGCGCTCCCGGTCGGGCTCGTCGTCGGCGTCGCGATCGCATTCGCGCGCGGCCGCCGCGAGCGCGAGCTGCTCTCGGAGTTCGGCGGCGCGCTGATCGCATCGGTCGTCGCCGCGGTGGTCGTCGTCCTTGCCGCGCGTTTCGGCTTGAACGCATCGCTTCCGGTCGTGTCGCTGGCGGGGCTCGTGGCGCTGCTGCCCGGTCTCTCGCTGGCAACGGCGGTCAGCGAGCTCTCGTCGCGAAACCTCGCCTCCGGCAGCGCGCGGCTTGTCGGCGCGCTCACCACGCTTGTCGTGCTCGGCCTCGGCGTCGCGATCGGCGAGCGGCTGATCCCGGCACTCGGAATCGTTCCGCCGGAGGCGCTCCGCCCGGTGCAGCCGGGTGGAAACTCGCTTGATCTCGGGACAGCCGTCGCGATCGCGCTGATCTCGGCCGGTCTCGCCATCGCGTTGCACGCACGGCCGCGGCGCGCGCCGATCGTGCTTGTCTCCTGCATCCTCGGATGGGGCGCCGCGCAGGCGGCGCGCGCAGCCGTCGGGGCGGAGTTCGCGCCGTTCTTCGCCGCGATGTTCGTCGGCATCGTGGGAAGCATGTACGCACGCGTGCGCCGCCGTCCCACGCTTGCGATCGTGCTGCCGGGGCTTGCGCTGCTCTTGCCGGGAAGCATCGGATTCCGGGGCGTGCAAGGACTTCTCGCAAGCGACACGGTCGGCGGCATCGGTACCGCGGTCAGCGCGCTGTCCGCCGCGGCAGCGATCGCCGCCGGGCTGCTTGTCGCAAACGCGCTGGTGCCGTCGCCGCGGCACGTGTAGCGGCGCGCACGACCTCACGCGAAGATCGTGCGGACGACCTTGCCGTGCACATCGGTCAGGCGATGGTCGCGCCCGCCGTAGTGATACGTCAGCAGCTCGTGGTCGATGCCCATCAGCGCGAGGATCGTCGCGTGCAGGTCGTGGACGTCGCACTTGTCCACCGCGGCGTAGTAGCCGTAGTCGTCGGTCTCGCCGTAGCTGAAGCCGGGCTTCACGCCGCCGCCCGCCATGAACATGGTGAAGCCGTGCGGATTGTGGTCGCGGCCATCGCCGCCCTGCGCGGTCGGCGTGCGGCCGAACTCGCCGCCCCAGAGGACCAGCGTGTCCTCGAGCAGCCCGTGGCTCTTGAGGTCGCGGATGAGTCCGGCGATCGGCTTGTCGACCTCGGCCGCGTTCGTGGCGTGGCCGTTGCGGAGATCGCCGTGCTGGTCCCACTTGTAGCTGTGGGTGCACTGGATGAAGCGCACGCCGGCCTGCGCGAACCGCCGTGCGAGGAGGCATTGGCGCCCGAAGTTCTCCGTCTTCTTCTCGTCGATGCCGTAGAGCTTCTTTGTCGCCTCGCTCTCGCCCGCGAGGTCCATGACGGCGGGCGCCGTCGCCTGCATGCGGTAGGCGAGCTCGAAGCTCGCGATGCGTCCCTCGAGGAACGAGTCGCGCGCGAGGTCGGCGCCGATCCGCTCGATGTGGCGCTCGTTCAGCTCCTGGAGGAAATCAAGCTGCCTTCGCTGCACGTCGCGGGGAAGCCCCGCGGTCATGTGCTCGATCTCCGCCTGCGACGCCGGAATGCCGGCGTGGCCGATCGGCGTGCCGTGCGTCCATGCGGGCAGGAACGAACTCGAGAAGTTGTTCACGCCGCCGTGGCCGAGCGTCGGGCAGATGGTGATGAACGCGGGGAGATCGTCGTTCTCGGTGCCGAGTCCGTACGACACCCACGAGCCCATCGACGGCCGGATGAAGGTGTCGGTGCCGGTGTGGATCTTGAGCAGCGCGCCGCCGTGCGCCGGGTTCGAGCCGTGCAGGCTCTTGATGAAGCAGAGATCGTCGACCACGCCGGCGACGTGCGGAAAGAGATCGCTCACCCACGCGCCCGACTGGCCGTACTGGCGGAACTTCCATGGGCTTGCGAGCAGGTTGCCCGTCTCCGCGAACTGGACGCGCGGCTTCGCGAACGGCAGCGGCTTGCCGCTGTCGCGCGCAAGCAGCGGCTTGTAGTCGAACGTGTCGACCTGCGAGGGCCCGCCATGCATGAAGAGGAAGATCACGCGCTTCGCGCGCGGACGGAAGTGCGGCGCCGCCATGGCGCCCTGGCTCGCGTTCGCCTGCCGGGCGAGAAGCCCCGCGAGCGCGATCGAGCCGAAGCCCGCGCAGAGTCCCGCGAGCGCCTCGCGGCGCGACATTGGATTGTGGCGGTGGTTGCACAGCATCGGTCGGTCACTCCATGATCACGAATTCATTGGTCGAGAGCAGCGCATGGCAGAGCCTCGTGAGCGCCGCGTCGCGCGCCATGCCCGAGCGCTCGAGGTCCGCGAGGAAGACGCGCGAATGCTCGCGCTCGCGCTGGTCGGGATCGCGCGAAAGCGCCGCGCGGAAGGCGCCGCGCACGCGCGCATCGAGGTCGGGCAGCGTGCGCGCGAGCTCGGACGCGAGGCGCTGCGCGGCGTCCTCGACGAACGGCGCGTTCATGAAGAAGAGCGACTGCGGCGCCACCACGGTGCGCGAGCGGCAGTCGATCGGCATGCTCGAGTCCGGGTAGTCGAACGCGCCGAACATGCCGAACATGGCGTTGCGGATCACCGGCAGGTAGACCGTGCGGCGGTTGGTGTCGTAGCGCGCGCCGTTGCCGGACTGGTCGTTCGTCACGTAGTCGTGGTCGCCCGTCGAGAGCAGCGTGCCGCCCATCGAGGTGTCGAGCGCGCCGGACACCGCGAGCACGGAGTCGCGGATGACCTCGACCTCGACCCGCCGCCGCGGGAAGCGCGACAGCAGCCGGTTGTCCGGGTCGAAGGCGGGCAGCGGCTCGGCGACCGCGCTGGCCTGGCGGAAGGTCGCGCTCGTCATCACCAGGCGATGCAGTTCCTTGATGCTCCAGCCCTCGTGCGCGAAGCGTCGCGCGAGGTAGTCGAGCAGCTCGGGATGCGTGGGCGAACTTCCAAGCACGCCGAAGTTGCTGGGGGTGTCGACCAGCCCCGTGCCGAAGTGCCAGTTCCACACGCGGTTCACCATCACGCGTGCCGTGAGCGGATTCTCGGGGTCGGCGATCCACCGCGCGAGCTCGAGGCGGCCGCTCGCGTTGTCGGGGAACGTCGGGCCAGGGATCACGCGCTCGAGCACGGCGGGCACGGCGCGGGCGATCTTCTCGCCCTTCGGCTGCGTGTGGTCGCCGCGGTCGTGGAGCGGCGTCTCGTCGACCTTGGTCTCCTTGACGACGAGGGCGCGCGGCAGTTCTGCCGGCTTTGCGCGTTCGTGGGTGTCGCGGGCGGCCTGGGCCGCCGTCATCGCGGCGCGTTCGGGCGAATCGCCGCGGGCAGCGCGCGCGCCATCGACGAGGAGCCGCTGCATCGCGTCGGGGCGTCGGTCGAGAAGCGCCGCGACGAGCCGCTCGCGCGCCTGCGCTCGGCGCCGCGCCTCGAGCGATGCGCGCGCGGCGTCGCGTGCGGCATCGAGCTCGCGGGCGGTCGCGCGCCAGGCCTCGACGCGCCGCACCTCCGCGGCGGTCGCCATCGGACGCTGGGCCACCCGGCCGACCGTCGCGATGTTGTCGAAGGTGGTCACGCTTCGCAACACGCCCGAGAGCGCGAAATAGTCTTCCTGCGACACGGGGTCGAACTTGTGGTCGTGGCAGCGCGCGCACGCGATCGTCTGCCCGAGGAACGCCTTCGTCACCACGTCGATCTGCTCGTCGATCACGTCGACGCGTTCCTTCTCCTTGTCGGGCTCCGCAAGCATCTTCGGCCCGAGCGCGAGGAATCCCAGCGCCGCGATCCGCCCGCGGGTGCGCGCGTCGTCCTCGCTTGTCGGGTTCGGCGGCTCGGGCAGCAGGTCGCCGGCCAGTTGCTCGACGATGAACTGATCGAAGGAGAGGTCGCGGTTGAACGCGTCGATCACGTAGTCGCGGTAGCGGAACGCGTTCGCGTAGGCGATGTTCTCGTCGACGCCGTTCGAGTCGGCGTAGCGCGCGACGTCGAGCCAGTGCCGTCCCCAGCGCTGGCCGTACATCGGCGAGGCGAGCAGGGCATCGATCCGCCGCTCGTAGGCGTCGGGCGCGCGGTCGCGCTCGAAGCGGTCGAGTTCATCCGCGGTCGGCGGCACGCCGATCAGCGCCAGATGTGCGCGTCGAAGCAGCGTGCGGCGGTCGGCCTCGGGCGCGGGCGCGATGCCCTCCTGCTCGAGGCGCGCCAGGATGAACGCGTCGACCTCGTTGCGCACCCAGCCCGCGCCACGGACGGCCGGCGGCGTTGGGTTTCCCACCCGCTGGTACGACCAATGGGAAGCGAAACGGGCGGTCTTCTCGGGAAGCGGCCGCGTGGGCCGAGGGGTCCACGGGGCTTCGGATGCCGATGCGACGGCCTCGGCGGCGGGGGACGCCGGGCTGGCGGGGGCGCGGCGGTTCGCGCCCGACGCCTGGTCGGTCCAACCCAGACGGGCGCCGAGAACAGCCGCCGACCCCAGCATGACGACGGCCGCAATGGCGGTGCGTCGGGAGGCTCTCCCGAGAGGCGGGTTCGGCGTGCGTACATCGGCCACGGACGCAGTATCCCGCATGGCCCGGCGCGAGCAAGAGCCCATTCGCGGTTCGAGGAGAAATCGCCCGTTCGAGGCCGAATCCCGATTCTGCGCAGTTGCGCGTTGGGATCGCCCGCGGGTCGCGGTAACTTCCTCGCATGTCCTTGCTTGCATGGCCGCTTGCGGTGCAGTTCACGCTTGCGCCGATGACCGCTCCCATCGTGCCGCAGGGCCGTGTCGCCGCGCCGGACGCCGCGTCGGCGGACGCCACGCGGTCATCGCGGTCGTCGGCTCGGGGCGGTTTCGCGGCCGACGCGATGCGGCTTCTCGCGGCGCCTCGCGCGACCGGGGGCGCACGTCGGGCGACGCTGGCGGCGCGGCTTCCGGCGGCCGGCGAGGTGCGGCTTGCGCTGCGTGAGTTCCATGCGGTTGCGGACGACGCGCGCGTCGAGACCGGCAACGGGAAGCGCGGCGCCATGCCCGACTTGGGCGCGGCGTTGCGCGGCGTGGCGCACTTCGAGGGTTCTGTGGAGGGTTGGCCGCACTCATCGTGCTACGTCGCCGTCGGCTCGACCGGCGTCTCCGCATGGATCGACCTTGGCGACGGGCAGGGCACCTACACGCTTCGCGGCGCAGGGCCAGACGCCGATGGCGTCGGCCTCATCGAGGGCGCGAGCGAGTTCGTGCGCACGAATGGCACCAGCGCTCCCGATGTTCCGGCGTGTGGTGGCGCGATCGGACATGCGCACGATGATGGCGATGGCGGCGTGGCCGGCATCGGCGGGCTTCCTCCCGGCGTACGCAAGGTGGTCGAGCTCGCGGTCGACAGCGACCACGAGTTCTTCACGATCTTCGGCGAACCGGTCGCCGCCACCGAGTACGTGGCCGCGCTGAACGGCGCCGTGTCCGCGATCTACCGGCGCGACTGCGACACATCGATCGTGACGGTCTACCTGCGGCTTCAGACGGATCCCGCCGATCTCTTCAACGAGCCCGATCCGCTCGTGCCGTTCCGCGACCATTGGTCGCCGCGTTCCGAGCCGGCGCGCGATCTCTTCACGCTCTACACCGGCCGCCGCAACCTGCCCTACGGCGGCGTCGCGTACCTGAACGCGGCCTGCGGCGGCAGCGGCTTCTCGGTGAACGGCTTCCTCATCGGAGCATTCGCGGACCCCGTCGTGACGAATCCCGGCAACTGGGACATCAACGTCGTCGCGCACGAGCTCGGCCACAATCTCGGCACGCGGCACACGCACGACTATGCGATCGACGCATGCGCGAGCGGAGCGGTCCAGCGCGGCACGATCATGAGCTACTGCCACATCGTCCAAGGCGCCAGCGCGAACATCGATCTGCGCTTCCACCGCGGGACGGTCGAGCCCATCGAGCAGTTCATCGCGGCGGCGGCGTGTCTGTCGAGCGACTGCGACGACGACGGCATCGCGGACGCCGAGGAGATCGCCGCAAATCCGGCGCTCGACTCGAACGCCGACGGCATTCCCGACGCGTGCCAGGATTGCAATGCGAACGGCCTGCCCGACCCCGCGGAGATCCTCGCAGGCACGCTCGCCGACATCGACGGCGACATGCGGCCCGACGGCTGCGAGGAGGATTGCGACGGCGACGGCGTTCCGGATTCGGCGGAGATCGACGGGAACGACGCGCTCGATCTCGACGGCAACACGAGGCTTGACGCGTGCCAGCCCGACTGCGATGCGAACGGGTTCGCCGACGCGATCGACATCGATCTCGACATGAAGCTCGATCGCTCGCGCGACGGACGCATCGACAGCTGCGAGGATTGCGACGGCGACGGCGTGAGCGACTTCGCCGCGCTGAGGGGATCGCGGTCGCGCTGGGTGGCGAGCTCCGCCGACGGGTTCCTGCGCGAGCTCGATCCGCGTTCGGGCGTCGTGCGCCGGACGGTCGCCTGTGGCGCGAGCGGAGCGAGCGACCTCGCCATCGGCACCGATGGACGCCTCTACGCCGCCGTTGGCAACCAGGTGTGGGCGCTCGACCGGGTGCATGACGTCGCGGCCACGCCGTGGTCGGCGGCGCTGTCCGCGACCGTGCGCGGCCTCGCGGTCGCACCCGATGGCTCGCTCGCGGCGCTTCTTGCGAACGGCACGGTCGAGTTGCTGCGCGCGGACGGCACCGTCGCGCGGACCTTCGTGGCCGCCGGCCTCGCGTCGAACGCGCGCGACATCGTGTTCCGGACTCTTCCCGACGGCGCGCGCGACGCGCTCGTGAGCCACGACGGCGGCGTGATCGGGCGCTTCCAGTGGCCCGCGGGCGAAGGCAGCGTGCTCGTCACGGCGCCTGCGGGGCAGACGGGGCTGCGCGGGCTCTTCGCCTTCGCGGATGGATCGTTCCTCGTGATGAGCAACCAGGCGCGGGGCATCTATCGGTACAGCGCGGCCGGCGTGCGCGCCGGGCTTTGGTCGGTCGAGACGGGGTCGATGCTCAACGGACTGCACTCGCTGTGCGATGCGGGCGACGGACGCACGATTCTCGCGACGGCGGCGTCGAGTTCCTCGACCGTGAACGGCTACAACCGCACGACGGGCTATCTCGAGCGCACCTATCGCGTCTATCCCGCGGACGCGCCAAGCGCCACTGCGATCGCTGTCGCGCCACCGAGCGCAGCCGATGAGAACGGCAATCTCGTTCCGGATGCATGCGAGGTCGTGGCCGCCGACATCAACGGCGACGGCAGCGTGGACTCGGCCGATCTCGGGATCCTGTTGTCGTCGTGGGGAGCGTGCGCGGGCTGCGCCGCCGATGTGAATGGCGACGGCGGCGTGGATTCGGCCGATCTCGGGGCGCTGCTTGCAGCGTGGGGTTGAAGCGAAGGGGTTGAAGCGAAGGAATGGCGCGAAGCTACACTGCCGCGCATGTCCGACGGGAGCGCAACGCGCGGATTGGAACTCACAGGATGGTGCGTCGCTGCGTGCGCGCTTCTGGTGGCGCCGTTCGCGCACGTCTGGTGGGATCGCCCGATCGCCGAGGCGGCGCGAAGCCACGGACTGCTCGAGTCGCAGGTGCTGCAGTGGACGACGGAACTTGGCGAGGGCGCGTGGTGGCTGGTGCCCTCGGCGGTGGTCTTTGCCATCGCCGCGATCCAGAAGCGCCACAACCTCGCGCGCTGGGCGTTCGCGCTGTTCGTGGCGGTGGCGGGCAGCGGGCTCCTCACCAATCTCGGGAAGTTCCTCTCCGGGAAGACACGTCCCAAGCGATGGTTCGAGGCGCAGGACTTCGGCTTCTATCCGCTGACGTATGGCTACGACTACAGCAGCCTGCCCAGCGGACACGCGACGACGGCGGGGGCCGCGGCGATGGTGCTTGCGCTTGCATTTCCACGCGCGGCGCCGGTGATCCTGCCGATCGGCGTCATGCTGGCGACCACGCGCGTGGCGATCCAGGCGCACTATCTGAGCGACATCTGCGTGGGCCTCGCGATGGGAATCTCCTGCGCGATCCTCACGTTCGCGGTGTGGCGGCGGTGGTGGCCGGCGAGCGTGCCGCGGGCGTGAGCGGCGGTGGTGTTCGAGCGCTCGCGACTTGTCATTTGAGCGCTCGCGGCTGCGGCCGCTCCCTTTGGTGCTGCGAAACGTATGGGTGCCAGCAGACTTCAGTCTGCTGAACGACCGGCGTCGGAGTCGAAGGCTGACACGTGTCGTTCCTTGGACTTCGTCCAAGGGCACCCGTGATTTGAGCGGTCGCGGCTGCGGCCGCTCCCTTTGGTGCTGCGGAACGTATGGGTGCCAGCAGACTTCAGTCTGCTGAACCGGAATCGTCGGAGTCGAAGGCTGACACGTGTCGTTCCTTGGACTTCGTCCAAGGGCACCCGTGATTTGAGCGGTCGCGGCTGCGGCCGCTCCCTTTGGTGCTG
>Ga0068872_10001675_pt1 | contig 17732 bp, 9 predicted proteins | sample NOAtaG_7_FD_66441 | JGI IMG/M metagenome (GOLD analysis project Ga0068872, IMG submission 66441) | Freshwater lake microbial communities from Lake Erie, under a cyanobacterial bloom - NOAA_Erie_Diel1S_2200h metaG | ecosystem: Environmental > Aquatic > Freshwater > Lake | place: USA: Ohio, Lake...
GCACCGCAACCGGTGTCGCAAGCAGCAGGAGCAGCAAGGCTGGACTTCAGGCGAGCATGGATGCCCGACAGCTTGCCCTTCAGGGCGCCCAGGTGATGTCCGAACCGAGGTGCAGGAGCACTGTTGCAGCAATCGGCAGCGACTTCAACGCCACACGATGGAGCCGCTTCAACTCCGCAGCTTGGCTCGGAAGCGCAATCGCTACCGCCACGATGGAACAGACCAGCCTGCGCCACGCCGGAACAGCTGAGGGCGAGGGCGAACATGGAAGAAAGAACAAATCGACGCATGGGAAAATCTCCGTCCACGGAAAAAAGGGGTTACCACATTCCTCAACCACTTCACCGGCGGCCCTTCGAAGCCAGCGTGCTTGACGCTTCTTCTGCTGGAAGCAACGAGAGCGATCCGCGGACGTTTTGGTTGAGAATGCTTTTCAGAACTTCTTGCCCAATTGATTCGGCTTTCCTAAACGGAAAAGATTTCCGGGAATGCTAGAATTTCCCTGTCGCGGCCTGGAATGCTTGCAAATATAGCGGTTGTAGCGATAGGAACCCCTAACGGCTGGTTGAGCGGTCCGGCAGGCCAGGTTCCGCTATCCGGTTGCCCCCTAAGTTGGTTGGGGGCCGCTCAGGGAGATCGTGGGTCGTCTGCAAACTTCCAGAGATCGACCGGTTGGTCGTTCTCCAGAGGTATTCCAGGACGACTCCTGCCGTCGGCCACGGTCTGCTGCAATTCCTCAAGAAGCATCGCTACGACATTCGGATTCGACTCTGCTAAGTCCTGAGATTCCGAAGGATCCTTTTGCAGATCATAGAGTTGAACGTTTCGCTTCCCTTGTCCAGCGACACGCGACCTCGGCCTCGGTTCGCTCCAACCTCCTGAGTCGGGGGCCAGGATCAGTTTCCAATTGCCAGATCGGAAGGCGAACGTGCCATTGACCGAATGATGGATCATCGAGCTGCGAAGCACGGATGGTGATTCTTTCGTCCAGAGGGGCATCAAGGAAAAGCTGTCAGGTGCGACGGAGTTGGCCAGTGGGATACCGGCAGCTTCCAGGCAGGTGGCCATCAGGTCGGTAAGAACTACAGGGTGTTCGGATACGGACTGCCCAGCAATCGCTTTGGGCCACCTAGCGACCAAGGGAATGCGATGCCCTCCTTCGTAGATGTCGGCCTTGTGCCCTCGGAAGCCGGCGGAGGGATCATGTCCGACGACTTTCAGGTGTGCGATGTCTGCCTGCGGTGCGCAGCCATTATCGGAGGTCAAAAGGATGAGCGTTTCGTCGAGCGTGCCACGTTGTTCCAGGTATCGAAGGACTCTTCCGATCTCAGCGTCGGTCTGCATGACAAAATCAGCATAGGAATTGAGTCCGCTTTTACCGGCATACTCGTCACTGGGGGCGATCGGGGTGTGGGGACTTGCCAAAGGGAGGTAAAGAAAAAAGGGTTGCTGCCGATCCACACCCTTCAGCCACTCGATCGCCCGGTCGATCGTTGTGGGAAGTACCTCTTCGACTCGAAACCCTTCCGCTGCTGGACCTTGACGCGTCCATCCGTTGGTCTTCCCTGCAACCATCGGAAATCTAGCGGTGTTTGAGGGGATTTTTTCCACATGGTTCTGCGTCAGGTAGGTGTAGGGGACCATGTCGAGCGAGGCGCTGATGCCGAAGAAAGTATCGAAACCAGCTGCTAAAGGCCCCCCTTGGAATTTTTGAGAAAAGTCGACCGATCGATACGCTGCCTCGGTTTCAACCGATAATTCCGGTGGCTTTCCATCGCCTGTCTGCACCCAGTCGATTCCCAGGTGCCACTTCCCAAAGCAACCGGTTCGATACCCATTTGCTGCCAACTGCATTGGCAGCGTGGTGATGTCGGGAGCAATCAAACTGGGGCTCAATCCCCCCAGGACGCCTGATTTCAGCTTCGTACGCCAGGCGTAGCGTCCACAAAGGAGACCATAGCGAGTCGGTGTGCAGACGCTGCTGGGTGAGTGGGAATCGGTAAATCGCATCCCTTCGCGGGCGCAACGATCCCAGTTTGGTGTCGCAATCTTGTTCGAAGGAGCGTAACACTGAACATCCCCTACTCCGAGGTCATCGCAAAGTACCAGCACGATGTCGGGTGGCTTGGCGAACGAATGGCCAAGGCAGAGACATGCCAGGATGTGGACAAAGCAAAGCAGCAAGATATTCAAGCCACCTCGATTCTTCTTCACACTGGTCATGATGAGCGTCCTCCATTGCAGCAGGAATGATCACTCTCTCCAGAGGATTGATCCCTGAGGAGAAGGTTGGGGGCGAGGAGCAGACGGCCGGGGACCGATCCGGTTCTCGATCCGGTTCTCGATATCTGGCATTGTTGGGTGGTCGGTATAAAAAACCGCGGTCGGATTGATCCCCGCTTTGCGATTGGTTTCGATTCGGGATCGCACCGCATCGAAGGTAGCAAGACGAGGCAGGATCCATCCCCAGACGATTGCCATCGCGGCCAGGCAACCCATGAAGGTCGAGGTTTTCCAGCGGGAAGTTCGCATGGATTATGGTCCCCCGAGCGATTTGGCGACTTCCGGGAACCACTGGGTAAAGACTAGCCATGCCATGAGGAAGGAGAGGATCAGGTTGAGTGTCTGGCCGCAGACATACAGCACCACTGGCTTGCCGGCTGCAAGCATCTGGCGATACTCCCGAAAATTGCTTTCCAGGCCGATGCTGACAAATCCCAGGCAGAAGCACCATTCCCGAATCGATTTGGTCGCGCCATCGACCACGCTAGAGACCATCGCTTTGCCGGACGTTCCCTGAGTTTGCAGCCACGACATAAGCAGTGAGACGGCGAGGAATCCGAGCACAAACTTCGGGAATCGGCGCCAGATCTCCGATCCGCTTGGCTTCACTCCATCGTTGCGCGGTTCCATCTTCCATGTCCAGTAAACGGCCACAGCAAAGGAGATCACCCCGATCAGGATGTTTTGAATCATCTTGATGGTGGCGGCAACATCCTTCGCAGCCCCCCCCACCAGTTCACTGGCGGCAGCGACGGCTCCCGTTGAATCGATCGTACCTCCAATCCAGGCACCTCCGATCACTGGCCCCATCCCAGAGGCTCGCACCACCATCGGCTGGAGCACCATGGAAACCACGGTAAAGATGAGGGACAGGCCAATTGCAAGCGACAGCTCTTCTTTCTTCGCGCGGCAGGCGGCTGCGGTGGCCACAGCCGCAGAAACACCACAAACCGACATATCGGCAGAGATCACCATATTCAACGATGGAGAAGGAATGCGGAGAATGCGCTGGCCGAACCAGTAGGTGGTGATCAATACGATGGGGGTGGTAACCCACGAAATCAGAACTCCCGGAAGTCCCAGTGCCAATAGCTTGTTGATCAGCACTTCGGCTCCTAGAAGCACTAGGCCGGTCTTGATGAAAAGTTCGGTCCGTGCAGCAGATCTCAGCCAACTTGGAGTTCCAATCGTGTTGCTGATCAGCAGTCCCAAAAGGACGGCCCACAGCGCGTACTCGAGGTTGTAATGCTTGATGACTGCCTGTCCAGCCAACAAATAGGACGCGAGGGCCAGTGCGAACAGCGTTGCGAAGCCGAACGCAAAACGCGCTGTTGGTTCTTTCTGGAGAGTAGCTGCCACGGCAAAGCAGGCCAGCAAAAGTCCCCCTGTGAAGAGAATCGAGGGAACCAGCGATTTCCCCTTCACCACCAATGCCTCTGATGGGTTGCTTTCCCATTCCCCAGGTTTGCCTATCCAGGGCTTCAAGAGGTTTCCGGCCAATTTCTTTTCGATTTCTGTTTTCTGTGCGATCAAGGACTGCGTGATCTCCTCCGACCCATCTGCTACCCGGATCGATTGCGTGAGTTGGTCCAGTTTCTCATGCAGTGCAACTCGGTCGGCCGGACGAGATGCCAACGCTGCCAGCAAGGCAAACAGAAGAAGACAACTGGCGATTCCCATCGCAAGGAAATCATCGACCTGGTACCAAGGCTTGTCACGCGGATTGGCGACTTTCCGAGGCTCCGGTAGTCCGCTGGATTCACCTCGATGTTCTTGCTTCATTCCCATGTTCTCATAGCCAGAAAGGATCAATTCGTCGCGGCAAGTCCCAGGTTATATCGGCGCTAGCAGATCGCCACTGAGCAAGATCAGTGTACAGGCAACCGAGGATTGCTGGATACCGAGTTGTTGTGCGACAACCTGACGGTAAAGCGCCAATTGAGGTTGGTGGATTCGCTGTCGATCTGCCGTCCATTCCTCCAGAGGCATCCCATCCGGCACGCGATCGGTCTTGTAATCCAGAATTTCAGCTTGGACCACTCTTCCTTGCTTGGAACCGACCACCAATCGATCGATGGTACCTTGAACCAGGTACTGATCCTGTTTGTGAAGCAGATCCATCTCGCGGAAGACCGAAATGCTCATGCCGTCTTGCTTCCAATCAAGGTAGCGGTCCTTGGACAACGCTTCCTTTAAAGCGCTGGAACCAAGGTAGCTCTCCATCTTGCTCATCCAAAGCTCCATTGGCACCAGACCCATCTCCTCTGGTTCCAGGCAGTCGAGTGCCCACAACTGGGCCAGTTGTCGATCCCAACGGAAGTCGTCCATCCATTCCACCTGCTCCAGCCAGCGGTGAATCAATGTTCCGCCACGCGCTGCATCTTCGCTGCGTTCCTGGAAGGCCGATCGGACGATACCGCGATGGTGGCGATGGAGGGCCGATGGTGTCTTTTTGACCAGATGGCGTCGATACTGTTCGGAGGTTGTCGTACGAAGGGACACGTTCCAGGGAGCTTGCGGCTCCATTTCTTCGGGTGTTCGTTGGGGGGGGGCTTTCTGATCGTCTCGATACCAGTCTTCGTTACCGCGTGTCGAAATCACCCGATTTGGCTCTGCCGCCAGATGCTCTTCTCCTGGTTTCAGCAAGCAAGCATGCAAAACGGATCCCCAGTTCTTTAGTGGCTTTTCAGCTGGAAGGGCATAGAGGTAGAGTGCTTGCCTAGCACGGGTCATAGCGACATAGAGAACGCTTAGACTCTCCGTCCATTGATGGGTCGCATGATCCTGAAAAACTCTTGGCCATCCATCCCCAAGGCATGGTCGCAGCTCCTTGGGTACATAGCGCATGACCCTCACCGCTTTATTCGTCCGGTCGCGATACTCCGCGATGCATTTATCTGACGTGGTTCTAAACTGCTGATGGAGACTGGGCAAAAAGACAGCATCGAACTCCAGACCTTTCGACTGGTGAATCGTCATCACCCGCACTGGGCTGGCTTTTGGATAGTCGACTCGCTCCGACTCCACATAGCGCACGAAGTCTCGTATTCTTGGCGTCGGTTGTTCGTCAAAGCGAACTGCCAGGGACACCAGTTGCTGCAGACGGATTTGATCCCTTTCATCGCAAGCAGGTGCAATGCGATCGGCCCAGTAGATGACGGTTCTACCATAGCCTTCCGCAAAAACCTGTTTGCGGATCTCTTCCGACAGCGATTCGGGATCCTTCATCCATTGCATGTCGGCTTCCGGAGTCCAGGGAGCCCGGGCAATTTGATAGGCCGCAATCGAATGACCCGGATGGTCGGCAAGTAGAAAGAGACTCAGCAGCAGGTTGACCGCGGATGAGTCGGTTAGTGGATTTCCTCCTTCCTGGCTGGCATCGATATGAAGCTCTCGCAATCGATGGATCATCTTCGCCACGTCGGCGTTGCGGCGAAAGAGAATGCCGATCGTACGTTCAGGGGCTTCCCGATGCAGTTGAGCGACATGATTGGCCGCCACGCGAATCACATCGACAGCATCCTCCGTGTCTTCTCCATCTCCATCCTCCTCGGATTCGTCGTGGCTGTCCTTGCCACGTGCAGTAGTGGGCTTCGGTGGACCATTGAATAGTTGAACGTAACCTGGCAGCCAGGTGCGGGCAGTGGTGTGTTCGGGGAACTCTTGCTGCCACCGTTGAGTTGCCAGTTCGCCTTCCTCAAATCGTGGGTAATGATCGAGCTGCTGAAACAGTTCATTGACCAGTTGGACGATCACTGGCGAACTGCGTTGACTGGTATTTAACGGCTGGCATCGGGGCTTCTTCTGGAGACTGCTCTCGAAGGCATCAAAGATTGCCGATTCCCCACCTCGCCACCCATAGATTGCCTGTTTGGTGTCTCCTACGCAGAAGATACTGCCTGCATGGCCCTGCTCAATCAGCGACTCAATTCCATGAGCCAGCGGTTCGAGAATTCGCCACTGGACTGGTGACGTATCCTGAAACTCATCCAAAAGCAGATGGTGAACCCCTTGGTCCATGCGGCGAGTCAGCTCGGTAGTTTTTTGGCGATCCATCCAGGTAGCTAGCCTTCTCGCGAGCGAATCGAATGTGTAGACCCTACTATCCTCCTGAAGTCGATCCAACTGCGTAGCAAAAAGGTCCAATAGATCGTAGGTGGCAATGGTTCTGGCTTTGATGATCGCTAGTTCCCGATGCAACGCTTCGGCGCGCATCACAGTCAACGCCTCGATCACCTCCGGGGTGTATGGCTTGCCGCTGAATTTTGGGGAATCGGATTCCAACGACTTCATCAATGTGGTCTTCAGGACAGCCGGCCAATCCTGGTTCTCGAATAGAACCAGCAATTTGTCCCGCGATGTCAGAAAAGTTTTATGGCCAATCGACGCTGCGGCGAATATCTGCTGCTGCTCGATGAGCCGCTTTGGATCAGGTGCGGGTGGGACTTTGAGAGAGTCCCATGCGGCTCGGTCGCTGTTCTGGTAGAGGCGAAGGCAGCCGATCATTTCGTCAAGCACCTGTCGGAGGAAGTCGCGAGATGTTTCTCCCTTAAAAAGCATGCCCAGCAGACTCTTCAGCTGCATTCGATCGGGGTGAGCGAAGAGGATTTGCGCTGCCATCCGTTGCATTCGCTCTTTAGTGAACTCATCCGCCATGCTCCATCCGGGAGGTAACTTCAGTTCAAAGGCGAAATTGCGAGCCAGTTGACCGAAGAAGGAATCGAGCGTTCCGACGCGGAAGCGGTGCAGCACTCGGCACGTTCTCGCCAGATGGTAAGCCATCTCCTCCGCTTCGATCTCCATCCCACCTAGATCCTTCCGGAGTTCAGCCAAAGCTTTGGGGTTCTTAGAAGCTTCGGCCATTCGTTGAAGGATTCGGACCAGGATTTCCCCTGCGGCTTTACGCGTGAAAGTAGTGGCGAGAATCGATTCTGGCATTTGATTGGCAACCAGCAGTCGGATGACTCGCAATGCTAGTTGGTAGGTTTTTCCCGAACCAGCGGAAGCGCGAATCAATAGGGGTTCGAACCACTCCGAAGGAAAAGGACCGTTCCTTTTCGGGCCGCCCAAGGCAATCTTCTCCGGCGCCCAGTCGGTTTCGCGACGCTGGGAAAGTGAGGCTTCACGCGGAATCGCTACCTTGCTGGTCACCCTTTCACCGATTCCAGCCAGATTCTTGTCATGACGGGGTGGATTTTCTCCTACTGTCTCGCTGCGCATAACTCCCGTCAGGCAGATGGATCGAAACGGATCGCTGTCCGGAAAGCGGGCTGCCTTTTGCGGCCAGAACCTTTTGTCGGCGATGCTCTGCAATGTCTCAATCGCTCTCTGGTCTGCTTCTTTCAGTTGATCTGGCGTGAAATCGGCCGATTGAAACTGAATTTTCTCCAATGACTTGGGGAGTTGGATGTAGCCAAGGTCGACGTCCAGGGTCTGGGTGAGCGAGAAAGCGAGGTGTCGATAGAGCGGCAGTTGCAGGTCGACCCATTGGTTGGAGATGAAATGCGCTTTTGCTGGGTCTTTTGGTGTTTCGCTGGTTTTATAATCCCATATCGCCCAACGCTTGCTTTTTGCGTGGTAATCGATTCGATCGATTCTGCCGTGGATCTTCAGGCCACTGGCGTCATTCGGAATCGAGACCGCATGCTTGCGATCTATACTCCACTCCACCTCTTGAATCACCCAGCCCTGGCCGTTGCGCGTTGCCTGAAACTGAGCGAAGGCTTCCAATCGCATCCTCGCCTGCTCGATCTGCAACTGGATGGCAGGATAGAGTTCCTGCCCAAGCCAAGTATTGACCCAGTGCTGCAGGTGATGAACCAGCGAGTCGGTGATCTTCTTTGGATCGATGCTGTTGGCATGCTCCGATCGCGCCCACTGATCCAGGCAATAGTGCACCATGTCGCCGAAGAGATTCGGTGGCAACTCCAGCGACTCGTCCGACATCTCCTGAAGGCGAACCACGCGCTGCAGATAGAATCGATAGGGGCAGGCTAGGTAGTCGCGAAAGGCGGTCACCGAGATCGATTCGGGAAGGTGGATTTGATCGATATCCGGTTGTGGGATATCGATTCGGGTTTTTTCTGGATCGGGTATCCATCGATCCGCCACAGGGGGCCGGGGTTTAGGAGGTGCTAGCAGCGTCTTGATTCGGTCAGCGATTTCTTCCGTTGGAATCGCCAACAGAAGTCGGCTCGGCAACAATGGAGTCCCATCACGATCTTTCTGGTGGTAAAGAATCGTCAGGTGTTTCCGAGCGTGAAGCAGGATCTGCAGGTAATAGGCATCTCGCGCATACCTTCGATCATCGTTTTGAAGTTGAAGCGCCTTGCGGAGGTTCTCGGTCAGGAAGCCATCGCTGGCGATCGCGTGGGGTACGACTCCATCGTGAAAGCCAGTCAAGATCAGAGCATCTGCATCATCCCAAGCGAGGTCCAGCCAGCCGAGCATCTCGAGGGCAGTTGGATCCGGGGGTTGCTTGATCAACTTTCCCGCCGCTTCCTCTTTCAGCCACTGAACGATGTCTCGAAGAGTGACCGATTCCTGCAGGGGTTGCGGCACCGAACCTAGTTCACTGCAGAGATTTGCTAGTGCGCGGTAGCACTCCATCAGCCGCTCGGTCTCCTCAAAGTCATCCGAATCCTCAGAGCCAGCCGAGTCCTTGGAGTCGTAGGAACTCTCTGGCCGCTCGTCCAACTCTTCCCACATCGCCCTGAGGCGCTCGGCCCAACGAGCGATCGGGAGGCGTTCAAATCGCAGGCCATCCAGCCATCGATCGACTTCGCGGACGGTTTGGATCGCTACGGAGGCAAGTTTGGAACAGTGCGGATCATCGCCGCGCGGCCATTCCTTCAAGTCGACTCGTGACACCAAGGTTCGCTGGTAGTAGTCATCCAGGCTTTGCAGAAAGTTCTTTGGAACTCCTCGCTGAACCGTCAGATAGTCGAAGACCGAGGCATGGCGAACGAGAGCGGCAAAGGATTCCCAGGAGCGTTGCTGCAGATACGCGGCGACTTTCTGCAGAAGTTGAAATGGATCCGAGGCTTTCAAGGGGCTTCCCAGGGCGCTGCAGGTCCGGATTCCAAGTCGGTCCAGCCGATCATGGATCGGATCGATCATCTCCAGATCGGGAACTCCTAAAGTTACATCCTGCGTGCTGGTCGCTTCGGGCATCTGTGCCAAGACGCGGCAGACCTCCTCGGCCGCCTCCTTGGGTCCACTGGCGACTCGTAGGATCGATGAATCGACTGTGATCTTCAATTCATTCCAGACCCCAGCCTTGAGAGTTCCCAGGAACTCAAAGGCATCTTGCCAGGAGTCGGGTGCCGCGATCAGGATTTGAACACGACCCTTCACCGCTTGAAGAAAGTCCTGGTGCGACTTCGACAGATCGACGGCTCCAATGACCACCAGATCGTGGTCCGAGCGGATTTCCTTTTCTCGATGTTTCAAAGCGAATTGCCGTGCCGCCTGACGATCCCAAAGCTCCATTCGATCCAAGGTCTTCAGATAGTGATCATGAACCTTCTGCAGGACCAACCATTGCCGGCGTTGGTCTGGCTGTTCCACCTTTTTTGCGACTTCCGCAAAGTCGATCAAATCCTCAGAGATTTCGTCGTAAAGACGATAGAGAATCTGCGCGTATTCAAGTCGCTCTAGAAAGGCAGCCTTTGGATCCCAGTCAGGAAACACAGAAGACAATTCATCGGCCGGTGTATCTTGCAATGCCCGCAGCCATGTATGGATCTGGGTAGCTCGGGAAGCAATCGGTCTTTTAACAACGTAAAGCTTCTCTTGGAAATGACCGACCGTCATCAGTTGCGGTGGCTCCAGCAGCCATCGCTCCTGCTCCGCCTTCCCAGCTAGCAATTCACGCATCTTCCGCGTGGCGTAACCACTGGGAAGGAGGATGCGAACGGAGTTCAGTTGCCATCGGCCACCTTGTGGCGGATAGTGTTCCGCCAACCAGTCGACAGCCGAATGAAGGATCGGGCGATCCCACCCCAAAAAGCATCGTTTTGGATTTCCGGAAGGCTCCACACCGATTCCTTTCTCGATCACAAGGTTGCCCTTCGAACCTCTCCGGCTTTCGGTAGAGCGATTTCTTAAGCCAGAACGAAAAGTTTACCAGAAACGGTCTCTTTGGTATCTGATTGCGAATATCCATCACTGGTGGGGGCCACGCTTGCAATGCAGGGCGGCTTGAAGTTTGGGGGCTGCTTGGCGAGGAAAACCGTTCCAATTTCTTGCAACATCCCGCCAGCACGCGCCGATAACGAAGGCGTGGTCGGTGCCGATTCGTCGAATGGAACTAAACCAATGCTTGATACCGACCCGAGCGGTCGTATTGGGCGTCGACAAGATGGCATCTGGACCCCTGTTCCAACCGTTAGTCGACAGGGACTAAAAATCCATGGATGGATTTCAAGCGAACGGCCAGAATTTGGCGATTGCGGATCAGGGGAAAAGAACACCGGCACCACCCTGCGACACCACGGAAAGGGTGAACTTGAATCGATGGCATGGGGAGGGGACGCTGGACGTGCCCAACCGGCGGGACCTGTCTCAGGTGGAGTCTCCCGAGATGCTTTTTGAGGTGCAGCCCGCAACGCTGCGATTTTTGCTGTGGCATCTCTGTGGGAAGAGCGACGATCGGACTTGATCGGTTCGCATCGGAGTTGCCCTTCTTCCGACTCCCTTCTCTCTTTCAAGTAGAAGCACATCGAGTTTTCTGGCGAGGTCCGATCCAAGCGGTCGCCTCTCAAACCGCTCTGGATTTCCGAAGACCGAGATATGCCGCAGGTGGATTCGACCATCTATCGGATCTCCCGTGGCGGGATCGCCGCAGGTCTGCTCACGCTTGCCAAAGGTGAGCGGAAATGAAACACTACCGGACCTGCGCGGATTGGTGTTGATCCACGCCCCTGAAGTTCCTTTCGCTGTGTGGTGCGATCATGCCAGCCAACCTGACACCTCAATACCACAAGGCGGAGGCAGATTATCGCGCCGCTCAGAGTCCTGAAGAGGAGCTGGAATGTTTGCAGGTGATGCTGAGGGAGATCCCCAAGCACAAGGGGACCGACAAACTTCAGGCGGATCTCAAAGGAAAGATCGCCAAGTTGAAGGCCGATCTGGCGACGAAGAAATCGTCCGGGGTCGCAAAGCCTGGTCAGCGCCTTCCCAAGCAGGGGGCTGGACGCATCGTTCTGGTGGGAGGGCCTAATGCAGGAAAAAGCCAATTGCTGGCCAGCCTGACACGAGCCAAGCCGGAGATCGCACCCTACCCATTCACCACGCAGGCTCCGTTACCGGGCATGATGTTCTTCGAAGACTGTCCAATGCAGTTGGTGGACCTCCCAGCGATCAGCCGGGAGGTGTTCGATTCAGGCACGTTCAACTTGGTGCGTTCTGCCGATCTGGTTCTGCTGGTCGTTGGCTTGGGACAGGAAACGCTTTGCGAGGACACGCTTGCCGTGCTTGAACGCTTTCAGGGAAGCAAGACCCGTTTGGGTAGGATCAGCCAACTGGATGACGAAGACATTGGAACAACCTACACGCAGACATTGGTGGTATTCAACCAATCCGATGCGGAAGGAGCCAGGGAACGACGGGAGTGTTTTGACGAGTTGGTGCCAGTCGACCTGGATCGCATCGAGCTATCCGCATTGGATCCCGTATCGCTCGATCGGCTGAAAGAGGAATGCTTCCGCCGATTGGATGTAGTGCGAGTCTATTCCAGGAATCCGAAGACCAAACAGACAGACTTCAACAAGCCTTTCACGATTCGTAAGGGAGAAAGTCTGGTGGAGGTGGCTGAGCAGATTCACCGAGATTTTGGCGCTCAGCTCAAAGGGGCCAGGATTTGGGGAACCGGGGTCCATGATGGGACGATGGTCAAGCCGGATTATCAGCCGCAGGACAAGGATGTGGCCGAGCTGAACATTGCGGGGCAGTAGGTGGGGTGATCGGGGACAGGCCGACCGAATGACGCCTGCGGTGGCTGGAAAGCTGTGCGATGGAGCAATCGCGAGTCATTCTGACGGTCGTTTGGGTAGGCTCCCTTGAGCTCCTTTCCAGGGGGCGCGATAGAGCGGCCATGCACCCGGAATGGAGGCACCACTTGTCGCCCAGTGCTCTGCCTTTTCTGTCAATTCCAGCAACTGCGCTTCCAACCTCGCTCTCCATCCCTCTAGCTCGTCGCGACTCAGTTTCTCGGGCAAATGGATTCGATCGCTGAAGACCGCACGGGCGCGACTTCCTGGGCGCGGTATCGCGAACTGATCCCAGGCACGCCGGACCCGCCAGGGGCGATCGTAGCCGAATCCGACCAGCACAATCGGTACCTGCATCTTCATCGCCAAGTAGACCGCACCTACCGCAAGATTCCGCCGCGGTCCGCGGGGGCCATCGGGAGTCACCGCCAGATTCAGGCCGCTGCCCTCATTGAGCAACTGGCGAAGTACCTCCGTGCCGCCTCGCGAACTGGATCCTCGAATTGTCTGGAAGCCACGAAAGTGCGCTGCCTGGGAAAGCCACTCGGCATCCTCGTGTCGGCTGACCAGCATGGCGATGCCACAGTGGCCGCGCAGCGCAAAGGGAAAGGCCAGATATTCATGCCAGAACAGGAAGATGCAGGGACCCTGAAAAATCGGAAGGCCTGGGTCTGTCGTCGGATCGACGTAGAGCGACTGGAATTGCAGCGTATCCATCCAGGAGACGACAGCCTTGGCCAGCGTCATCCCAGAAAAACGCCATAAGGTCCGGTTGAAGGTTTTATTCCTGAGCCGTTTTAGGCCAGACGTCCAACGACGCGCTCGTTTCATCAGGTCGGCCAGTTGCCTTCGAAAACTTCACGCGCAGGCCCAGTCATGAAGACGTGGTTTGATGATTCGTCCCAGACCAATTTTAGATCGCCGCCCAGAAGGTGATTGATGATGCTGCGGTCGGTGTTGCCGGTAAGGACTCCAGCGACGCAAACCGCGCTAGCTCCGGTTCCGCATGCCCATGTCTCACCCGACCCACGTTCCCAGGTTCGCTGCCGGACCTCGCCACGCGCCAGCACTTCCACGAACTCCACATTGGTCCGTTTCGGAAAGCGTTCATCCAATTCGATTATCGGACCAACCTTCAACACCAGCTCATCGGTGATCTCTGGCACGAAGATCACACAGTGCGGATTGCCCATGGAGACGCAGGTGGCATGAAGCGAATGCCCCAGCACGTCCAGTTGCCGATGAACAACCATCTGGTCGGCAGTTCCCAGCGTGGTAGGGATTTCCCTAGCCAACAACTTTGGTGAGCCCATATCGACGGTGACTTGGTCTACCTTGTCTCGGTGATCCAGTTCCAGGTGCAGCGAGAGCACCCCAGCACCCGTCTCGATCTTCAGATCCCGTTTCCGCGCGATGCCATGATCGTAAACGTACTTGGCAACACAGCGGATCCCGTTGCCACACATCTCCGACTCACTGCCATCGGCGTTGAACATCCGCATCCCGGCATCGGCATTGTCGCTGGTAACGATGAGAATCAAACCGTCTGCACCGACGCCGAAACGTCGATGCGACATCCGAATGGCGAGTTCCCCTAAATCGTCGGGGAGCCCCTCTTCCATCGCATTGATGTAGATGTAATCATTCCCCGCGCCGTGCATCTTAGTGAAACGCATCGAGATTCGGCCTCCAGAAATCGCAAGCAGCAATCACTATGACGCGGATTGTAAAGAACTCTCGCACTTTTTCGCATCATTCTTTCGGGGGTCGTTTTCTGAATGATGCCGCGCGAGGGGTTCCCTCTGCTTTTGGGTAAGGTCCATCTGGATGCCTTTGCCATCTCCTACAGCCGAACGCAAACCCAGTCTGAGTATCGACTTACATTCAGGCAAACAAGGGGCTGGACAGGGGGGAGGTGCTATCGGAAAAAGCCTCGGCGTGAATCCCCATCGCCTGCAAAAGCCGGAGATAGAAATTGCTCATCCGTGCCCCGTCGTGACGCCAGTGCCCCCCATGACGCAGTCCCAATTGGGATCCCCCAGCCACGAGAGTTGGAAGATTTCGCGGGTTGTGGGTGGTGCTGCAACCACTACCGTAGAGGACGATCGTGCGATCCAAGAGTGCTCCGTGCGCGTCCTTGAGTTCAGCCAGCCGCTGCATGAGAAACGCGATCTGCTCGCTGAGGAATCGATCGTACTTCGAGAACATCAGTTGCCCGTCGGGATCCTCGGCATGCGACAGATTATGGTGAGTGCGACTCAATCCCAATCGAAGTGGGAAGGTGTCGCTGATTCCCATGCCATCTTCGCGATTGAGCATGAAAGCGACCGAGCGGGTGATGTCGGCCTGAAAAGCTAAAGCGATCAGGTCAAACATATTGCGGTAGTAATCTGCCGGTTCTCCTTCGGGAGTCGCATCCAGATTCAGACTGCTGTAGTCCTGCGGAGGCAATGGAACATCCAACCATCGCTCGGATGCCTCCAGTCTGGATTCCACTTCTTGAATCGATGTCAGGTACTGGTCCATCCTGCGCAGGTCCGAAGCGCCAAGTTGTCGTTTCAGATCGGAGGCGCTTTCTCGCACGGAATCGACCAGTCGCATCCGTCGATGAAGCTTCTTTCGTTCCTGATCCGCATTGGCTGGATCGCTTCGGAACATCCGGTCGAAGACTCTGCGAGGATGGCTTTCCGCTGGAATCGGCTTCCCTTCCTGGTTGTAGGAGATCGTTCCCGTCCGAGACAGGAATCCAACACCTGCATCGATGGAAAGGACCAAAGAGGGTTGCCTGCAATGGACTTTCGTCTGCTGAGCGACAACTTGATCCAGCGATACCGAATTGAATGTCCCGGGTGCCGGATCGTGCAGCGGGGCCCCTGTCAGCCACATGTCCGAGCACATGTGAGGATCTGCCAGCAGACCATTTTCGTGATGCATGCCACTTAAGAAGGTGACATGGTTGGCGAACTTCGCAAGAGGTTCCGTAGAGTTGGTGAACTGGATCCGGGCTCCCTCCTCTTTCGGGAACCAGCTCCACTGGTCGATCCCATTTTTCGGATTGGGAAGCGACATCCCATTGGCGGTGTAGATCGCGCAGAAGCGATTGGCTGGGGAAGCTTCGGCTACCTTGCCCATCGCCTCCAGTGCCGGAAGCGCGACGGCAGCACCTGCCAGACCTCGCAGCATCGTGCGTCTGGGTAGCGGTTGAACCATGATCGAACTCCGCAAGGGATTCGGGAACAGTCGTTGATGTGGAGACTATTTGGTCATGAAGGCGTCGCTGTGAATCACGGCCCGCAACAGACCCCGCATCGGGTATCGTTCTGCCGCCAGCGTTTCTACCTTCATTTTTAGTTGGGTCGATTCGCCGTAGGTCAAGTCGCGGCCGATTGCATAGCAGGCCAGATGCCTCGCGAAGCTCCATGCTACTTGATCGGCTAGTTCGCCGGCCAGATGTTTCTTCAATTCAAGAGCATTGGTGATTTCCGTTCCGTCTGCCAGCTGGGAAGTGGTCTCGCAAGATGGGAGATCGACGAAGACTCCAGAGGCATTGTAGTTTTGAAGTGGAATACCCCAGGGGTCGATTTTCTGGTGGCATGCGGCACACCCAGGTTGATTGCGATGTCGGTCTAGTTTCTCCAAAAATGTTTCCTTGGAGATATCGCCGTCGGGGAGTTTAGGAACATTGGGTGGTGGATCATCGGGTGGACGATCGACCAGCTTTCTGGCCAGCCACGCCCCTCGCTTGATCGGATTCGATTGTCGGCCATCCCCCAGGGCGGCCATCAGTCCGGCCTGTCCCAGCAGCCCACCCAGCGGTGATCTGTCCACAAGAATCGGTTCAAAATTTGGCCCCCCCGAGGGACGCTGGGGCAGCTTGTAGAACGCTGCAGTGACTTCGTTCGCTACTACCCAAGGGGAGTCGACTAGGTGGCTTGCCGGAAGGTTTTGGTCCAGCAGATGTCCTATCCAAGCAATCGGCTCCTGCCGCAGATTAGCCTTCAGATCGCGAGTCCATTCCGGGAAGGTCTTGCGATCGATCGAAAGCAGATCGAGTTTTTCTAGTTGCAGCCACTGGCGAACAAACGTTTGCAGGAACCTGTCGCGTCTGGGATCAGCAAGAAGCCGATCGATCTGCTGGTCCAGTTGCTTCGCCAGTTGCCCCTTGTCTGCCAGCATCAAGAGTGGATCATCTGGTGGGCCATTCCAGAGAAAATAGCTGAGCTTGGAGGCCAGTTCCCATTCCGACAGCGATTCGGCCGCATCGGAACCACTGGCTTCATGGAGGAAGAAAGCACTGGGACTGGCCAGCACGACGGTGGCTGCATCCCGAAACGCCTCCCCATTGGTCGCTCCCCCAAACCTGGCTTTCTGATAGACCGACAGCAAATGGTCGATCTCGTCGGCCGTCGCCGGACGTCGAAACATTCGCGTTGCCAATCGTCCCAATTGCTCCCTTATTTCGATCTGGTCGATCGACTCCAGCGATCGGCTCCCCGCAAGCTGCTGATGGCCTGGTGGTGGCCATTGGGTCAGGTAAGGTCCTTCAAAAGAGATTTTTGCAATGCAGAGCCGAGGGGCAGGGCGACCATCGTAAAACTCCGACCGAATGCCGATTTCACGAATTCCGGCCAGGTAATTGACGTTGTCCTTTTCGACGTCGGGACTTGGGAAATTCTCGATCGATCCTTCAAAGACCATGTCCTGCCAGTCGGTCGATTCCACACGCTGCGCGGGACCCACAGGATTGAGTGTGCTGCCACAATCTCGTCGCAAACCGACATGGACACCAACGAACGGACCATATTTTTCAAACGCCTCGAAGTCTTTCGCAGGCTTGGATGAGGGGGCAATCTTGCGCCAGTAAATCGCCTCCACATCCGCGGCTCCCGGACCATCGATCGCTATTTGATGGTTCCCTGCCGGAAAACGGATCCGAAGCATCGGAGTCCCGGCTATGGGTACCTGCCCATCGCTCGTCCGATCGCTTTCCAAAGCCCCCTTCGAGGCAGCGATGGCGTGGGTGAAGGGACGCCCGTCGATCAGCACTCGTACTTCTTTCCGCCCCTCCAATTTTGGAGCCCCCACGTCCAGCTGGTAGATTCCATCGTGAGCAATAGGAAGGCCATTCGCCAGCTGCTCCGTTGGAATCACCACCAATGGTGAATCCGCCTCGGAGGAGGGTAGAAATTCGGTTTCGGCCAGCAGAAGAGCATCTTCGAACTTCTTCGCCCTCACGGTGACGCGGAACCGACCATGCGTGGGCAGCTCGCGTAGCGAGATCTTGAAGTTGGCCATCGGGCCGTACGTGTTTGACTCTCCAAAAATCTCGGGACTGGGAATCGCTGGTCTCAAAAGCAACCCATCAGGCGCTGACTCATAGGCCAATCCAACCGGGTAGCCAGGTGTGCCCCGCATGCAGGCGAACACCGCATGGTAGATGCTGTCAAACTCCTTCCA
>Ga0068872_10001676_pt1 | contig 17721 bp, 20 predicted proteins | sample NOAtaG_7_FD_66441 | JGI IMG/M metagenome (GOLD analysis project Ga0068872, IMG submission 66441) | Freshwater lake microbial communities from Lake Erie, under a cyanobacterial bloom - NOAA_Erie_Diel1S_2200h metaG | ecosystem: Environmental > Aquatic > Freshwater > Lake | place: USA: Ohio, Lake...
GAAAGCTAATTTTCATTTTGCGTATGTGAACTCGGCACGAAACTATATCATCAATCAAGTTGAAAATCTATTCAACGCCACTCGACAAGCTATAATGTTTGCTAATAAACAAACATTTATAATCCATGATGCTGACAGAGATTGTTCTCAGGCATCAGGATCTCCTGATGAAAAAACTAATACAGCTGCCTCCGATTTTATTCAGTCTACCTATCCAAAACAGAAATATCTTAAAATTGTGGCTAAAATTTTAGAAAAAAATAATCTTGTAAATGATGATCTGTTTTTTTTAAATTTTACAGACATTCATTTAGCCGATTTTTGTTCATTTATTAACAACAAATTTGATAAAAAAGAAAATGTGCGTCTGATAAAACTTTGCAAGTTTATACAATCCCAAAAAATTCGGTTTCCAAATGTTTGTATTAAAAATCCCAAAGCGAAAAAATATCTGTGTTAATTGTTTTTAGATTTTAATAATGACATCAAACGACATTCTAATTCAGTGTCAAGCCAAAGTAAGATATGCATTTTTTGTATAGATTCATTTTGGTTTCTTACAAATTTTTTTTATTTCTTCAGAACAACATTTTTCAATGCAGTCTAGATCATCAATTTCGGGACATCAGATGCAAAAAAAATGATCTGAGCCTTAGATATGTCTCCAATCAAATCTATAGTCCTCCGTTTGGTACGTTCTTCAAATTATTCTCATACTTCATTATGTAACCCTCTTTTTTTATTTTTCTAGAACCTTTTCAAATATGGTTCAAACCCACAAATGTTATAGGTAAATAAAGATTTTTTCTCTTTATATGTTTTATGTTTTACATGTTCTCCATTTGTTCCAGACATTTTTTCCCTGAACGTTGGACCGACTGCTATCAAAAATCCTTTCACTGTACTCAACACAAACTTTGTTAGATCTATCAATGGTAACGCAAAATGTTTTCTGAATGACACTGAACCCATTCCAAATCCTGAAGATGATGAAAAAGTTGACCATTATATAAAAGTGACTTTACTCCCGCATCAAATTATTGTCTTTCCTCTAACCATATTTGATAATATGGATCTTGAAGTTCTAAACTCAATGCGACTCTATAGAGACAATGAAATAAGGTAACATTTAAAAATTGAAATTTTAAAAATCAAATCATTTCAAAATTCATCCTTTTATTAGAGAACTTGTTAACCAAATGAAGGAAAAGGATATTGTAACAGAAATCCATACGAATTCGGCAGGACAGGTAATATGTACAGATAAAAAGTGCAAAAAAAAGTCTTTGTACAATCAACCCTACTTTTATTTCCTTTAGAGAAAACGTTATGACCGGTTTACACAAGAGGAAGTTCTTCTTCATTGGATGGATCCTAATACACAACTGTGTAAGTTACCATCATAAAGCATAATTTTATAGAACATCTATACCACATTTTATTTTTTCCAGATGGTCTTGGTTGGACACCCGAAAACCAAACACTCCTAATAAGCCAGGATGATATTCAGCTTGAACAGTGCCAATTCTCGTTGAGTTTCACTTTTAACATAGATCACACCAGTGAAATGTTCACTCAATCTGCAAGTCGTACATCTCGTAGTAAATATTTTAACTGTTTCCTAATAAGTGAAGCTATCACCGAATTAAAATGGGAGCGATTTACTTGTCCCATGTCTTTTCCACAGTGTCACTATGACTGGAGTGTGACAGGAGACAATAATATTATGGTAAATATACCTGTCGTCATAAATGATCTTATACATTTTAATGTTTTTTTCCTCTTTTTTAGAATGACGAATTCGCCAGTGCTGTAGAGAATGCCTTGAAACTCATATACCAAAAATCATGGATCAGCAAATACTTTAATGTTGAAACAAAATCTGAAGGAGGTTTTGTCTTTTTCTTTGATAACTCTGCCGCCAAATGTATGTTTCAAAGTTATCGATTTGAAGTACTTATTAATTTACCGGAAATCACCAAACTATATTTTAAACCTGACACTTTTTGGACAGCTGATTTTAAAAACTGGTTTGAAGTTGATATTATAAGTGATCTTTTACATACAACTCCGAGTAATAATGCCCCGGGAACTAGACCGATAACATATAATCCTCCATATTTTCTTGTTTACAAAACACAAGGAACTTCTTCAAACTATTTGTCCTTTACTGATTATAAAAAAGCTAATTCAGAATCGACCATTTTAGCCATGCTTCGATATGATGATGAAAAGTTAATGTTGAAAGAAGAATGTACCACAGAAATAATTTTACCATATAGAGGAGACCTTTGTCTTAATGAAGTTTTGGAATTCACCTTATATGACTCCAAAAACCGCTTAGTTCAAGTGTCTGATAAATCACAACTCTTTATTTTACTCAGTCTACTCTTATAATAATAATTCTTACAGAAAAAAAATGGCTGTCAATCAACATGAAGCGACTGAAACACTAACGTACAATTTCAACTTTCCCATGGTTACGGAAAGTGGCCAAGTTACAATCAGTGAGAAACAAATTATATTAAAATTTCCAGAAAAGCCCACAATCTATGTGAAAGATTCTATAAAACTTTCACGTAACACGACACTGTATGTTGAAAATAGTCATTGTTTTTCAATTGACTGGATACCTATACATAGTTATGTAGATTATTATCGTGTTAAAGACATGTTTGAAAAATGTTATCAAGCCTATAGTAATTTAACTGGTAACATACATTTTTCGCCTCACACTTTTGCCTGTAATTCTGCAAAATATTATGAATCAGTCACTACAAGTTTTACCACCGAAATTTTTTCTCTCAGTTGTTTTGAACATACTTTAGATACTTGTATTCAACTGTCTGTTGTTAACACAGAAAATGATATAATTGAAAAAGAAATACCCATTCATTTCCAACTTTGTATGGGAAAACATATTGTTTTTTGCACTGAACGTGATCTAAAATTTATAACCAAAGCATCAGATGTTTATTTTATTGTGCAGTTTATTCTTTACAAACTGCTGAGCCAATTTATGTTATAATTTCAGAAATATGTATTCCTATGAACTTAACACCTTCGGACCTCAATTGCAAGAAATTGTGTCCGAAGCCCACAAACATCTAGGTAAAAATACTATTTTTTTCTTTAGAACATTCTTGAAAATAATATACTTTTTTGTTTAGATCAATGTCAAACATGTGACAGAAATGGAGGTCCTGCAAAAGAATCACTTGACCACAAATATGTCAACTTCATAGAGAGAGAACTTTTGCCAGAACTGAACGTACTGGCCGCCAAATACGCTAAATGGTGGACTTTCAAACCCTTTTCCCTCTTAAAATTATACCTTAATGAACGTGAAATTGTCCTGGATGAATATTTCAGCCTAGATGAATTACAAGAAAAAGTCTTTGATGTGCTTAAAAACTCCTTTCAATATTTTAACAGCGATGTCATTGTGCTGATGGATGAAGAGCAACAGAAACTATTTGATTCTTGGTATATTTTTGTGCCCGATATTGTCAAGGATCATCTTATGGCTCATATAGTCGCCGCTCCAGAAGAAATATCAAAAGACCTGCAAAATAAGCATATGACTGAAAATTTCTATGTAGAGTCACCCATGGATATTATTTACAAAGATCCATCCTCAGTGTTCTGGATTCCGCCTTACATTGATTTTGCTATTAACAAATCTACTGGTAACGTGTACTCGTGGAACAGATTACTCTTTTTGTTCACAGAATTTTGCCTTAACAACACAGAATATTTTACCCGCCACAGTGAAAATATCATAGGTATCAATGAAAATACCTTTTTGACTTCAGTTTTTAATTTTAAGTATTTCCACCTGTCCCAAATTGAAAAAATTTTAAAGAAAGTAACAAAATTTCTCGGAAGAAAAAATAGTATGATTCAAAACTGTCATTTCATAAGACATACTCCTTTAGTCAATGTAGCATCTAATAAAAATCAGCCTAATGTGTTCACATTTATCGATGACATTATCAATAACAATAACTGTCTGATGCCTTCGCTTTCTGCTGGATTGTACATTTAACAATATTTCAGAATAGAAAAATGAACCATCACAAAAAAGAGTGCTCCTGCTGCACATGCCTCAAACATTCCAAGTGTATTGTATTGCTCCAACCAAAATGGACCTGTCTAATGTCTAATAAAATTAACGTAATTGTGATTGGACCCCTGAATCCCCTTCAAACTGGTTGCATTCTAGAAGTGATAGAATCTCCCAACAAGCCATTTAGGATTTTAAACAAGTATATTTTCCCAAACTTTCTTACTCGTATGGTGACACTGACTGTGATTACACCGTCACCCTACATTCTCAAACCGGGCGACCTAGTGGCGAAGTTGTGCACGGTCACCACAGAACAAGTCCTCGAAGAAATAAACGGTAAAAACCATTTTATTTCTTAAAAATTTCATAATCTTATTCGATTTTATATTTTAGATATCTTCTACTCAGACTCTGAAGAAGAAGAAGAAGAAGAAGAAGAAGAAGAAGAATGAGATTTTTTTTGTATACAAATCTAATGTTTCACTTAATAAATTATCCATTTTACTACAAAAAAAATGTCTTGAAAAACTGTTCACATCTTATGGATCACCTGGTTATTTTTTACCTGCTCCAAATATACCCCTTTTCCAAAAAGGTGTTTCAGATGAATATGCCCTGCTCAGCCTGCATTGAAAATCCAAAAAAATTTTTGGCTTCATCAACACGTCATCTAATACTTCAGAAAAATCTTCCCAATGTGTACCATGATAAATTCTTAGGTAAATTCCTATTTGTTAGTATAATTTATTATTAATATTACTTTTTTATTTCTATTATAATTATTTTGATTCCAGATGCTTTGCTTCATCACATTTGGAAGACCAATTGGAAATATTTTCCAAAATTCCAGGACCTGGTAGACAAAATTCAAATAACAGCAAGAGAAACTCGCAACAAAGAAATAGATACTGTACAAGTTCTGAAGTATATAACATGGAATCTTAGCATCAATATCACCCATGTTAAGATAATTTCTCGCCCTCCTCGCAAAACAGGCCACAAACTATTCTGCTTCTGCTACAGTTTTCAGAATACCTTTGTTAAACTTTTTAAAAAATCCAATCACTTAAAGCCTGTTCATATCATTTCCTTCAAGAAAAAATACTATATTCTAAATGAACAGCCTACAATATTTCCTCTCCTTCTGAAAAGAGTCAATCCTCAAACTCAACTAACATATAAAATGTTTACAATTCGAACCGATCATATCTTGGATATAGTAAAAGGAAAAAAAGAACATTTAACATTTCCTTTTACAATCAATGTTTATACGGCCTACTCATCAATAGAAAAACAATCCAAAGAAATTCAAAACAATATAATTGGTCAATTTTCAGCTGAAAATACAGAAGAAGTCTTTAGCGTGTTTCTTACACCAGACATTGAAAAAAGTGATCTGATCAGAATTAATGCTCTCGATTCTGTAAAACACTCGGTTAAATTTGACAAACACAACTTATTTGCCAATGCTCCTATTACGGAAGGAGCCAAAACTGTCTTCTGCCGAACACCTAAAGAAATCCTTCTGGATCAAGAAGCCTGTATTTGTGACCATGAGCAAACTCGAGAATATTATCCGTCAAAACGAGATCGTAATTTAGGTATTTCACATAATTAACTGTATGGTAAAATGCTTAAATTTCATTACTTCTCTTACCCATTTTAGTTACTGGTCAAAGCCTGAAATTCTTTCTCTACGAAAATTTAAGTAGGTCTATACTTTTTTCATCATAATTTTTCTAAACTATTCAACTTTTTACTGTCATGGTTTTGTTCAGAGAATCTCGGCATGCTTGATGAATCACTTAAAAGGAGACTTAAAATATGCAGTGAAATATCTTTCCTGAGGTAAGCCAACTTTGTTCTTCTTCTTCTTCTTCTTCTTCTATTATTGCTATAAATTTTTAATATTTTTTTTCAGTTATGACACAGAGGCTTTGAATAAAGAACTGCTAAAGACAGAAGGGGTTGACGATGATCTTTTTATCAACACCTTTAGAGATACTGAACACAAAAAAATTACACTCGGTGTTCAACAACTGTACATAATTGGTAAAGCCTAATCACTTATTTTTTTGAACAATATAATATGTCTTCTTTTTTACAGGACTTTATGATTCAATTCCAGTCCAAGAAACCTTAGCTGTTTTGGAGAGACATCTTCCTTGTGTATTATTCAAAAAACTAAAAAAATATGTCACTGCTGAATTCTGTGATAAAGTAAGATCACACATAAGCTGGAATTTTTTTCAGCATAGACTGGAAAAAATAAAACTTGATGTATGCGCAAATCAATTGATGGATTTATTTGAAATGAGAAATCTATCTGAAAATCAAGTCAAAACATTTCATATCTCAACTAATCTGAAAAGTACCAAGTATACTGAACCAACATCCAAAAACACATCCAAAATGATCTATCAGTTTCTTGTATATATTTATCAAAGAAACATTATTGCATCGTTGGTCAAATATATTTTACTTAAAGATATATTACAAAAGCTAAGTACATCACCATTAACAGACACACACAAAGGTGTGTTTACTTCAATGAAGAAACGTCTGCAAGAAATTATTTTTGAATGTGTGTTAACAGCTTTTAATGGTTCCAACTATGACAACTATCTAATTTGCAACAACTTGGTTATTATACTTACAAACTTGAATGAAAAAATTACCCTGTTCAAAAAAGGGGCCTCCTTGTCAACAATTAAAATAGTTGTAAACAAAAATCTTACCCAGTTCAATAACAAACCAAATGAAAAGAAAAATATTGTAAAAAAAGAAACAGCCAATAAATGGACAATGAACCTATATATCAAAGATATTCGAAATTTAGTGGCTGCCAACATGTCTCTAGATAAAATTGGAAAATTATTTAATTTGAAAGTATCCAAACTATGTTTCCCGTACGAAAAAGCCACATCCATAAAGAGATTAAAATCCCTCACTGGTTTACATCCATATGATGAATTATTTTGGCGCGACAAATTTTCAAGCAAAGAAATTCCACTAGAAACAAGACTTGAAGCCCAAACGATTTTTAATACCCAAGGATTCAGTAACCTCTACCAATATAGTGATTATTATCTGAAACAAGATTGTATACTTTTACATTCTATTGTTCTAACCTTATTTGACAATTATCTTGTAGACGACATAAATATTTTTTTACGACGAAATTATTCTCAGTCTAATCTAGCATATCAACAGTTTTTCATTGTGGAACCCTCTCGTCAAATTGATCAAGTGTTAGCCCCTAAAAAAATATCAAACACTTTTTTTAACTATTTTATAAGACAAGCTGTCACTGGTGGACTATGCACCAGTTTCGTACATGGCAATATTGACAGTACCACTGTTATCAATGAACACTTTAATTATTTGGAAAATCCTAATTTAAACATTAAGAACTGGCCTAATTTTCACAACCTTCAACCATGGGAAAAAAATTTTACAAATACCCCATCTGGAATAAATACTATCGACATTCGCTCTTTATACCCAAGTGCGACTGTCAAAAAAATGCCTGTTAATTCGCCTCTGTTTTTCACCAGATGTACTACACATGACTGTGGATCAATACAACAAAAAACTAAATTTTCCACCATAGATGTACAAAGTTTTTGTGAAAATGTACGAAAAAAGGGTGATTTTAAAACTGATTTTTTTCAACTAGTTAATGATCCTCCTCGATTTTACAATGAATTTCATGCCTTGAACCATTATTTGGCAACACTAGAAAAAGACATTGAAATTATACATTTTCAATCAAATTTCACAGCAATGGGTCAATTGTATTTCGCCCAATATCCTGTTGATGGATTTTTAACATTCAAGAAAAAAGATTGCCGTGAAAAAACGTTTATTCACATCATTCAATACCAATCAGTTTTTCGTCATGGTCATACAAGTTCATGTTGGATAAATAATGATGAAAATCAACAAAAATTGGCTGATACTACTTTAGAAACCAAAAAGAAAATAGAAATACTACTGCAGCACTTTGTGGAACATTTTCAACTCAATCAAATTGAATGGAAATATGTAGAAATTTCTGACTGTGAATACAACCACAAAATACCCAAGTATAAAGATAAAGCTGATAAATCAAAGTATACTACGGATAAAGAATTTCTTTTCCCATTCAAAAAAGTCTACACTTACAAAGGATTTTTAGATAAAATATTTAAAAAAAAACTCACTGGACTTATTGTTGTAAAAAATTTAGAAATAAAAAAAGATAATCAAAATCCTTGTTTTGGTTTCATCATTCAAAAAGCTAAATACGACATGAAACATTTATCCGAGTATACTCAGAAAAAGCTTTCCCGCTTAAGCCCCGATCAAAAAGTTGTCAGCCTTCACAAAAATTCATCATTTATGGTCCTTAGCACAGACTATTTTGTATGGCTGTATGAAATGTTTGGATTTGAAAAAACCCCTGATATTTATCACGCGCTATTATTTCAGCAAGCTCACTATTTACGCCACGTTGAAAAAAAATTGGAAAAAAGAAAAAAACTTAAAGAGGATATCAAAAATGAAAAGGATCCTGACAAGAAACAAATCTATGAAATTCAAGCGGAACTCATAAAGCTTATGTTAAATTCTTGCTATGGATTTACTTTATGCAACTTAACATCTTCAAAATTTAAAACTTTTAAAAACTTAAAAATGAGTCCTAAACATACCGATCGAAAACAAAAAATAACTGCATGTGTGCAATTAAGCGATCGAGTTTTTCTGGCAGAATACAAAACATCCCAGCTTCAAAATCCGTTTGAAACTATGCTAGGTCACGTAGGATGCTCAATACTTTTCCATAGTAAAATTATACTACTGAAAAGGCTTAATTATTTATTAAAATTTCTGAATCCTTCAAAAGCTCAACTGTTGTACATGGACACTGACAGTGCTCATTTTTTAGTAAAACATAAAAATTTTGAAGATAATGTAGATGACAATTTGAAACTGGAATTTAACTCCTTGTTTAACAAGCATTTCGAAAAAGGAAATAAAATTAGTGGGATTTGGGTTGAAGAAGGATTTTTTAACTCGGCAACATACAATGGCGAAAAAAGTTATGTGCTGTACAGCGAAAATAAAGTCTTATCACACATGAAAGGACTAAATACTATGTTTCAAAAAAAATTTGTGACTGAAAACATAGTTCCGAGTGAAAAACCCAACATTAGCTACAACATTATGTACAAATCACCTGACTTTGCCATATACAAAACATATATGAATAAAAATTTATTTACCAATTATATACCTATAAAAAGATATTTTGTACATGCTGCTGGTAGTCTACCATTGAAAATAGATTGATTTTTTCAGATGATTCAAAGATATAATGCCTCATTTCCTCGAACATTGCTGCCACCTCCCTTACATAGTAAAAGTATGTTACTAAAAAGACTTTATGTTTTACTGGAATATCTACCTCCAAACGCCCGACTGCTGTACCGGGACACATATGATGCACATTCTTTAGTGAAACCTAATTTTGAAGATGATGATGATGACTACAATGAAAATCAGAAAAATTTAATTTTCACTCCTTTTTTAACAAACATTTTAAAAAAAGAAAACAAAATTAATAAAATTTTGCGTGACAATTTCTCAAAAACATCCTTAGTTGGTAAAAAAACGCTGTGCAACAAAAAATCTACCCTATCACCCTTAAAAAATCTAACTAGTATGTTCACTGACCAAATTTGTATGACTGAAAAATCCAACTGAAAAAAACATTAGGATATGCTTTAAATTACCTGACCTTGCTTTATACTGATCATATATAACAAGATGTTTTTTTTCAAAAAAATTTATACTGATGTCTAATTTGTATAGGCTGTCGTTATCCAACCCGTAAAAAATAAATTAATTTTCAGATGATTCCGAAATGTAATACAGCTTTTCCTCAAGCAACGCCACCATCCGAAAAGGAGGAAACAACAACTACAAATTTTAATATGGCAGAACTTAAATCCCGTCTTAATCATCTACATAGACTTATAGCAGAACCTCAGATAATACATCTACATGGATTTGAAGTTCTGCAACTGAAAAGTGTGTCTCATGATATAAAGCAGCGTATAGACACATTGTTTTTTGAAGCTCATATTCCCTGTAATTGGAAACTAAGTATTAAATGGAATCATCCATCTCCTACAAAAACTGATGTTCAGATCACATTATTAAATTATATTGTTAAAGAAAGAGTTAAAGAATTACTTTTGGATTACTTTAACAATAAGTATGACAATTTAATATATGTTGACTAATCACTACTTTCAGACTAAAACAATGGCTGCGCCATCCATTGGAACCTACACCGAAAAAAAAACTGTCGACCAAATTAGTAATCTTATAAAAAGAATCGATGAACTTGAATCCATTATAAAAAATCCACCATTTATTGTATTCTATGGTGTGATGGATATTCCTTCAGAATTCTCAAATGACTGGAAAGCTCAGATAAACCATATTTTAGCCATAAACAATATTAATCCCAACTGGATTTTAAATAAAATCAATCCACATCCAAATACTGAATACCCCTACTTTGTAATTATTCAATTTATTTCTCACTGTGTTAAGGAAATTGTTTATTCCATTCTTTCAAAGTACCTTGATGATAACAATTTTGATAGTGCTTATATTACAAAGGATACTTTGTAAAATTTCAGATACTAAAAAATGTCAAACTGCTACAATTTATCGAACCAGAAACTTCTCCATGAAATAAATGTTCTTGATCAGAATATTCACTTTTTAAAAAATCGAGCCCTTAATTCACCATGTATTTCTATTACTGGATGTGACAAATTACAAATTTACCCATTACTGAAACATACTTCAAGTGAACTTCCCATAAATGATGTGATTCAAAAATTGTTTAGGCTACTGAATATTCCAAACTTTTGGATTCATTCGATAGAAAATCTGCACCAACATAACAAGCCTAATCTTCCTTCTACAGTAAATATATATCTTATAACGGATAACATTAAAATATATGTTTACAACACGCTGTTGAAATATCTCCGATATACTAATCAAAAATCTGTTTCTGTTAAATTGATAATAAATTGATGATAAATTTTCAGAAACATGAATGAAGATACTATTACAATTCCAGACCCGGTGTACATGAAATGGCCTAAAAACTATTCATGTCAAGATAGTCCTACACCTGTTCTCCGAATAAATTATAAAGGACTGACAAATTCCTTACGATGTCAAAACCCAGCTATGATAACACTCTCCAACAAAACTTCATTCACGATTCCATCTTGTGACTATACAACAATTCACTTCAATGTATTAGTAACTACATCTTTACCGGCTGTGACATTAATTTATGGTAATGATTTTTTATTTAGACATGGACTCACATGTGTAATTAATCAAATTCCAACCAATGATACTTTACTTTATGTTAAAGTATATAATCACAAATCAGAAGCCTTAACATTTCCAAAGGAATCCTTACAATTTACATGTCTTACTGTACTGGCTAAATATCCTTAAAATTTATTTTCAGATGTGGTACCTTTGCACAGAATGCAACTACCAAACAGTTAAACAAAAATGTTATTTTCAACATCTTCAACAGCATGAAGAAAATTACGATCCAGAAGATCCCCCAATAAAACCGGAAATTTCAAAGCATAAATGTTTGCTTTGCAATTATCAGACCGACAAAAAAACACTATTGAAAGCTCATGAAAAAATTCATTCAAATACTTATGAATGGAAATGTACTCAGTGCAGCTATAAATCATCTCGAAAAAATAATCTAACCCAACACACAAAAAGTATCCATGAAAAGCTTCGCTACCATTGTGATCTATGTCCTTATAATACAACTCGTACCAATTACTTAAGAGACCATGTTAAATTTATCCATAAATCGACCTGAAAAACTCTGTAATTTTTTTTGTAAATGCTAAACATGAATCCTAATGTGTAATTGTGCTCAGTCATTGTTTTATCTCTTTATCATATATTATTCCTAAAGCTAGCTCAAAAATCAAAATCCCTTTATTAAAATTTATACTGTTTCTAGACTAAAATGGACTCCAATATTAAATGTAAAAGTGTTAAATTCAATCTCTCACCATTTATAATATATGAACCCGAGGATATAGCTCAAGATTTACAAGAAGCACGAAAAAGTGACTTTATGCAAAGAAAAGCGGATGCTGCCCGTTTTGAAAGACTTCTTTCTCCGATTTTTTCTTTAGAACATCGCACCAAAATATGGAATAAATTATACAATAAATAATTTTTTTTTTAGGTGAAAATGGAAATAAAACATTTTTCAAGAATCTCTGGGATGAAAAAAAAGAACGAGAAAGGAGGTGATTACTTCTGGCCGGATCATTATAGATACCATGGAACAACATTTAAAATAAAACCTCGAGAACATGTGATGATTGTGCTCTGCGACAATTGCGACGAATATCATGCTTGCAATAATGATTTCTGTGAACTAGTCTACGACCAAAGGAGACAAATAAAAACCATCCATTTATTTAATGCTGAAATGGATGAAGTAATACATATTTATAATAGACAAACTATAGGAGAAGTTTATATTAAATTCCCTGGACTCGTATATGGCATGGGTAAAATCATTAGTGAAAAAGAACTTTTTCAAAATGTCACCCAAAGTCCAAAAAGTGAAAATTGTATCAGTAGATATTGTATATTTAACCCTACAAAATGTTCTCTCATCATCAACATACACCGTGAAACAGATAAAAAACAAATTCTGTGTAATCTAAACTATGGATGGACTTTTTTTTGCGTGTGTCATCCATTTAAATACATCAATTATGATTTCTATTCAACTTCAGAATATAGTCTAATTTCTGTACAATGTAGCAATCCTAATATTCGGCAATACTATATTATATGTGAAAAAAATACACCTCCTTCCCTTTTTGATTTAAGCCTTTCAAGTGTTGCTCAACATAAACTTAATCATAATCTAGATAAAACAAAAAATATCTTACCAAAAACCATATGTGAAAACGTTCCAGAATGTCATCAAAACCATTTATTACCTTTTGGTATGAGACGCCACAATATCCACTGCACTGGAAATGGTGAATACTCACCTTTGATATCTAACTATTAAAACAATGTATGTAATTCATATATATGCTTTCAGATTAAAACATATGCCCAATTACTCCACTGTTCTGTAAATCAACAAAAAGGAGGTAATATTAATAAAGATATATAATCATATAAAATTACAAAAAATATCAAATATATAATTATATGATCAGAAAAATAATTTAAAATATCAAATTTAAATATATTTGATTCTTATCAATCTTTATACCCTTAGGTATAACAATGTCGTCAACATCATCTTCTTCATCTTCTTCATCTTCTTCATCTTCTTCTTCATCTTCTTCATCTTCTTCTTCATCTTCACCATCAAAAATTAATTTTAAAATATTATTGGCGAAATATCAATTCAAAAGAGGATCGCCACTACAAGAATATCTTCAAACAAAAATGCGTGAAAAATATGGAATTCTGACATTTACATTTACACTCGGGAATCTGTTAGGTGATTTAAAATATATCATTAAAAAAGAAAATCTCTTTGATCCACTAAATCCAACTATTATTCTCTGTGATTCAAATTTAGAAGTTGCTTTAGATGTCAAAGCCCTACATGTTAGAGAAGTAAAAGACTATGTTCTAACACAACTTGTATGTATAGTGCCTTTCCAAACATCTTTAAAAAATCCATGCTATGCGATTGAAACCAGAAATGAAAGAAAACTGCGTTATTATAATGAACTGGAAAATCAAATTAATCAAAGGGAACAGCAAATGAACCAACAAGTTTTCAAAGAAGCAGAAAAATATTTTAGGCTAAAGCCTTTATTCAAAAAAGCCTTAAAGCGAATGTCTTCCTTCCCTCATCACCAACGCACTTTTAAATATTATAATATATGTAGCTATCTAGCAAAATATATTATATATAACAAACATGATTTTATTGATCCACGAAATAAGAACCTTTGTATTGTTCACAATGATCCTTTGGGAAAAGCTTTTAATGTAAAAGCCTTCCATCGTAGTCAATTAACTAGTTTGCTTCGACGTAATATAATCGCTGTTTAACAATGAACTATTTTTATACATAATACTACGCAAAAATTTAATACTGACAATTATAAAATTGTACTCAATTTTAAAAATTGAACTTTTCTTTTAGAATAATAAAATGTCAGAAGAAGAACGACCACCAGCTTATGACAGCCAATTATTTCTACCCTCTACGATCAGACATTACAATTACTACCAACATCCACCAATTTCAACTACTTATCTTAAGATAGCTTGTTTGCTTTTCTTTTTTAGTGGATTTATGGTATGGTTTTCAATCTATACTACTGGACATTTTATACTTATAATGAATCATTTAAACAATAAAGAAATGATGTTTAGAAATCAAAGTTGCAAATACATTGCAAATAAAACTGGAATACTCATAAAATTTTGATACATCTCTATGCATACAAAAACATATACTGCAAACTATCATGATGCTTTTCAGAAAAAAAACATGGAAAACCAGAAAAATATGGAACCGAATACCACTCGAAAAACTCTTCTAGAACATGGAGTATTCTGGCCTAATATATATACAAATTTTGTCATAGATTTTGTTAAACCCGGAAACGAAAACTCTTTACCATATAGTCTTTTTGGATTAATTGAAGAATGTACAGAATTTGTACAACTCATAGAAAAACCTGATAACTCGGAAGAACTGTTACTGGAAGCTGGAGACATTTTATATTATGCTGTGTTAACGAGTAAAAATCTGAGGAAAAATGATCCTGACACTGATCCTTGGCCTAACTTCTTCTTAATTGATGATAGTTCAAAAGAGAAAGGAATAGAATTTAATGAATATGCAAAGAATCAAATGTTACTTGATATACAGAAATTAGCTAAACTTGGTACAAAAGTTTACAAATTAGAGGAAAACCATTATGGAGATTACAAAACATTTGTCCATCTTATTATTTCCAGTCTTGTTAAAATTGTAACTCAAAAAACTCAATGCAATCTCTTATATATTGCAGAAAAAAATATAGAGAAACTTATAAATAGAGCCAACTTATCGGTGTCTAAATGGTCATGATACAAATTATGGAAAATTTAATTCATTGCTTGTTTTTTTTCATAAAAAAATGCCAGTTCGAACCCATGAAACAAGAACTCATATCAGCAGCCAACTTAATTGTTCATTTACTTAGACTGAATAAAAACTGTCATATAAGTGAAGCGCAATTGAAAAAATTTCGAAATTGTCTTATTGAAACCATTTATCGTCGATGTCGAGACCACTGGTTTCCTGACGCGCCAGAAAAAGGTAGTTGCTACCGATCTCTACGATTCCATGAAATAAAAAAAGTATCTTGCTTAACTCAAGCCTGTGAAGCGGCCAAACTGAAAAAAGAATTCTTACAAGAAATGCTTCCAAATGATTTAATGATATGGATTAATCCACTTGAAGTCCTCTATCGAATTGGAGAAGATGGTTGTATTTGTATCTTGTATGACCACACTAACACAGAACCTTGGAATCATAAAGCATTAATTGACAAATCTGACAAAAAAAAATCTGTTAAAAAAAACCAAATAAATCCAATTGTTATCAAAGAAAATAATAAAAAGAAAGATCCATTGGAAGAAATAGAATATAGAATAAAAACAAAAAGATCAATAAGTATTGAATTGTTAGCAGCCTATGCAAAGTCATAAACAATTAAAACCTTTTATTTTTTGTTATAAAAATCTTTCATTTTTGTTTTTAGTAATCACTTACAAATATTTTTTTCCTTTTTAAGATAATGCTTAAAAATCTCAAAATTTAATTTTTTAACAGCAAGCATACTATGAATGAATTAAACCGAAAACGTAATTCTTTAACCAACGAACTGTCTGCTCAAACAACACAATTTCTTTCTATATTCTGTCCTGTAAAAGAAAAATCCATAAAAATTATCTGTAAAACTAATGACTATTACCGGGCTATATATGGAACTTATCTTGATACTAAAGAACTTACCATCTCTGTAAAATACGGCTGGACTATTTTCCATATTTGCCTATATCCGTTTTGGGTTTACCATAACTGGAATATGTATACAAAGCCTTTAAATGAAATATTACCTATCCATTGTTATAAACAAGGCTTCAAAATGTTCATCATTTATGATAAAACAATACCTCCTTCCCTTTTCAACCTATGCATGTCCAGTTTGTTCCAATACAATTTAAACAATGTTCTGGAAAAAAAACAATATATTTTGCCAGAAACAATATGTCAAAAAGCCCCTCCTTGTCACTTTTATCATGTAAACCCATTTCATGTAAAATCACCACACGAGTGTTTATATACTTGTAATAAAACACAACCATCAACTTTTATTTGTAACTGGTAACATTATATACCATTATATTTTCAGAAACATGACCACTATAGCCAATATAATGCTGACAAATCTCAACGGAGGTCCGCCAGTTATTTCAACTTCTATGCGCTTGAATCCAAAGAAGAAAATACGATTACATCTTGAAACCCAACAACAGATACACAGAATTAAAAATTGTTGTGGAAAAGTAAACAAATCATATGATTTTCAAATTTATTATTATGTTCAAAACAACTGCACTAAAAATATTTTCTATGCCGAACAATACACTTCATTAACAGATATTCTAAATAATCCATTGCTGTCTACATATGTACGACTGTGCAAACCTCTAACAAAACCTGAAAAAAATGACATACAGTACGATGAAAATAGTGACAAAGCTATTGAAGACAATCATATTCACGATGATGAAAAAATAAGATGCAGTTGTGTATCAGATGGAGATAATGGGAATGGTGAATGGATGTACATGCTACCACAAACAAATTGTGAAGACTCATCAATGACCTTTCAAAATACCCTCTGCTGAAAACACTATATATTTTTTAACCAAAAAACATTTGTGTTTATTTAAACTAAAATCACTATTTGTGCAATTGTCATACTGTAATAACTAATACTAATTTTCAGATGAATTATCTTTGTACATCATGTGACTACCAAACGACGAACAGAAAAAATGCTCTTCTACACCTTCAAACACACGAAAGAAATTGTAATACTAACATAAATAATCTTGAATCGATAATTGTAGCCACATTTTTTTTCCTCTTTCTATGGGGAATTTTGCTGCTGGAACTTTTCGTCGGATGTATAACACAAATAAAAAAATATGGATCGTGGATTATTCAAAAAATTATGAGAAGCATTATTTCAAGTTGTTATAACCCAAGTGAAATAAATCACATAAACCAAGCCTGATTTGTCAAATAAAAAAATGCTACATTAATTTTTTTGTTTGTCAAATATGAATATCTCTCTAATAAAAAATTTTTTCGATTCTATCTTTTATTGATAAGGGGCGGACGGGGTGTCATAGGAGAGAGGTATTTAATAACTTCCCGAAAAAGCTGTCACTTTTTGAGATGGAAAATGCACTTAATAAGCCCCCCCTTTTTCTGCCTGATTGGCCTGTTTAATTAAGGCCATTTTACAAAAATT
>Ga0068872_10001679_pt1 | contig 17714 bp, 18 predicted proteins | sample NOAtaG_7_FD_66441 | JGI IMG/M metagenome (GOLD analysis project Ga0068872, IMG submission 66441) | Freshwater lake microbial communities from Lake Erie, under a cyanobacterial bloom - NOAA_Erie_Diel1S_2200h metaG | ecosystem: Environmental > Aquatic > Freshwater > Lake | place: USA: Ohio, Lake...
GTGTCTACATCTGCATTAACAACATTAGATGACATTTTTATATAATTTATATAAAAAATAAGCTAATTCAATTTTTATGATGATTTTCTAATCTAAAATACAGTATAAATTACCACAATTTTTTTAAGAATAGTTTAAAGAATAGTTTAGGTATACCAGTAGTAAAGCTAGACACACAGCCATAATAATAAATGTCATATATAATACCATCGAAAATAATAGACATTTAACCATATAACGTTTATATGGTGATTTTAATTTTTTCGATAGAAATGCTAACATTACAACTACACATAAATAAGATAATAAATATAGTATGCATATATAATCCTCAATATTTGCATTAATACTTAAACCAATTGAGGACATTTTTATATAACAAATATATAAAAGAAACTAATTCAATTTTTTAATATAATCCTACATAACTTTGTTAGTTCAAACTAAATAAATGTAAAAATAATATACATAAATACCCTATACTCTCTACTAAACCAATAACATAAACTTCATATTTTCCTCCTTTTGAAGGAAAATATTTAGTCATAATTACTAATTGTATTTGAACTAATATATCAATGCCTAACACAATTAATATTGGTATTACTGATAAATATCGCCATATGACATATGGAGTATTACTAGTAATTAAAAGTAAAACTGAACTCAATAATAATGCACAAAAATTTATGTTTATGATTAAATCATCACCTAACATAGTAATAAAATTATATTCTGTAGTTATAGCATATATTATAAGAACTATAATAGTTATTAGTGATGCTAATATCGAATCTATAACAACATCATAATTGATTTTGAATTTATTATAAATTACACCAGATAAATTGATTAATAACATTAAACCCATTAGGATAGATTTTGCAAGTATAAACATTATTTGATTAAGACTTATTACAAAACTTAATAAATAAACACTACATTCAATTTTTTTGTCTTTTTTAGGTTCAAAATAAAAATATAAAAATTGAATTAAAGTAAATGTATAATACTGTATTACAATATCATCTAAATGCATAGCGGAAACAATGAGGATTGGGACACTGTAGTTCTACGTAAGACTGAGACACGTCAAGATGCACAGTCTAAGATTTCAAAGGGTGGTCAATGCGATGCTGAGGTGCGTCGTGGAGCCGCTCAAAATACACAGAAGCAAACTGGAACAGGTTTGAACACTAAGGTTCTAGATGAGAACACTGATGGTGGACATATTGAAACTGTATCCAAGAGCACATCACTGGCTATTCGTGATGGTCGTCTAGCAATGAATGGAATGACACAAAAGATACTTGCTTCTAAGGTAAATATTCTACCAAACGTTCTAGCTGATTATGAGTCTGGAAAGGCAATTCCGAACCAGGAGATCCTAAACAAGCTCGAGAAGGTTCTTGGAGTTCACCTACGAGGTGTCAAGTGTGGTCAAAAGATTGTTAAGACACAACCAAAGACCAAGTAAGCACCAGAATAAAATAAAATAAAATAAAAGATTTATAAGATTTTACTAGATTAAATAATTTTTTATTCAACTGTTTTTTTAACCTTTCTAACTCTTTTTACTTTAACAGATTCTGAAGCATCTGAATCATTATTATTAGTTTTTTTAATTCTCTTAGTTATTTTAACCCCCTCTTCTACATCAGCTTTAGTTTTCCGGGGTTTTTTCGGTTTTGTGTTAGTGTTTGAATCAGTTTCACTCTTAGTATCAACTTTAGTTCTTCGGGGTTTTTTCGGTTTTGTATCTTGGTTAATATCAGTGTTAATATCAGTATTTGTGTCAGTGTTAATATCAGTGTTTTTAGATTTTTTAACTTTTTTAATTTTTGTAATAACAATAGGGGTGTTATCTGGTGTAATAGTAATACTTTGTTTAATAGTATCTTTTCGTTCTTTGGCACCAAAACTAGTTTTGAAACTCTTGCGGTGATATGGTGTTATACCGTATTTTTGTATTGCTTCAATATGTTTTTGAGATCCATATCCCATATTACTTTCAATTCCATAATCTTCTAAATAAGGATGTTGAGCTACCATATCTTTAATGTATTGATCATGATAAACTTTAGCGAGAATACTTGCTGAAGCAATAGAATAATATTTATTATCACCTTTAACAATACAATCATGTGTATATGTATAATAGGGTTGAAAGTAGTTTCCATCAACTATGATGTGATCAAAATCTAAACGTTCTCTAATTTGATCTAGGGCACGATGCATAGCTAGTTGTGATGCCTGAAGAATATTATACTGATCAATTTCTTTTTCGTCGGCATAAGATACGGCAAAATCTATAGCATTAGATTCAATATAATCTTTGAGCTCTTCTCGTTGTTTAGGTGTTAAAGTTTTAGAATCTCTGATTGGTGGATGTTTTGAAGTATTATCAGAATTATCATCTGGATTACTTGATGTCCATATTACGGCGGCTGCATAAACACGTCCAAAAAGACATCCTCTAGCTACTTCATCAAGACCAACTTCTAAACAATTTTTATTTTTGTAATACTCTAACGACATTAATATTAATAAGTTAATATATATAATTTTGACATAACCTGAAATCAATTTTATATATACCAAAAAAATTGAATTCACTTTAAATTATTAAATTCATCTTAAAAATGAGTTCTGATAACAATCCAGATAATTCTATTAAAGATATTAAAGATATTAACCCTTCTAATGATACTACCCTGAATGATGATATTTCTCATAATGATTCTAAAAATGATTCTGGATCTTTGAAAGTCAGTAATGACAAAAAGAAAAAGAAAAAGGAAAAATCTGATACATCAGAAGAAAAACGTAAAGTTCCAGCACATATTGCTCTTTTGAAAAAGAAAATGGAAGCTGAAGCTGAAATGAAAAGAAAGCTTCAGGAAGAAGAAGAGGCACTTCAAAAGAAACTTGAGCTAGAAGAACAAGAACGTCAAAAGCTTAAAGCGATTGAAACCGAAAAAAAAAGAGAAAGCAATGCTAAAGAGAAAGCTAGACGAAAAGAAAAAACTAATAATGTCCAAAGGGAAATGGCTCTAAAACGTCTTGGGATAGATCCAAGTAATATTAAAGCTGGTAATATTAAAACAAGTAATGTTATGATATCATCATCGAAAAATACCTCTGAAACATTATCAACCCATCTGGATGAAGAAAGTAATTTTGAAGACACTATACAAAATAGAACAATGTTGAGAGCTCCTATTTGCTGTGTCCTAGGTGGTGTTGATTCTGGTAAAACTACTTTAATTGATAAAATTAAAAATACAAATGTCCAGATGCATGAAGCAGGCGGTATCACTCAAAAAATTAGTGCTATTTGGGTCAATAACAAATCTAAAAGGAATACTTCTAGTGAATATGATATTAAAGGTTTACTTATTCTAGATACACCAGGTCATGACTCTTTTCATAGTTTGCGTCATCTAGGTGCTAGTATTTGTAATATTGTATTATTGATGATTGATATCACCGCTGATGTTCGTCCTCAAACCATTAAAGCAATTGAATTAATCAAAGAAAAGAAAATTCCATTCGTGATTGTTTTGAATAAAATAGATCGTTTATATGATTGGTCTGCATCTCCGACAAAGAATTTCAGTGATAATTTAGAATCACAATCTAAAGCATCAAAACAACATTTTGAGACTAGATTAAGTCAAATTCAGACACAATTGAATTCACAAGGGTTAAACGTTGTATTACATTATTTAAATAAAGATCCTAAACATTATGTATCAATGGTTCCAGTATCATCTAAAACAGGCGAAAGTGTAGAAGAATTATTGAGTTTTATTACTGATTTTTCAACGAAACATATTCATCAAAATCTAGTATTTAACAAGAATAAAATTTCAGGTATCATTTTAAGCACTGAGGTAATTAAAGGGTTTGGTAAATGTGTCAATATAATTTTATCAAATGGTCATATTAAACCCAATGATACACTAATATTTGAATCTATTAATGGTGCTCTAGAAGTCTCAATTCTTAAATTGATTACCGCAGTGAGCTCAAAACAGTATAATGTTCATAAAGATGCATTTGGAACTACTAATGTATGTGTAGTTTTAAAAACTGATATTGATTTAAATAATTTAATCATTGGATCACATTTTCATCATATTCCAGAGCATCATATTACTGGAAATGATAAGGTAGATAAGAAAACTTTCATGGATACGATTACATCAAAAATTAATACTGAGATGAAATCCCTAGAAAGAAATATTAATACATATGGTATTTCATTACACAGTAGCACATATGGTGCGATAGAGGCATTAATAGATTATTTGGAAGAAAAAGGGTATCCATATTTTAGAACAAAGATAGGAAAAGTGAATAAAACAGATTTAGTAATGTGTGATAATACTAATAATTTAGTTAAAGATAACCATTATAATATTTTGGTTGCGTTTGACACTAGTTTTGATTTTGATGTAAAACAGGTGCAAACGAATACGGTAATATTAACTGGTAATATTATTTTCAGATTGTTTGAAGGCATTGAAGATCATGTTAAAAGAAGTAAGACAATATTACTAGACCAACAAAAGGAAAAGACAATATTTCCAGTTAAATTTCAATTGATTGATGAACAACACATTTTTGCTAATAGAAATCCTTTATTACTAGGTGTAAGAGTTTTAACTGGAAGATTACGAATTGGAACACCTATAATGGTAATGAAAGATGAAGTTCCCATGCGAATTGGAACTGTTCGTGGATTAAAAGATAAACACGACAAACCAGTATATGAAGTTTGTGCCGGAGATAAAGTTCAAGTCCCAGTTAGAATTGAACCGGATCAGGGATATGTCATAAGACAAATTAAAAAAGATTTCGATATGGATTCAATTATGTATAGTCATCTAGATGATAATTCTAGTAATAACTTACGGAAATATTTTTGGGATGAAATGAATGAGAAGGAACATGAATTGACACATGAAATAGAAACATTACTAGATAGATAAATAAGCCTTAGATAATTATTCATCAAAACCTAAAAAAAAATAATTAAAAATTTAATTTTAATAATAAATTTTTTCTTTATAAATTATAATAAAATATAATAAAATAATGAATAGCCCTAATTTAAAACTTCAGGTATCCGAAGATGAACGTCAAGCAGTTGCAAATTTAAGTAAAAATTTAGATTGTGTAAGTTGTTCTAGTTGTAGTGAATGGTGGAAAATAGTAGTTTTATTATTTATTCTATGTATTGTTATATATTACTTCAAAGTAATTAAACGAAAATAAAAAATCTCTTAATAAAAATCTCTTAATAAAAATAAAGTAATGACTCGTCATTATCATCAAGATAATCCTCAACAGATTGAAGGTTTTAGTATGGATCGTGAATTAGCCTTAAGAAGTCTTTTATTCACCTTAGTATTTTATTTATTAGCTTCCCCGCAGACAAGTGAATTATTCATAGGCTTTTTGCCTCCAGGTGTAGATGTGTTAGTAATACAAGCATTGTTATTTAGTTTGGTGTTTTATTTTGTGTCAACATATTTATAAAGTTATAAAGTTATAAAGTTATAAAGTTATGATGTAAAATAAAAATATTTTAAATAAAGTAAAGAAATGTTTACAACGGAAGGATCGGGACCATTGTTAATAGTTGTAGCAATATTATTAGTATTAGCAATTATTCTTTTATGGAAAGCACATGATTTAAAGACATTAGGATTAGTATTTGTGTTGTTAGTTAGTTCATCTGTAATTCTTCTAAAATATTTTGAATAATTAAAGTATTAATGAACTCTATTAATCAAAAATTGAATTGTAGAAAAGATTTAAGAAACAGTCATTACTTTTGATTATAACATAAATTAAATTATATAAATAATGTCTACTAAAACTGAAGAATCTGTTTCGGGCACACCAGTTGTATCTGGTGGTGTTCAAAAGAAAGCGACTGGAAAGAAGTTTGATGTTTATTTGGAAACAATTGATGTTGCTCAAATAAAGAATCTTTTTGAGGCTTTAAAGGAAATAGTAGATGACGCTAGTTTTGAATTTGATAAGAAAGGACTTCGTATATTTACTTTAGATAAAAATCACGTTTTAGCAGTGCATGTGAGAATTAACGGAGATAAACTGAATAAATATCATTGTGAGAAACCAGTAGCATTGGGTGTTAATATGAAGATCTTTTATCAATTGATAAAGATTATTGAAAAAGATGATATTTTAACATTATCACATGAGGAAGATTCGAATCGTCTAGGGATTTTCATAAGTAATGAGAATCGCAAAATTAAAACTAGATATTATCTAAATTTAATGGATGGCAACAAAGAAGCTAGAAATTTACCTGATATAGAATATGATTCCGTAGTAATGATTCCAGCAGAAACATTCCATAAAATTTGTCGACACATGTCCGAATGGTCAAAGGAAATAGATATTAAATGCACTGATTCACAATTAACCCTGAGTTGTGAGGGTGATGCAGTTGATCAAACAACAACAATTGGAGAAAGCACTGATGGTTTAGTGTTTACACGTAATGAAAACCCAGAAGCCATTATTGAAGGATGTTTCAAACTGAAATATCTTATCTTATTTACAAAATGTTCAAAATTATGTGAAGTAATTCATGTTCATTTACAAAATGATTTACCATTAACTATCGTATATAAAATAGGTTCTATTGGAGATATTAAATTATGTCTTGCACCTAGCACCGAAAAATCTTAAGTTTTCACACTTTTAATTATGTTCAGATAGTTCATCTTTAACTTTTACTCTTTCAAGTTCCTTTTGATAGATATCTTTATGAGTTCTATAAACAGCTTCTTCCTGATTTAAATAAGGTAAATCATCTCTGAAAATTAATAAATCCTTCTTAGAATCATCTTTGATCCAAACTTTAAATATTGAAAATGTTTTTTTAGGACTTATTGAAATACATATAATTTCATCATATAGATTACTAGTATTCACCGTAGTAGTATCTGCTGTAGTAGTATTTGATTTTAAGAAATTTTCAGAAATCAAATGAATAGATAATTTTGTCCAAGCATGTGATATTTCTTTTTTATCAATCTTAAATGACCACGAACCACCATCAATATTATTTTCCCATGACGGATAATAACCCTCTAAAGCTAGGAAAAACATACCATTTTGTAATTGTGATGGTTTTAATTGATAATAAAAACGCCAAAAATCTTCTACATTTTTAAAAGATCCCACAATATCACAACTATCATTTGAATATGCCGAATTAGGATCGTGATACCACAAAACCCATGTATGATTAACAGGATGTTCTTGACTCATTTTATTTTAATGTTTTAAATGTTTTATAGACTAATGATATAAATTGAGATAATATTCTTTATATTCTTTACTTATACTGAAATAGGTATTAGATCTATTTGATTTGATTGTGAATGAGGTTTAATTAAAACGTTGTTATGAGTTATAAAATTACCAGTTTCATCTATTATTAATAATTCCAAACGTTTAATTTCATCTTTTTCAACAGCTAGTTCTGATAATAATTCTTTAATCCACAAATCATAATATTCCATGTGAAACGGTAATTCATTAATTTTAACCCAAAATTGCTTCCATTTATTAGTAATCTCTATTTCGTGATGTTGGTCATCTTTAGTTTCCACTTTTAATGAAACAGCCAACCACGGTAATTCAATAATATCATCCAACTTAAACACATGTTTTTCACTTTTTATTACATAATAATCATTATCCTTATAGGATACACGACTTAATGATAATGTCTTTCCAGTTCTTATCTCAACTTCTCTAATTTTATCATCATATCGTAATTTATGATATTTATCATAAATATAATCAGATCCATTAAAAATATTTTCAATCGTTTTACGTCTGAAATGCGGGTAATTATATAAAGCCCAACTAAACGATCCAATCCCAACGCTTACACCAACTAATGCTAGAGGTTGTAAAAAATTAAATAAACTATCCATTCTACCTTTTCTTTTATACTTTAAGAAACCTACTTATTTTACATAAAAATAACGTCTAAATGTCAAATTCTTTCATGTCAAATTCTTTCATGTCAAATTCTTTCATGTCAAATTCTTTCTTTCTTCATGTCAAAATTCTTTCTTTTTATAATATAAAACTTAAATGCTTTGTCTTTTAGGAGTCATTTTAATCTTAATCGCTGTATATACATCATCTAATCGCAATTTTGACCAACTTTTCAATTGTTTAATTGTTATAGTTATACTGTTAGCAGGTAGTGTTTTTGCCCAATCATCACCTAAAGAAACATTTCTAGGATCTGCACCAGTAAATCACACTTTTGGTCAATGTGATGGTAAAGTTCTCAAAGAAGATGATGCAATAACCAAATACCAAAACATTTCATGGGAAGGACACCGATTACAACTCAAAAATCCACACCAAAAAATAGAATTAATCCCCGAACCTATCATATATTCACCCATTGGTGAAGGTTATAAATTAGGCACTGATCCAACACTAGACCGAAAGATGTCATTATTTGCACATAACTATTCATCCCCCAGTTGTTGTGGAAAAGGTGCAGGATATTCCACAGATACAGGATGCATTTGTATGACAGAAGAACAGAAAGAATTAATAGGTTCCAGAGGGGGCAATGCTAGTTCCAGTAGTTAAATAATTGATTATTTTATACAATATTTTACCTTTCATTAAAAATTCACCAAATTCACATTGACCTATGTAAAAAAACCCATTATTATATATGTCATATGAACCATAAAAAAAACTAATTAATTTAAGTTCATATCGAATGATATCCCCAATAGACATCCGAATATCACTATATAAATTAAATATTGTAATCAACCCGAAATATATTGCCATAATACACGATACAAAAATATTTACACCAAAATATTTATTTCCACTAATTTTAATATGTTTAATGTTCCACAATATCATAACTATTATACCAATAAACGTAAATACCATTGCGGATAAACATGTAATAGTAATACCTTTGGTAGTAATATGTAAATCACTAGATAAAGCATAATCTAGTTCTCCAATATATTTTTTTAATTTATCAATGCCAAACCGATTAAACATAAATTTATGTTATATAACAAAAAAAAAATAGTATTTTTTTCGAGAATATTAATTCAATATGATATTGTATCAAGTATCATTAAGTTTCATTAAGTATACATAAATCTCCATGATTCATCTTTAACTGGTTTTGTGAGTATGTTATCAACAATTTCTTTTGTTATTTCAAAAGAAGGTGTAATATGTGGAATTAGTGTTGCTTTAAAGGGTAATTTCTCTAGTAAAACATCTTTATCAGCTGAAGCACTATCTTGGATTAAACGTATGACATTCAACCGACTCATTAATGTTTCTAATTCTCTTCCTAAATTTCGAACCCCTTCTTCTTTCTCAGCATAGACATTAGAAATATACGAAACTGTTTCAGATTTTATTTGAATTTGATTTTCGCTAAATCCGAGTTGTTTTGCAAATCTAGGTATCATATAGTGTTTTGCTATTTCCGTTTTTTCAGAAACATTATAACCTTTAACCTTAATTACCTGGAGACGATCCCTAAGAATAGGTGAAATTAATGATTCGTCATTATACGAAAATACAAAGAAAGCCTTAGATAAATCTATATTAATGTTGCCAAAATATTTATCATGGAAACAATCATTTTGCTGGGTATCTGTCAAATGAACCAACATATTTGCTACTTCATCGCCCTTAGCTGATTTGCTTATTTTATCTAATTCATCAAAATATATAATAGGATTCATACAACCAGATCTTTGAATGACCTCTACAATTTGACCAGGTCTAGATCCTTCATAAGTATAACTATGACCATCTAGAAAAGATGAATCTGTTGCACCACCAAGTGAAATGAAATTGAAAGGACGACCTAGTGCTGGTGCCAAACCCTCTTTTACTAGAGTGGTTTTACCAACACCCATAGGACCTTGTAAAGCTAAACAATTCCCAACAGATGAAGGATTACTAATCCATTTACTAATAATTTGAACAATATGACACTTAGCCTCTTTATGACCATACACCGCTTTATCCATTCTATTATACACATCTGATATGTATGTTAATTTTTGATCTGGTGTTTCTGACATAGAAACCGGATTAGAATATAATTTACCCCATGGGACACTCATAATATTGTTGATCCAAGTCATTAATTTATTATTGGAACCAAAGACACTAGAGCTAGAATCCATTTTTTTTAATATTTCTGCTTTAATTTGAGGTGGTAATGTCGAATTTATTACACGAATACGCAACGGCTCTTCGTTATAATAATTGTCAATAATATATTTTTCTTCAGTTATAATACGATCCTTAGTTTCTTCTGATAAAGTAATAAAATGATCAATTAAGTCTGGTTCCTTATGACTAATTAATGTTTGATATTCTCTATCTTTTTCACTTAACTTTCTCTTTTTTTGAACTGGGAAAAAGATTTTCATAATATCCTGATTTTCATCATCATCTTCATCATTATCTGGTTTTGTATTTTTGATATCACTCTTTTTACTAGTTTTACTTAATTTTCTTTTACGAGATCCAGTTGGAATTTGATCCTTAGATTGATCCTTAGATTGCCCCTTAGATGCATTTTTTTTGGATTTATCATCATTATTACCATGTTTTTTAATAGACATTGATAATACTATACAATTTGATACCTTTTTTTGCATATCATCTTCAGGTGTATCATTATCTGATTCATCCATCGGAGTTCCATTTTTATCTTCGTTAGTAGCGGATTCATTGAGGTCATCTTCATTAATGTCTGGTTCATTAAGGTCATCTTCGTTGGTAGTGGGTTCATTAAGGTCATCTTCGTTAGTAGTGAGTTCATTAAGGTCATCTTCGTTGGTAGTGGGTTCATTAAGGTCATCTTCATTAGTAGAGAGTTCATTAGTGGGGAATTCATTAGTTGAAGGTTCATCTAAATCCATAGAATCATCTAATTCGGGTTCATAATCTTCATCATCTGAATCTGATTTATCATCTATATCATTTTTAGGAGTATTTACTATATCATACACAGTTAGAAATTGACTCGGTGTGGGTTTTTTAGGAGTATCTTGTTTTTTTTGAAAAACAGAGTTTAATGTTGGAATATTTTTGGGATCATGTGTATCCTTTGGAATTGGATTTAATGAATTATAATTTTGATCTAGTTTATTTAATAATGAACACCATTCCTGATTTTTATCGGGTTTATTACCAGTAGTTCCAGGTGTAGTATTATTCAGATTACTATCAGCATCTTTTTTTTTACTTGCTCTAGTATAAGGTTTATTACCGGAACTAGTATTCTTACCTGGTTTTTTTGACTTTGGCATTTAAATTTTAAGATAATTACTGTGATACATACTATAAAAAAAATGACCATCAATTTTATTTTGATTATATGGGTGGTGAAAATTAAAAATTGATTAAAAATTAAGTAAAAATATACAAAATATTCACTTATTAAATATTAAAATGCTCTATATTTACATTTTAGAACTAGAAAATAACAAATATTATATTGGTAAAACCACTAATCCGCAATTCAGACTAGAACAACATTTCAATTCAACCGGTTCCAGTTGGACACAAAAATATAAACCAATTAAACTTCTAGAAATAATCCATAATTGTGATATATTTGATGAAGATAAATACACCCTAAAATACATGTCTCTACACGGAATCGATAATGTTAGAGGAGGTAGTTTTTGTGAAATTAAACTAAATCATAACTACATTAACATACTAAAACGCATGATAGATGGTGCATCTGATAAATGTTATAAATGTAGAGAACATGGACATTTCGCAAATGAATGTAATAAAAGTGATATTTCTACCTCTAGTAGAATATCTAAATCACTATGTTCATTTGAAAATATATGGAATGTTATGACAATCTGCAAAAATACCATGTATAATCTCATCAATAACATATATAATACAAAAACCCCTGAAATACTACTAAATGATCCATTACCAAAAGATCCATTAACCGAAGATTATTCATATGAGGAAATAAAGAGTTTTAATTGTTGTTATTGTAATATGGAGTTTGATACTGTTTTAGAACTCAATAAACACGAAACTATTCACGTAAAACCTAAAAATAAATCCTATAAATGTTTTAGATGCAAACGTTGGGGACATTATGCTATTAATTGTAATGCATTTACAGATGTTAATGGTAAATATTTAGATTTTATTTAATGGTTTTTATGGTTTTTATGGTTTTTAATAATTTTTAAATCTGTTTATATATCAAAGCATTTATTAAATTTATTTTAAATGGCTTCCGCTTCGTATAAACCTATTAAACCTATTAAACCTACATATCTAACTTTAGATTATACTATTGTTCCTAATCAACCTATTTATTTGGTTGATGTTGATCGCACATTACTTATGGGATTTGATTTGATTCCTGAAACAGTAGAGTTTTTAAAAGATAAAGCTAATGTATTTCTTTTTACAAAGATGACAGCAACAAGTGTCAGTGGAGCACATGCAGTTAGTGGCGGGTTAGCTTTAAGATATAATCTAATTGAAACTCTAAAAGCTAGCGGTGTTAACATATTGGCAGTTATTACACCAGGAGATGGATTAAGATACAAAAAATTAATGGATAAAAGTAATCTATTTAAACCAGGTCAACATTATGCAAAATATCTATATAAACTCGAGAGGAATGAAGAACCATATATATTATCTGACTATAACGGCTATAAACATGAACCAGCACCAGGCAATGAAAATAACATTTTTAAAAATGATATGTATGATATGGCTAAGAACTATTTTGTTTTAAACGGATTTTATAATAATATTATTTTTATTGATGATGAAATAGAACAGATTTTTTCAGTTGGATTACAAAAATTAGTACATGATTCACTTGGTGTGGCTTATACAGAACCACAAAATTTGATATTAATAAATGTTAATTTTATAGGGGGTCCACCTAACTATTTTACTAAACAAGCTCTGAGTGGCGCACTGCCTGGTCAAACATTTCAAGATTATTTGATAGATATTGTGAAAAATAAAAAAAGTTTTAAAATGGATGCTGGATTATTAAAAAGTTTAGTTGAAACCTTTCGTGGTGAGCTAAATGACCAAGCTATTGAAGCTTTTCAATATGTTTGTAAAGAGTTAAATATTAATATATCTGACATTGACCTTAAAATTAAAAGCCCATATGCAACATCTGCACAGATGGTAGATACTAGGCGACCCCCTTATGCACAGCAATTTAATAGACAAGGTGCTAGTGCATTAGCAAATAGACCTCCTCCAGCACAACCAGCCAGTGAATCAAAACCAAAACCACCACCTAAACCTAGGCTCGCTGGAACCAAAGAGCCCAAAAATAGTGATGCGTCAAAACCTATACCGGATGAAAATCAAGTGGTATGTTCCAATTGTAGCTTATTAAATCCAAAAGGTCAAAAAACATGTGATGTGTGTGAATTCCCATTACCATCATCAAACAAAAAAACTATTGGTGCAAGCGCATCTGCAAATACACCCTACGGTCAACCATCTGAAAAATGGACACAAACCGATATACAACAATTGTTGGATCTTATGCAGAAATCTAAAATTACTAATATTCCTATTAATGAATTAATCGGATCTAGTGGAACTAGATCTCCAGTAATACTAAAATATCAAAACTCACTAGATAATCAAACATCACAAGACCCAAGCATTTGGTCAAAAAAACAGTTAGAAGGGTTATTTGAGCTACAACAAATGTCTGAAGCATTAAATGAGCCAGTTCCCATCCAGGATTTACGAGGAACCAATGGTATTCCTCCTCTAATACAAAAATATATTAAGCTTCTGCAGGTTTCCCTACCAGATACGCCCACAGATGAATTGCCGTGTAAAGCGTGCACATTCTTAAATCTTAAAAATAGAAACTTTTGTCAAGTATGTGGAACCAAGCTGAAGGGAGGTGGAGGTAAAAAACGTAAAACTAAAACTAAAACTAAATCCAAATCAAACAAAGCCTCTAATAAAACAAAAAAACACACAAAATCAAGAGTATCTAGAAAATATCATAATAAAAAACATTAAATGAAAACATTAAATATGATTTAATCAAACTTTATGTAGTGATCATCTAGTTTATTTTAATTTTTATATGCTATAATAATCCCAATATAAAACAGGATTATACAAGTATTAATCTAATGATTCTGAACCAAATTAAATCAGATAATCACCTCAATTCAACATTTAGACTACTTGATACTTTATTTCGTAAACTATCCTGTATTGTATTTACAATATCAAAAAATTCAGCTGGGTTTTTAACACTAGGATCATTTGGGGAATAAAACATTCTATATGTTCTTGAATACTTATCTATTTTCTTGTTGTAAAAACTATCCAACAATTTAACTTCTTCTAATACATCACCCGCAAATTCTCTTGCTAATTCACAAAAATCATTCTCATCAAACCATTTATTTTGATCGTTATTGCCATCAATATCTAGTTTGATTTTAGGAACATAGAATGATATATCTCTTGTTTGAGATGGTAATTCGGAATATGGTTGAAATTTATTTATTTTACCATCAGCAAATTGACTCAAAAATCTTTCATGGGTTGACCATAAATATCTTATGTCGGTAATATTTCCAAATATCATTGCTAATCTATCCAAACCAAATCCAACTGCAATTGCTTTTTTATTAAATATATTGTTATTATTTAATATTTGTTGTTGGACAATACCACATCCTAATATTTCTAACCATGAATCATTGTATTTTACTTCAATTTCAAAAGATGGTTCTGTAAATGGAAAATAATCTGGATTGAATCTATATTCACAATTTGGAAACAAATATTCAACTAATCCAGATAATAGTTTATTTAGTTCTTGTTCTGCATCTTTATTATCATCAACAATAGTCAACATTTCCATTTGGTGGAAAACAGGATAATGTTTAGCATCAACTTCATCTTTTCTATATACATCACCTGTAATCAAAAAACTTGTGTATTTATCACTTAATAATTTATTTTGATGTGCTGAAGTATGTGTTCGTAAAACTTGATTTTCATTAACATAGTATGTATCAGATTTTGATCTAGCTGGATGATCTTTTGGTATTAGTAATTTATCGAAGTTATCTTCAATACTAACAATTGGATCCAAATCATCAAATACATCAAATTTATAAGTCTTCAAATTCAAAAAATAATCATACACATGCCTTTTGATAATTTCAATAGGATGATTTTTTTGATTATGTAATTTTCTTGATAGTTTGTCTTCAATTGACTTTGGTATATTACAATATTCTGTTTTGTTCATTTGATAATTTTTATCTATCCATTTTTAAAATCAATTTTTTAATGATGAACATGAATCACAAGACCAATAATATTAATATATCATTAAGATTTTGAAGAATATTTATAAAAAATTGAATTAGTAATTTCTATTGAATGTCTAAAAAAAAGAATGGACATACTAGAAAATAAATTATTAAATATTCAAGAGTTTCACAAAGAAGCTCTCAATAAACAATCAGAATTACTATACAAAAGTATTACTGAAGTTTCACATCATTCTAGTAAATCAGCTAGAGATTTTGATTTTACATTCAAAGCATTATTTCCTTCTGATATCGGTAAGGAAGACTCAAATTTTAAACCCAATTGTATTGTTGAATTTATAGATGGAAAAGCTACACAAGTTCTAGATAATATAGCTGATACTTCTAAATTATTATATGATAGACGTGTGATGGGAACTTATTATTTTGATATTAATATTCAAAATTCATTTCCGTATGAGCAGTATTCTTATGGTGAGGTTAGAGGATTCTGTATGACACATCGCGTATTAGTTAGTATGGATAAAAGTCGTTCTAGTTATTATTCATGTGGATGTTATACGTCTTCAAATAATACTAGATCTTTATCAACCATTTCGGATCGTAATGAAGAAAAACCAAATACTGTAATAAATCATACATATCCCTTTCAGGTTGATAATTATCTTAATTTGTATCATAAGGATAGTGGATTGTATTTACTATTTAATAAAACGGCATTTCCTGATTTACCTTTTTACTTTGCTAAACAGTTTAGCCAATTACGAGATGAAAAAGACATATACTATAAAATATTTTCATCTAAAAGAGTTAATACATTACCTTGTCAGTTGTGCAGTAGTGTTTATAGATCGGTTGATAAAAGACCTGGATTTTTAACACAAATAAATGAATTCGTTCCAGATGATTACTCTAGAGTATATGAATTATTTAATAAATTTCGTAAATTTGATGGTTATGGTCAAAGTGAAGACTCTATTTCTATTACAGTCTCAAATGATATGAATGATCTAGACTGTTTAGATTGTAAAGATAGATTGATACAAGAGCTAAAGGAAAAACTTAATATAATGATTCTAAGAAGTGAAAAAGAAGAAACTTTAGTAAGTCAGATGGCTGAAGAATATAAATTAAAATCAATTGAAATTCAAAATTTGAACCAAGAACTTGATTTAGCTAAAATACATATTGAAGAGGAAAAATCTAAGAAAAATCTAAAATTTATTTCAGACCTCGAAAAAATTAAACAAGAAAAATTTAATTTGTATCAACAACTAGTTGAAGCAGAAAAATATAGAATTATGTTTGATAATTCAGGTATTACTCTAGAAAGTATAAAAAAAGAAAATGAATCTCTAAATCTGAAAATGACAAAATTAACCAATATTAATACTGGATTAATTGATACTATTAAATCTGAAAAAGAACGAAATAAAAAACTAGTCGAAAGTAATGATTTAATGGTAAATACTATAAATACTTTTAAATTTAAGGAAGAAACTCTCAGTAATACAAATAAATCTATAAAAAATGAACTACAAAAATATCAAGAGGAGAACATTAATTTAGCTAGTAAGTTAAGTGAAATAGGAAATCAATCTTCAAATTATTTGGAACTAGCTTTAACAAATAGAATAACTGAGCTAGAAGAAATCATTAAAACATCTAAAGCAGAAAATAAAAAAATATTGGAAGAAAATGAAAGACTTCTAGAATCAAAAAAGAAGATTGAAAATACTATAAAAACATTAAGTTTTAACTAAGTAAAACCTATTTACCCTTTTAGTTTAGTTTTATTTTTATAACAATAAAAAAATATTTGCCTGGAGCAGGGATTGAACCTACGCGGACAGATTGTCCAGTGGATCTTAAGTCCACCACCTTAACCACTCGGTCATCCAGGCACTAATCATTATATAAAAGTTTTTCAATTCAATTTTTTTCTGATATCTATTGACCTAAAATCTATATTTTTTATATTATTTTATATTATTTTATATTTTCTAGTATTCTCTAGTGTTATCTAGTGTTATCTAGTATGCCCTAGTGTTATCTAGTATTCTCTAGTGTTATCTAGTGTTATCTAGTATGCCCTAGTGTTATCTAGTATTCTCTAGTGTTCTCTAGTGTTTTCTAGTATTATCTAGTATTATCTAGTATCCTCTAGTATCATCTAGTGTATTCTAGTGTATTCTAGTGTATTCTAGTGTATTCTAGTGTATTCTAGTGTATTCTAGTGTATTCTAGTGTATTCTAGTGTATTCTAGTGTATTCTAGTGTATTCTAGTGTAT
>Ga0068872_10001686_pt1 | contig 17684 bp, 32 predicted proteins | sample NOAtaG_7_FD_66441 | JGI IMG/M metagenome (GOLD analysis project Ga0068872, IMG submission 66441) | Freshwater lake microbial communities from Lake Erie, under a cyanobacterial bloom - NOAA_Erie_Diel1S_2200h metaG | ecosystem: Environmental > Aquatic > Freshwater > Lake | place: USA: Ohio, Lake...
CCTAATCCTTGTCACGCCATCGGCATTGGGTCTAAGCTTGATTCTCTTATCGTCAATGATTGACTCAATATCATCAATCATGAAAGTAAACCTTCCGATATGCAAGATGTGAGCGTAATTATCGCCTTTGTCAGAGTTAAAGAAGTGATTGAATAGAAAGTTTGTTTTGTGTTCGGATGTAATGGTAAAGACATTGTTTTTTACAAAGCCTTTCACTAATAGTCTGTTACTTCCAAACTCCTCCTCATTTGATCCATCGGTCATCACATCCTTTAGGTAGACTTTTAGAATACCTCCTACATTATCTCCAATAGATGCTTTGCCCTCTATAAATCCATTGCCAAGGTGCTTATAATTGATTGCTCCTACAAGGTTTCCTTTGTTTGATCCGTACAATGTGCCAAGTCCAAAACCACCATTTCTGCCCATCTTTGTGGTGTCACAATCTTTCACGATTGCTGACCATTGAGCATCTGGATTTTGAACTGAAGTAAACAAAGTAGGCATCCAAGGTTCAACATTGATTATCTGCTTGGGTTGGCAGTAGTTAATTCCTTCACTGTGAAATTTAGCACCATCCATCAAGTGAAACAATGAACTATCTTGTGCCAGATCATTCCACTTGTCATAATTCTCTTTGCCAAATATGATTGTGGTATCGTTGCCTTTTAGAGTAAATGGTCTGTTTAGGTTTTGTCTTTTTATGGCTTTTACCTCGTATGTACTGCCTTGGTAATTGAATGCTTCAGCACCATCGGCAACCATATTATTAAACTCATCGGTAATATTCTGAATACCAACAGATATAACAGGCTCGGGCTTAGTGATCGAGGCAGGTGTTGGAGTTGATGGCTCAATAGGCTCAGGTGTGACCAATTGCACACCTGATTCTATTTCGTAATTGACTTCAATAGTCTGCTCTGGAATCTTGATCTTGATCTTGTTCATAGGATTGGATCATTAATCATTAGACTGATAGTCCATAGTATCCATGCAAAGAATAGAATATATATTAGCTTTTTCATTTTTTTATTGTTTAAGTTTATCTTTGGTAAGTTTTGTTTCGGGTATACAGATGTTATAGGTAATAAAATTTGCTAAGTACCCAACATCCTGTAATTATGATGCAACTTACTATTACAGTTCCTATCCCTATCCATACCAAATCTCTGTTGGTTACATAAGGTTCATACCATTCACCACCTTCTCCTTTATCAAGCCATTCTTTTAATTTCATATCGCAAATTTTACATACCTATAACAAAGTGTATAAGTAATGTGGCTAAATAAGTTTATCTATAAGTTGAAAGTATGTGCAAAGCCACACTACTCATACACCCAACCGTTATGCGATTACACCATGATCTAAATTTGTGCCTTTGACAGTTGTGCTAGTCTTTGGAGTAGCATCTAAAGTAAGAGTGATGATTAATGCGAGTAAGTAGGTCATTTTATTATTGATTTACGGATACGATTTTCTTTTCTGACAAGTCTAGCTGATTGATTGTTCAAACCTTTAACTTGCTTATACTGTTTTACAGCACTTTTTACAGCCTTGATCCTTACTTTAGGCTGTTCCTTTTCCCATCTCTGGAATGAGTGGTATTTCTGAAGCTTTTGATGATACCTAGCCTGATCTGATTGGGCTTTTACCGGATTAACAATAACAAATACAATGGCTACCATTAAAAGTGCCAGAATCCAAAGTTTTACTCTGTCCTTGTTCATAGTTGTGAAAATTGAAGTAAAATGATAAGATAAGAAATTAAAATGATTGCACCACATATGATGCTGATTGTGAGTTTTGCTTTGCGTTCGTTCATGACTTAAAATTAGCTTTTGCAGTTCTTAACGCTTGTTCTTCCGTTTCCTCCACGCCACTATCAAAAGTGTGGCCGTTCCAGAACCAATACGCATATCCGTATTTGGTCTTACATACTCCGATTGAATCGATCGGGTATCTGTCCTTGAGGATCATGTCCTCCGCTTGTTTGCCTGTGAATACTTTCATAAATGATCTGTTTGTTTTGTTGACCAAATGTAAATCAATTTTTTAAATAATTGCAAAAAAATCTAAGGAATTTTTTTTGTTCTAATTTTTTCCTTCTAATTTTGGACAAACAAAACACCAAAAAAATGGCAAAAATTTATCACGAATCGCAGAGCTACGATGATGCAGTAGTGGATTTTGAACACATGGGAGAGGACTACCGATGGGAAGGTGACTATGATGTAAATGAGGAAGGAGAATCAGACACGTACGATTGTCCTGGGTGGTCAGAGCAAACGGTAGAGGTGATTCACACCAAATCACTTACTAAGTACGATGAAGAAAAGGACGAGTGGATTGATGTAAGACCTACCCACAGCCTACTTTTAGCAGTTGAACTAGAAATTGAATCACAACTATAACAAACAGACAAATGGAAAAATCACAATCAATCACTAATCTAACCAAGGGGCTAGCTAAGTTCCACTCCTTGGTAGGCAAGATTAGCAAGGATTCAAAAAATCCTTTCTTTAAATCAAGCTATGCCTCATTGCCTCACATCCTGACTGAGATCAGCGATCCACTTGAGCAAGCAGGACTTGTCATCACTCAGTTTCCAAATGAGTCAGGATTAACTACCATGTTGATCCACGCTGAATCTGGTGAGTACATTTCAGCAAGCTACACTTTGCAAGTGGTGAAGCAGAACGATCCACAGGCTCAAGGGTCTGCCATCAGCTATGCAAGAAGGTATAGTATTACATCTATTTTAAATTTAGCCATTGATGATGACGATGCAGAAGCGGCAACAAAGCCAGTACGGCAAGCACCACAAGCAGAAGATAACAGGCCTTGGTTGAACAAGTCAGATTTTGATAAGGCTTCTGATTACTTGCGTAAAGGTGGAAATCTAGATGTGATCAAAGCCAAGTACCGAATCAGTAAAGAAATGATGGATAACCTAAATACCTTAATCAAACAACTAGCATGAACTCACTATTCAACATCACAGCCAAGGCTAGAGAGATAGCCTTGGCACTCGAAAACGATGAACTGACTGAAGAGCTCGAAAACGAGTTAGTGATCAATCAGCAGGAACTTCAGGAGAAGGCTTTAAACTACTCCTATTGCATTAAATCGCTTGAGGTAGATGTAGATGCCATCGATAATGAAATCAAGCGCCTGAGAGCCTTAAAGGAGGCTAAAACTAACGCTATCGATCGGATGAAGGAAGCGGTGGTAAATGCATTTCAAGTTTACGGGATTACAGAAGTTAAATCGCCTACTTTGAAGATATCATTGAGACGATCCGAGGCGGTGCAAGTGACTAATGAAAATCAATTATCTGGAGGATACCTTCGAGAGAAAATCACATTTACACCGGATAAAGAATTGATCAAGGCTGACATCAAGGCAGGTAAAACAGTAGAAGGTGCGGTATTAATTGAAAACTTTTCGCTACAAATCAAATGAAAACTAGAGAACTGAGAATTGGAAATTACATCCAAGTTCCTTTTGGAGATGAAGAGCCTTGGGTAAGGTCAGTTGATACAATCAACTATGATTCAATAATGACTGAAAATGGAAGATTTTGTTTTGAAGATGAATATGATTTTGTGCCATTGACTGAAGAATGGTTGCTGAAGTTTGGGTTTGACAATAAATATAGCAAAGGGAAGTTTACTATTATACCAGCAGGAAAACTTAATTATGAACAAGGTAGAACATATTTTAACAGTTGGGCTATTTTAAATAATCAGCCTAAATATGTACACCAACTCCAAAATCTATACTTCTCATTAACAGGACAAGAACTAACATTCAAATGAAACACTCAGCAGAACTCATCAAACAAGTTAAAGACCTATACTTTCAAAGAGTTAAGGCTAGAAAAATTTGCGAAATGACAGGGCTAACGATCGGTCAGTTTCAGGCGATGGTATATCATAAGTACCAATGGCATTTAAGATGCCCTCGCAAGGAAGTCAAGGTAACTAAGGAAAGGCCGATCGATACATACACTGTTGAAAAGATCATACGGCTTACCAACTGGGGCTATCATTGTGCAGAGATAGCAGAAGATCAGGGCTTACCTTTGAGTCAGGTATACAAGATAGTAGAAGAGGCTAAAAGCTTTGGAAGGATTCAAAAAATGGTATAAAGGCGGGTAAATCCCGCTTTTTTTATGTTTTTGAAAAAATATTTTGATTTATGCTTGCATTGAATCTAAGGAATAGATTAGATTTGCTAAATATTAACAGGCACACATATGAAACTACTAATTAAAATCATTTACACAATCCTAGCCTTTAGTCCTATCATTGGGCTAGGCTACTTACTAGGTCTTAAACTATTCTAAACACAAACACCGATGAAAATCACAATCAACAAAACAACAGCAGAAGAAATCGAACTTCCAAACTTCTTCAAAGTGCTTTCCAATTACTACATGGTTCTGGATGAGCAAAACATCTTAGCAGTTCGGGATTTAAATGAGCCAAAATTAAGGCTTTACCCTTGCATTGAGCAGACTAATGTTAATTACCTTGGATTGGCTACAAGTAAATTTCCTTGGGAGGAAATCACCGAAAAGGAATTTAAAGATGCATTTGTTAGAGTTAGCCTTGAACTTGAAAAACTAGCGAACTGATGACAAACTACCGGAATTGCATAATAGAGCCTGATAGCTTTAGAGGCAAAATGTACGAATGGTATCATCCAGATAGGGAAGGATGGCACGGAATAGGAGACAGCATTGAAGATTGTATGAAACAAATTGATGACTACTATGAAGATTTTGAACGTTAATTCAACCAAGTTCTTTAACATCGACAGGCTGCACGAACAAGTGCAGCTTGCTTTGATCCGGTACGGATACAATCAGTTTCTTTTTGAGATTGGCGATATGTACACAGTCAACGGAACTATTAAACTTAAAATCTATGACCAAAGAACAGATAATCGCTGAGATTCAGCACCGAGCAACTCAAAAGTATTTGATTTACCTAGCTATGCAAGAGATCATGTTGGACAACTACGAAGATTGCACGTTTTTAAAGGACTACGACCACGATCTAACTGTCAAGCATAAGAACCTAATAAACTCTCTAAAACGCAACGCAACGAAGGCTTACAGGTTCTTAGAGAATTACGAAGATGGAGAAGCAACGATTTTGCAATTCCACGATTTTACAAGGCTGTTTGAAGGCTTACACCAAGCCATTGATGCTGGTGGTTCTGTATTCCATGACTGTCTAAATGAAGTTGAAAAAATCCTTATCAAAAATGGACTCAAAGAAAGTATTAATCTTCCAAAGCAAGCTTAACGATCCTCCAAAGCCACGCAAGGCTGAAGATATTATCAAGTGGATGTACACTCCTATGTTTGGGTGGGAAAAGGAAGAAAAAAAATCATTTACGACATTGGAAAAGTTTTGATGCCAAAATGTTATATTTGATTAAATAAGAGGTCTTAATGGAAGGAGAGAGCCATTAAGATTTCACAAAAGGTGAAAACCTATGCCCCGAATGCTACTCTCTCCGCATCGGGGCTTTTTCGTTTTATATCATGGAAGGAAAAAAATCATTTATTCTCTATTGCGATTTGATACACGCAGTTGAAGAATTAACAGACGATCAAGCTGGGAAGCTGTTCAAAATCATTTTGCAATATGTAAATGATCAAAATCCAGAGATTGAAGATCAAATATTGAAAGTTGCTTTCACTCCAATCAAACTAGCCTTAAAAAGGGATTTGGAAGAGTGGAAAAAAACCTGTGATAGAAACAAGGTAAACGGTGAAAAAGGAGGTAGACCACCGAAAGAACCTAAAACCCAAAAAACCCACTCGGTTTATGAAAAACCCACTAAAACCGAACGGTTAATTTCAAAACCCAAAAAAGCCGATAATGATAATGATAATGAAAGTGATACTGATTTATTAAAAGATCATAACGATGTTTTGAGAAAACTTTGGTACAACAAAATATGGCTTGAATCACTTGCCATGCTTTGGAAAAAAGAAATCAAGGAAATTCAAGAGCATTTGAATAAGTTTAGACTCGAATGCATTTCAAAGGAAGATTTTAAATCAAACGAAAAGGATGCAAAAGAGCATTTTGTTAATTGGACAAAATACAATCCTATTCCTGAGCCTCAAGGATACGTTTACAAAAGACCTGATCTTTCATCACTAGAACGAAACCCTTTTTAACCATGAAAAAACTAGACATTAAAACATTGAATCAAACCAATCAGGACATTTGGTCAAAGCTTAAGATAGCCTACGAGCAAAAGAACTGGGCATTGGTTGCAAAGAACTTAAAAAGGCTTCATTCTTTACAGGCTTATTACTTGTCAAAATTGAACTTGGCAGAAGTTGAAATCAGAGAATTAAAACTAATGCTGAACTCATCAGAATCACAGGTCAATCAATATGAGCGTGAATGGATGGTGGAGGTAAGTAAAAAAGCTGGTACGCTTGATGTAGTAAATGATAGACTTACTGAACTTTTTGGAGCATGAAAGAGAAAGCTACTTTTGATCTTGATTTTGTAGAATCTTCTATCAAAACTTTTGATACTCAAAAGCAATCAATGCTTGATGCATTTAGGAAAGGAAAGGAATCGGGAAGTAAGACTTATCTAAAGGATATTGATAATGTGACCATAAATGGATCACAGAATAAGATGTGGTCATGGAGGCTTGGTGAATTTAATATCTGGACAGGATATAACAACGAAGGTAAATCTCAATTCCTGATTTTTCTTTGTGTTTTAAAGGCTTTGAATGAAGGTTGGAAATTTGCTTTCTTCTCACCTGAAAACTATCCACCTGATGAGTTCTTTGATGACATTATCCATACTGTAACAGGAAAGTCAACGGATCGTCATTACAAGAATTTTGATCTATCAGAAGAAGAATACCTAAAGGCATTTGAAAAAGTAAAAAATCATTTTTTCTTTGTCTATCCTGAAAAGGATAAAATGCCTGATTTTAGGATTGAAGCTATTGAAAGCGTGTTTGAATACCTTATTTGGGAGAAAGGTGTAAAAGCCGTGATTGTAGACCCATACATCAAGATTAGACACGAAATGATGAATGGAGAGCCTGAACACCTTTACGCATCTAGATTTATGATGGATCGCATAAACTTCACTAGAAAAAACAATGTAAGCTATCATTTAGTAATGCACCAAATCACACCAAGAAAAGAGCCATCAGGTAACTATCCACCACCAAATCTATACAACATCAAAGGAGGTGGTACATTTGCAGACAGTACAGATAATGCTATATCTGTTTGGAGGCCAAAGCGAGGAACTGACCCTAACGATACTTCGGTGATTATCAAAACAGACAAGATCAAAAAGCAGAAGCTTGTAGGCATACCATTTGAAATTGAGTTAGATTTTAGCAGGAAAAGAAACAGGTATTTGAGCAAAGATGGCTCTGATTGCTTATTGATAGAAGAACCAAAGCAAGAGGTAAAATCAACTCCTAGCGATTACTTTAGGAATCAGGTATTCAAAGACCTTGACTGGGATAATTTTGAAAAAGAAACTACTTCACCATTTTAGATATGAAAACAGTTAACAGTTTATCAGGTGGGAAAACCTCCTCATACATGGCAGTTCACTATCCTGCTGATGTAAATATTTTTTCGTTAGTATGCATTGATGATGACAATTCTAGACCTAATGATGAAAAAATGATTCAAATGGTTAATGATAGGCTTGAAAAATATGGTTTTTTGCAAAAATACGGAGAGTTTAAAGCAACTGCAGAAGATGACAAAATACTAAAAGTTATTTTTGACCTTGAGCAATTAATAGGTTCTGAAATAGTTTGGGTAAGGCATCATTCATTTGATAAATGGATTGACAAAAAAGGAATGCTTCCAAATTTAGGTATGAGATATTGCACCACTGAATTAAAAATAATTCCTATTTGTGAATTTGTTGTTCAAAATATTACTGACTATCCTGTTTTTATGAATAAAGGGATTAGATATGATGAAAAAGAAAGGATGAAAGTAGGTAAAGAAAGAGAATATTATAATGAGATAATTACAGGTAAAAGCAAAAACGGTAAAAGAAATAAATGGACTGAGTTTTTTTGGGCTGTAGCTAACTATCCTTTGATATATGATAAAATAACTCATCCAAGGATTTATCATTTTTGGTCAAAAAAAAATATTGAATTTCCAAAAGACTCAAATTGCATAGGTTGTTTTTGGAAAGATGTTCAGCAACTTAGAAAAAATTGGGATGACCAACCTAAAAAGATGGAATGGTTTAGCAATCAGGAAAAAAGAAAAAATCATTTTTTTAAGCCTGGAATCGATTATTCAGACATTAAAAACATAGGACTACAATTAGATTTTGAATTTGGAACTGGATCAGGTTGTCAAGCTGGATTCTGTACTGACTAAAAAAAACAAAACAAAACCATGAGCAAACACCAAGAAATCAGACAACACCTGCAAAGAGGTGAATCAATCACAGGACTGCAAGCGATTGACTTGTATTCTGTATACAGGCTATCATCAGTCATTAATAGGCTAAGGAATGAAGGGCTAGAGATTGAAACATCAATGGTCTCGGCAAGCGATGGAAAAACAATCTTTGCTAAGTATTGGATACCTATTTCAGCGAGAAAGAAATGATCGGATTCAGAATTAATGAAAAACCTTTATCAGTCAATTTAGCTTGGCAAGGCAAACGTTTTAAAACTCAAGCATACAAGGATTATGAAAAGTCGATAATGCTTAGAATGCCAAATAAAAAGATTGATCCAAAGCTAATGCTCAGAGTGGAGTTTTTCTTTGGGTTTTCTAATCCTAACTCTGACTTGGATAATCCTGTCAAGTTGCTTTTGGACATTGCCCAAAAAAAATACGGATTCAATGACCGAAATGTATTCGAAATTAACATTCGAAAATGCTTGGTTAAAAAAAATGAAGAATTTATACAAATGAATGTTTTTGAATTGCTTCCTTTCTAAAGATTTATTTATATTTGAACAAATAACACAGACAATGGATAACAGATCAAGCGGTGCATTATTCAAGCACGACAAAGGAGACAATCCTAAAAGACCAGATTACAAAGGAACGTATACCGATGCTAACGGGAATGAGTTTTGGGTTAGTGCATGGGTTAAGACTGACAAGAACGGAAAAAGCTATCTAAGCTTCAACACTCAACCTAAAGAGGCTAAGACTGAACAAGTAGCATCTCCAGCAATTAGCGTAACGATCGGAGACGATCTACCTTTCTGATCATGCAAAAGAAACATCTATTTAGGCTTATCTCATTCCTTGGCATTATAGCATGGCTTGAGGTGTTTGGTGTAAAAGCAGGGTTTACCTATGCTTGGTTTATCCTCGGATGGATGGTTTTGGTTAGCGTATTATATTGGTTTTGCAAACAAGACAAAGACGAACATGGGGATAATTGAAGGAAGATTTATTAAGGATAGAAGAAAGAAGATGGGGCTAACCCAGATTCAGCTTGCAAATGATTTAGGATTGTCTCATGCTCCGATCTATCACCTTGAGAATGGGAGTGAATCGATTAGCTTAAAGAATCTAAGATTGATCACAGATAGGCTAGGTCTTGAGGTTGTAATTAAGGATAAGGATGAGTAAGGTAATAGCCACAAAGCCTGATTATTCACTTTCCATCAGATACCGGCTAAGAGATGGTCAGTGGTCTGATTGGATGGATAGAGGGCAAGGTAAGTTTGAAAGTATTGAATTGGTTCAGGCACAGATTAGGCTGATGGCATCGGCTTATAAAAATAGGGACAAGGAGATAAGATTTGAGCGTAACGGTAAGCTGTTGGACTTCTTTGGGAATGAATCTGGAAAAGTTATTGAATTGAGATAGTTTGGATAAAAGTTTATAGGGTTAAAGGTCTGGGATATTCTCAGACTTTTTTTTAACTAAATCAAGACAAAATGAAACAAGACAAAACACGATCTTTTAACATGGACTGCATGGAATTTATGAAGGATGTGCCTGATCAGTTCTATGATTTGGCTATTGTTGATCCGCCTTATGGGATTGATAGAAATGGGATGAACATGGGTAATTCTGTATTTAATCAAGATAATAAAAAGTGGGATAAGGAAACGCCATCAAATGAATTTTTTACTGAATTATTTAGGGTATCTAAAAATCAAATTATTTGGGGTGGAAATTATTTTGAATTACCTACTTCTCAATATTTCGCTATTTGGGATAAAGGCGAGACAATGTATGGTCGTGATTTTGCGGAGTGTGAATATGCGTGGGTAAGAAATGGAGGAACAAGGATATTTAAAAAAGGCCCTAATCAACCTGAAAGAATCCACCCAACCCAAAAACCGGTCAAACTCTACGAATGGCTTTTAATGAACTACGCTAAAGAAGGCGATAAAATACTAGACACTCATGGAGGCAGTCAGTCAAGCAGGATCGCTTGCTATAATCTAGGATATGCATTGGATATCATTGAACTTGATCAGGAATATTTTGAAGCAGGGAATAAACGCTTTGAAGATCATAAAAAACAACTTACATTATTCTAATTCATGGTTATTTTGGTTAATTGAAAAAGAGTCTGGTTTTTGATCAGACTTTTTTTTGTAGCTTTGACTTGAATAAACAAGCAGTTTTCAAATGGCAAACGGTCACGGAGGAAAAAGAGAAGGTGCCGGAAGAGCGAAAAAAGCAACTGAGGAAGAAATCATATCCATGATGGATGTGATTGCAAGCCCTCACGATGCCCTGTCTTGCTTATGGGCTAAGTGCAAGGAAGGCGATACTCAAGCTATAAAGGCATGGCTTGAATACAGATTAGGCAAGCCGAAGCAACAAGTAGATGTAACAAGTGGAGGCGATAAGATAGCACCTCCTATTACTTGGATTAAACCAGAAGAATGATTAACTTTAATTATCGGGTGACAGCGATAATAAAAACTTAAAAACCAATAGCCTAGTGGATAGGGTCTGTCACCCCTTGAAGCTAGGCGGTTTTATTTATGGAATTAGGAACTGTAAGGTTTGCAACCTTAAAAGACATTCCCTATATAATTGACTTATCAAAGAAAGAAAATCATTCATTGGGTTTTATTCCAAAAATGGCTTATGAATCTGCAATAACTGGAATAAAGTCAGGTGATAGATGGTCAAATGTTTGCAATGATAGAATGTGGGTTTGTGAAGTAAATGGGGATTTAGTTGGGTTTGTTTTAGCTTCTTTTGGCTTACCAAATTCTGTCTGGAAATATGGAAAGATTGCTCAAATATGTTTACAGACAGATGCTAGAATGATGGATCGTGGTAGACTACTTTTACAATCAGTAATTGATTACGGAAAAACAAAAGGAACTTTAAGTTTTTCATGTGGATGTGCCGATGATCTTCCAAGTAACTTATTTTGGAAAACAATGGGTTGGATTCAAATAAGTGAACGATTTGGAATAAGTCATAAAAACACATGGAAGCAAACAAGTAAACGTAAAGTCAATATTTATAGGTATGATCCATTTGATATGTTTCTAAACTCATTTTAACATGGAAGCACGTTTAGAACTTCTTGAACAGTATAAACCACTTTTTTTTAACCCTCCATTGACCAGATACTTTTTAGTTACTGGATCAAGGGGATCAGGGAAATCCTATACAGTAAATTTATTCCTACTTAATTTGACTTATGAGGAAGGACACGTCATCCTATTCACAAGATATACGCTTGTTTCAGCCTTTATTTCGATTATTCCTGAGTTTATTGATAAGATTGAATTACTTGGTAAGCAGGAAGATTTTGAAGTCACACAGGCTGAAATAATCAATAAAAGAACAGGCTCTAAAATTCTGTTCAGAGGAATTAAAACAAGTTCTGGAGTAAACACGGCAAATCTTAAATCTATTGCTGGTGTGACTACATTGGTGATTGAGGAGGCAGAAGAATTAGTAGATGAAGATGTGTTTGACAGAATTGACCTTTCAGTAAGGGATGTAAACAAACCAAATAGGGTCATGCTGATTATGAACCCATCATTTAAAAGCCATTGGGTTTATAAAAGGTTTGTTAAAAATCCTGATCCAAAATATTGTACTTACATCCACACAACTTACCTTCACAACAAACAGAACCTTTCTAAATCATTTATTGACCAAGCAGAAAGAACCAAGATAGAAAACCTTCACCGATACGAGCACCTATTCCTTGGCAAGTGGTTAGACGACGCTGAAGGGATGCTTTGGAATAGACCGATCATTGAAAGGTCACGGATGCCTAAAGCACCTGAATTGCAACGAATAGTAGTTGCTATTGATCCTGCTGCCACGGCTAACATGGATTCTGATGAGACTGGTATTATTGTTTGTGGCAAGGACAAGGCAGGGTATGGGTATGTATTGGAAGACTTATCCGGTAAGTATTCTCCTAATCAATGGGGGGATATTGCAGTCAAGGCTAGGGCTAGATGGGATGCTGATTGCATCGTGGCTGAGAAGAACCAAGGAGGTGACATGGTAGAGGCTGTAATTAGGTCAGCAGGAGAGCGAAACAGGGTTAAGCTAGTCACAGCAACTAAAGGTAAATATGTAAGGGCAGAGCCTATTTATAGCCTTTATGAGCAGGGTAAGATATATCACATTGGACAATTCCCACTATTGGAAACTCAAATGATTACTTTTGATCCTGATAAGGGTAAATCTCCTGACCGAGTAGATGCCTTAGTTTGGGCATTCACGGATTTAATGCTTGGATCACAATTCACTTTCTCAATATGACAAAACAAGACATTTTAATCACTTTGATTTGGCTGATCTTTGCCTTTGCAATGGTGGCCTTTGTGTGCGGTTCAGTCAATGTATTTCAATGGCATTGGCTAGCTAGGGCAGTGATGCTAATAATTTGGTTTGCAGGGCTTGCAAAGTTGGAAAATCTTAATAAATAGTATATTTGCTAAAACGAATATGCTCCGATGATATTTAAGGCAATCCAACAATACCTTGCACCACGGATAGTACAAGCCCCTAAAGGCATGGAAACTAACCTACTCAATCAGATTCTTTACGGTCAGTTCACAGCCAATACAATGGTGGTATGGTACGATTCCAACCAACAGACCTTCATAGATCAGGGGTACAAAGGAAATGCCTATGTATATTCAATCATTCGGAAGATTGCTGAGAAGGGCAAGCAATGCCCTGTAAACGTATATCGAGAAACAGGAGTAGCCAAGAGATACCGAACGGCTAAGTATTCGACAAAGGACTTAAATAGGGCTAATTCAAACGTTTTTAAGAAAAAGGAACTGAATGAGGTTGGTGCATCTGATCCAGTGCAAATGCTGGTTAAGAAGCCTAACCCATATCAAACATGGTCTGAGTTATTGGATAACATTTTCACTTGGTACAACACTTCAGGAGAGGCATTCATTTACGGATTTATGCCTGAGAATGGCCTGAATAAGGGCAAAATTCAAGAGATGTATGTTTTGCCATCCAATTACGTTGAGTTAGTAGCTGGAAACCTATTTCAGCCTGTTAAGGGTTATAAATTGATTATTGGAGATCAGAACATTGAGATTCCTGCTAATCAGGTCTTGCACCTAAAAAATACCAATCTAACATGGGATTTGAACGGAGCACAGCTTAGGGGTATGCCCCCACTATTGGCAGGATTAAAGACCCTGCAAGCTAACAATGAATCAGTAGAGGCAAAGCAAAAAACCTTCCAAAATGGCGGTGCTAAAGGTATTATTTCTCCTAACATTCCAAATCCTGAGTTTTGGCCTAACCCTAAACAAAGGGCTCAGATAGACGAGAGGATAGATGAACGAATCAATGGAAATAATAATATCAATAAGATTGTAGCATCTTCTATTCCTTTGCGTTACGATGCTATCGGACTTTCTCCGGTAGCAATGGATATCATTAACTCCCAACAAATGGACTTGCAGACATTCTGCGGTCTTTGGGGAATCAATCCTGTAATCTTCTCGCCTAACGCAACCCACGCCAATCTTGAACACGCTCAAAAGTCTTTGGTGACTGATGTGCTTATGCCACAGCTTCAAATGATCGAGGAAAAGATGACTGATTGGATTAAGAAGTCATACGGTCAAGATTATGTGATTGACTTTGATATTTCCTCCTATTCCGAATTGCAACCTGATGTTCAGATCATCCTTGATACTTACGGCAAATCTCCATATTACACAGGGAACGAGGTCAGATCACTATTGAACTGGGATGCAAGTGAAGACCCTGCAATGGATATTCATTGGATACCTCAAAACCTAATCCCATCCTCTGAGGCTATGGGTGGAGGTGCTACTGACTTTGTAGACTTCAATGGCTAAACTCAACCTTTCAAGGATAAGGAGGCAGAATCAGGCCGATCTTAGGAGATACGAAAGATTCGGCATTCAGGTATTTACCGAGGCTTTAAAGGCTCAGGCAGTACCTAATCCTTCGATTGTACCTATGCAAGAGGCTTATATTAAGTTTTATCAGACTGTATTTGTAGATGCTGCTACAAAGGAATGGGATAGAATTAGAGTCAGAGAAAAAGCTTTCATCCCTTCTGATTTCTTTCTGAATACTTGGAGGGAATGGATCAAGTCTTGGGTGCTTGACAATTTAGGCGAATTGATTTCTCTTGTTAACGATAACACATTAAAGCAGGTCAAGCTAATCTTAGGTCAAGCCATCGAACAAGGTTTAAACCCTTTCCAGACTCAGGAACTGCTATTGCAAGAGATACCTGATGTAAAAAGGGCTAGGGCTATCGCTAGGACTGAAAGTACAAGGGCAAACAATGTGGGCAAGGAAAAGTCTGCTCAAGATTGGGCTAATGAAACTGGGGCTATACTGTACAAAATTTGGATACATGGGGGCTCAAGAGAGCCACGAATAGAACACGTTTTAGCACAAGGTAAACCGATTAGGAAGGATTTAAAATTCACTTTCTCAAACGGCAAGCAAGGAACTGTTCAAATGGATATACCTGGTGATATTGCTGGAGGTGCTGTTAATACCGTGAATTGCTCTTGTACGGTGGTGTATGTATCCGAAAGGTATGCAACGAGAAATTATCCTGAATCCTTCTAAAATTTGCAAAATATTTTTTTTCTATATATTTGCTTAAACGAATAAGCCAATGTTAATCAAAGGATATAATGAACAGCTAAGAGATGTTGACACCGAAAGAAGATCGGTAGCAGGATATTTCGCTGTATTCGGCAATTTGGATTTGGATGGAGATGTGATCGAAAGAGGTGCATTTACCAAGACAATCCAAGAGCGTGGGCCTGAAGGAAAGCAACTGATCAAATATCTTCTTGATCACGACAAGACCAAGGCAATCGGAAAGATTACCAAATTGACTGAAGATGAAAGAGGGCTTTACTTTGAAGCAAAGATAGGAACTCACTCTTTGGGCAATGACTTTGTAGAAATGCTAAAGAGTGATCTAATCAATCAGGCGAGCATAGGATTCCGAACAATCAAAGAACAATATGACCAAGTAACCAAATCAAACAGAATTAAGGAAGTAATGCTTTATGAAGGTTCATCTGTAACCTTCTTAGGTGCTAATCCTGAGGCTGGAAATACTTGGTTTAAAAGCATGGATGATGCTTTAGAATACTTAGGGAGCATGGAGAAATTTATCAGAAACTCCAATGCAACCGATGAAACACTTGAAAAATTAGAAAACCAACTTAAATCACTTCTTGCAGTTCTGAAGCCGGCACAGACCACTTCTAATGAGCAAAAAGCCGACAAGGTGGAAATAATCACTTTAACCGACTTAAAACAATCATTAGAAACATGGAAAATCTAACCATCGATGCCGTAAAGGCTGTAATCGCTGAAGCAGGTGAGGCCATCAAATCAAAGGCTATCAACGCAGAAGCAAAGGCAAATGAATCCTTCGAAAAGGCAGAAACATTGCTTAAATCATTGGACAATGTCCTAACCAAGTCAGAGGCACAAGAAATGCAGAAGCAACTTGACGCTTTGGACATCGCTATGCAAAAGAGTGCAGTAGAGAAAGAAGTAAAATCTGAAGACTTCCGTTCTGCATTCATCAAGGCTTACGAGCCAATCCAGAAAGAAATCGCAAGATTGAAGTCTGAGCCAAACGCTAGATTGAAAGCCCCTTTGACTTTCGAAATCAATGAGAAGACTGTAGGTGCTATCTCTTTGGCTTCTACTATCTCAAACGTTGCTTCTTCTGGTCAGGTGACTATCTCTGAGTTCACTGGGGTTGTATCTCCAATCAGACAGAGACTTCTTACTTACCTATCTAACGTATCTGTTGGTGCTATCGGCACTCAATACGCTGTTTGGGTTGAAGAATACGATCAGGAAGGTACTCCAGTATTTATCGCTGAAGGTATCGAGAAGACTCCTTTGGATGTTCAGTACAAAGAGCAGAGAGCCAAAGTTGAAAAGATCGGCGTTCACATGAAAGTGACTATGGAACTTCTTGAAGATGCTGCATACCTTGCTTCTTACATTCAGCAGAATGGTGTTAAGCGAGTTGAGACAGTTATCGAAAATCAGTTATTTACTGGTAACGGTTCTTCTCCACAGCTTCAGGGCTTGCTTGGTAAGTCTACTACCTTTACAGGTGGATCAATGGCAGGTGGTGTTGAGTCTGCTACCAATTGGGATGTAATCCACGGTATCATTGCTCAAGTAAGAGCAGCTAACGGTTCTGTAAACGGTATCTTCGTTGAAACTGGGCAGTACCATTTGATGCTTTCTGAGAAAGATGCTGATAAGCAGTACATCCTTCCTGCTGGTGTGACTTTCGATGCTCAAGGCGGAATCAACGCTTGGGGAGTTAGAATCATCCCAACTAACGCTTTGACTGGAACTGCTGCTGATTTCGTTGGTGGTGACTTGTCAGTTATCAACGTTAGATTGAGAAGCGGTTTGCAGGTTGCTATCGGAGAATCAGGTGATGACTTCATCGATAACTTGAAGACTGTCAGAATCGAACAGCGTTTGGTTCAGTTTATTTCTCAGAATGACGTGCCAGTTTTGGTCAAAGGAACCTTTGCTGGGGCAAAAGCGATCCTAGAGACTACTTAATTTGTCTGTTTTGTTTTGTTGATGTTAAGGCCTCGAATATTTTCGAGGCTTTTTCTTTTATTAAATAATGGATTTGTTAGATTTGACAAAACAAAACGATATGAGAAAATACAAAATCCAAAAGATTGAAGGCTCAAAGATTACGGGTCTTTACACAAAATTAGGTAGTGAATGCATTTGCACACCTTTTACCATTGAATTGCCTTCCAAGATGACAGCAAGCGAGATGAAGGCACACGTTGAACAGCTATTAGAAAAGATGCCATGAGAGCAAGGATAGACATTATTAACGGCTTGATTGATGAGAACGGATACAAGTCATACTTGGAAATTGGATTGGGGGATGGAACGCATTTTAATGCAGTCAAGGCAGAGCAAAAGATAGGTGTTGATCCTGCTTATCCAAATGAAGGCAATATTTACGGTGCTGAATCGGATACCTTTTTTGTGGCAAACACTCAATCATTTGATTTGATCTTTATTGATGGATTGCACCACTCCAGACAAGTAGAGCGAGATATTGTAAATTCTTGGAAGTGCTTGAATAAGGGGGGTACTATTTTGATCCATGACATTAAGCCTAAGAA
>Ga0068872_10001691_pt1 | contig 17620 bp, 10 predicted proteins | sample NOAtaG_7_FD_66441 | JGI IMG/M metagenome (GOLD analysis project Ga0068872, IMG submission 66441) | Freshwater lake microbial communities from Lake Erie, under a cyanobacterial bloom - NOAA_Erie_Diel1S_2200h metaG | ecosystem: Environmental > Aquatic > Freshwater > Lake | place: USA: Ohio, Lake...
AAAAATGGCTCTTTTTCGCCCACGCTGTGCCTTTTTTCGGTCACGTAGCCGGGCTATGCTCCCTCAAAAAGCCTTCGCGTGGACGAAAAATAGCTCATTTTTCCCACCACGCTGACCTATCGCAACAAGTCTAATGAAGGCTATTTGGTATGAAATCATCCTTTATCCGGATTTTTTTGCACTAAATAGCGGTTTAAGCGTTGTTTATTCGAGCGTTGCTCTGTCAGAAAGGCCCGTTGGGTCCTGACCATCGCAGACGCCGCTCTGCATACGGAAATCTTTTCCGGGGTTGTATGAAAAGTTGCTTTTGCCACCAAAGCCAGCCGAGGGCGGAGAAATACTTTTTACACAACCCCGAAAGAAAATTTTAAATAAATCATACATAATGCATCATCTGATTGACCTGCGATCCAAGCTGGAAGCCGTGGACAATAGTTCCCTGGTAGATAAAGTGGAAGAGCGGCTAGTGGACTACTTCATTGAAAATAACCTCAAGGCAGGGGATTCTATACCTAAAGAGCTGGAATTGGCCGGCTTCCTCGGCGTTAGTCGCACGGTAATCCGGGAAGCACTTTCCAGACTGCGCATGATTGGTTTGATTGAAAGCAAAAAGAAGAAAGGTTCGGTGCTGGTAAATCCCGACCTCATGGGCGTTCTCGAAAAATCGCTGATTGCTAAAGTACTCGACGAAGATACCTTGCGGGACCTTTTTGAGTTTAGGCTGGTTATCGAAGTCGGTATGGCTGATTTTATTATGGCCCGTGTGACAGATGTGGATATTGACGAGCTAAAAGAGATTGTCGCCGTAGAGCCGGAATGGTCCCAGGACCTGGCTTTTAATATTGAGCACGAAACCCGCTTCCACGGCAAACTCTACGAAATTGCCGGAAACGATACCCTTAAAAAGTTCCAGAAACTACTCCTGCCGCTATTCGATTATGTCCACCGAAGCGGCCTGCTCCGCAAACCTGTTTCCCAGAATAAATTCGTCTCCCACAAAGGCATTGTCCAAACAATCGAACACGGCTCCGCAGAAATGCTGCGCAATGCAATGCGCAACCACCTGGAAAACCACTTTTCCAGATTGTTCTGACCAAAATGGTATATCAAAAATATGAGGCTGTCCGAAAAGCCTTTTGCCTTTTGCCGGCTTGCGCCGCCAAAGAACATTTTCTTAGCGCGCTGGTTTTGTTGATTTTACTTTGCAAAATCAACAAAACCAGCGCGCTAAGAAATTTGATTCTGCCGCCGCAGGCGACAGAATACTTTTTGGACACCCCCATACTTTTCAGACAGCCTCATCTATTATCGGCGGCACACCGCCAAAGAATAGGTTTTTACTTTCCTACCCTTAATCCTACTCTGTAACCAGCCATACCGTAATAGAGTATATAGAGGTAACAAGGCAACATAACCGACAAAAACGCCAGCCTGAAATCCATGGTTTCAGAAAGCTTTCCGTAAATTAACGGCACAATGGCGCCCCCGGCAATCCCCATGATGAGCAGCGCAGAACCCGTTTTGGTGAATTTTCCCAACCCCTGTATCCCTAAGGGGAAAATAGCCGGCCACATAGGGGCGTTGGCCACCCCAAGTAAGGCAACAAACATGACAGAGGTGGGACCTTCCGTAAAATACGCACACACGGTGAAAAGTATCCCCAATACAGCGGAATATTTCAGGCTTGCTTCCTGACTGATGTATTTGGGAATAGCGACAATGGCAAGGACATAGCCGAGCAACATAGATAGCAAAGTAAACGTAGTGAAATACTTGGCTTTGTCAAGGGAAATCCCAAGGTTTTTCCCGTATGTGCTGATGATGTCCCCTGCCATGACTTCCGCACCTACGTAAAGGAAAATACACAAGGCGCCGAGTAAGGCATACGGAAATTGCAGGATGCTCTTCCGGTCTGTGGCAACGCTGCTGTCCCCTTCGAGTTCATGCTCCATTTCCACATCCGGCAAAGAGGATTTCCGGATCAAAAAGGCGAGTAAGGCCAGGATAATGGCCATCACAATATAGGGTATAATCACCTGCTCCGCAACCTGATCCAGCCGTGCTGACTTTTGTGCGGCATCTGTTATTGCTGCGATTTCTTTTTCGAGCGCATCCGCATTTTTAAGGATGATGGAACTTAGGATCAAGGGACTGAGCGCCCCGGCAATTTTATTGCATATCCCCATGATACTGATGCGCTGGGCAGCGCTTTCAATTGGCCCAATGATACTAATATAAGGGTTGGAAGCGGTCTGGAGCAGGGCCAATCCAGTTCCCTGTACAAAAAGCCCTACCAGAAAGATAGTGAAATTCCTGTCGTTGGCAGCAGGGATAAAAATGAGCGATCCAATAGCCATAATCAATAGGCCAAGCCCCATACCGTTTTTGAACCCGATGCGCTCCAGAATGGCAGAGGCAGGGAGGGCAAGGAAAAAATAGGCCATATAAAAAGCAAAGGTGACAAAATAAGCCTGAAAGTCTGTGAGCTCACAGGCCATTTTAAGAAATGGAATGAGTGTCCCGTTTAACCAGGTCACAAACCCAAAAATAAAGAATAACGCTCCAATAATAGCGATCTGGTTCCAGTACTGCGAAGATCTTCCGTTCATATAACGTGTTTTAGGTGATGACGAAATAGAGGTTTACCTCTGTCTACGGATTAAAAATCAAAACTAAATTTGCCTGAAAATATAGTCTTCATTGTAATTTATCTCAAATTTTTTGAGCAGATCTAAATATTCCTTCTTAAAGGATATTTTTCTGTGATGCATTTTCTGGTTATTAATGTATTCTATTACATTGTTTACATGGGATTTACTGTAAGAAAATGCCCCATAACCTGCCTGCCAGGAAAATTTACTTTTTACAAAACCTTTTTGATTTATCCATTTAGATGAATCAGCTTTGATATCCTGCATTAGATCCGAAATGGACTGGGAGGGTCTTAACCCAAAGAAAATGTGCACTTGATCCGGCATTCCGTTAATAGCTAGCAGTTTGTGACCGTGGTTTTTAATAATGCCTGTAATATATTTATAGAGCTCATCTTCCCATTCTGCTTGAATAACACAAGCCCGGTGTTGAACTGCTATTACGGCTTGTATGTGAAGTTGTGTGTAGGTATTAGCCATGTTTAGCGTTTTTAACTGAGATTCTGTAAAATTGTCCAGAATTAAATAGAAGAAAGAATGCTGGAAGCGTATTCTGTCCCAAGCCAGCTATTCTTCGTTCTCATTTATGTCAGGAGCCCACTTAAGGCACTGATATAAGGATTTATAGCTATTTCGTCCCTTTTAGTTTAGGGTAATATGTTTACAATGTAATATTTTTATTGCTCCTTGAACTAAGTTTTATTCCGTCCCTAACAGGACGGAACGACTTGCTTTTAGATTTTCTAACCATGTATAGTGCCTAACGGCACTAAGAGCACCAATCCCGTCATATTTTTATTAAAGGTAGGCGAGGTACCCAAATTTGTACCGACCTCAAAATCAAGGAACTGCACCGATCCCGTTAGGGATCCACTAAGGGTAGAGCTAAAACACGCATCTATTTTAGCACCGTCCTGTAGGGACGGAATGAGATGTTTTGAACAACAATCTCGCTAAACCTCCGTTTGCTCTCTAATTTTCAAAGGACTTCCCCCGATTTTTTCATCGGAAAAACGTTTCCTCTCGATTTTCGTTTACCTGGAAAGCAGTTCTAATATGCGCTCGCGCCGATTCCGGAATGCCTCGATATTCAGGTCGTAGCGGTCGAACAGATAAACCGTCTGCCGGGCAATTTCCTGGGCTTGTGCCGGATTTTTTTCGTGTAACATGTGGAGCAGCTCATTATCGAAAATCCCATCCCGGGTAGCTTCGAGGCGTATCGAACTCAGGAACCGGCCTTTCGCAGGATAAACCACCCAGGCATCCCCGCCTGGCAATACGTTGCCGCTTTCTGTGATAATGCCAGTGGTCTCGTCAAAGGGATTGTCGTTCCAGAAATTCAAACCCCAATGCAGGTAACCAGGGCTGTTGTAGCGGTAATTGAGCCAAAACAGGACGCGGGTCTTGAGCGCAGGAAGCTCCACAAAACGGTTGGCGTATTCCCCCTGTGGGGCCAGACAGGTATAAAACCAAACTTCATCCCCCTGGCGGCTGCGCTCCTGGTAAAATGCGTTATCCACATGAAAAAAATCGAGCTGCGGGACCCATACGTCCACGGTATTCCCCAAATCCTTGGAATGACAGGCTTCGATTATCCGGATATCGGGTGCCAGCGATTTGACGAAAGTGGCGATGTCAATATAGGATTGGATATTTTCCGTGATGGGCTCATCGGCGATATGCTGGAGATAGTTGTCGTACCAACCTTTTTGCCTCAGGTGGGCAACGAGCGCGGGAATAAATTGCGTATAAAAGTTACGGGCTCCGGGATCTGTTATGGGCTTTCGGTCAAAAGCGACCGTTCCTTCCTTAAGCACAGGAAAATCAACTACAAAAGGGCTGGTCCAGTGGCTTTCCCGACCCCCGATATGCCCGCCTTCGATAAGCCCAAGCACCCCTTCTTCTTCAAAAATCTGCACGCTTTTATCAAACCGGGTAAAGTCGAACTGGTACGTTCCGTTTGCTATGGTATATTCAGCAAGCCGGAGTGGGGAAAGGAGGACGACATTCTGCCGGTATTCTGCCATCATTTTGGCAGTGGTGCGCAGTAATTCCCAATACCGATCCGAATAGGGGGCCACCGCCTGGCCGCCATTGAGGTGCTTCAGGCTCTGGTCGCCCATGGTGAACCAGTTCGTAAACCAAAGCCGGGTACCGGTAATCGTTACCGGAAAGACCCGTACGGTGAGCGGGCGATTTAGCACCACCGCTTTTTTGCCATACCTGGCCTCAACCTGTATTTCTGCAGGGTAATCACCGGGGGGCATATCCTTCGGAATGGCTACACTTATCCATATTGGTTGGGTCGTGTGGGCGGGAATATCCATCGAAGGTACTTCCAGAATGGGATCTGGATAATATCCGGAAGGCGGCATAAGCCGATCCCTGGATGGGCTTGGGGTGGCCCTTCCGACCCGCACGTATCCTACAAAGCCGGTTTTTGTACCTGCCTGTAGCCGCTCGCCCGGTTTGCTGAAGGTTACTTTAGCCTTTACGCCGCTCATGGGCTGGTCTGCACGTAAAACAAACTGAAAGCTGGCATATTCTCCGCGTGCTACTGTAGTAACAGCGTCTGCCGCAGGAAAAAATGCCGCTTCTTTCAAGACTTTCTGGAGCGGGTCAACGTATTGGAAAAGGACATTTTCCTGAGCGGCTGCCCTGAAAGCGCCCAGAAACCCAAACAATGTAATTGCAAAAACACATATTTTATGCATATCCTCAGTTTTAGATGCTCTACGGGCAAAAATAAATACAATAATCGAACTGCAAACTGCAAATTAAAATTGGGGTATAGTGCGCTGCTCCAAAAAAAACTTTAACATTGTACCTGGATTAAATTTTCTTCTGACTATGCGCTACCGGATACAAAAGATACTTATTGCGTCTTTTCTTTCTTCTTTTGCTTGCTTATATATTGCTTTCACCTTACCTGCGCCATCGGTTAAAACGAATGTACTGGTTATTGGCGGCGGGACGGGTGGGGTAGCAGCGGGGTTACAATCTGCCAGAATGGGCGTTCCTACCCTGATTGCCGAACCGACCACCTGGCTCGGAGGTATGCTGACAGCCGCAGGGGTGAGTGCCACCGATGGCAACCACCGCATGCCTGCTGGTATTTGGGGCGAATTCCGGGAACGTATCCGCCAGCATTACGGCGGAGCCAAAGCTGTGGAAACTGGATGGGTAAGCAATACGCATTTTGAACCCCACATCGGGGCCCGCATTTTTCAGGAAATGGCAGAGAAAGAAAAGGCACTCACCGTTTGGTATCAAGCCGAATTGGTCGCCCTCCGCCGCCTGCCCAGGGGCTGGCTCGCAACGCTGCAATATCAGGGCAAACAAGTGGAAGTAAAGGCAGATATCCTGATTGATGGAACAGATCTGGGGGATGTGGCAGCCATGGCAGGTGCTTCGTACGATTTGGGGATGGAAGACCGCAAAGTGACCGGGGAAGCGATGGCTCCCGAAAAAGCGAACGATATCATCCAGGACCTCACGATCGTAGCAGTCCTGAAAGATTATGGTGCGGGGGCCAATAAAACCATACCTAAGCCGCCCGGATATGACCCGGGGGCATTCCGCTGTTCGTGTCGGGAGACCTGCGGTGGCGACACTACCTTGCTGAAATGCGATATGACCTTGACGTATGCTAAGCTTCCAGGGAATAAAGTTATGCTCAACTGGCCACACCTGGGCAATGATTTTTATGCAAATGTCGTGGAGAAAAGTCCGGCAGCTCGAAAGGTAGCCTTTGACTCTGCCAGGTGGCATACGTTGTGCTATGTGTATTTCATTCAAACAGAGTTAGGTAGGCCCAACCTCGGTCTGGCCGACGACGAATTCCCGACACCCGATCTTCTTGCCTTTTATCCTTACCATCGCGAGGGAAGGCGGATAAAGGGAAAAGTGCGGGTAAACGTTGGACACCTGATGGACCCTTATACCGGTACAATGTTCCGCTCGGGAGCCATCGTGGGGGATTATCCGATTGACCACCACCACAAAAAGAATCCGCTGGCACCGGAAATTAATTTCCCCAAAGTGCCCTCCTTTAATATACCGCTCGGAGCACTGATCCCCGGACAGGTGGACAGGTTGCTCGTCGCCGACAAAGCAATTTCAGTTAGCAATATTGTCAATGGTTCCAGCAGGCTACAACCCGTGGTGCTGCAAATCGGTCAGGCGGCAGGGGCAATGGCCGCACTTTCGGTACAACAAAAAATACGTCCGGATCAACTCTCCGTGCGCGAAGTGCAACGCACGCTCCTCGCTTCGGGGGCCTACCTGATGCCGTTTTTTGATGTGGCACCAAAAGACCCGCACTTCCAGGCGATTCAAAGAATCGGCGCGACGGGTATCCTCCAGGGGCGTGGAGAACCCTACCTCTGGGCCAACCGCACCTGGTTTGATCCGGATTCCACTTTGCGCAGGGAAGACTTGCTCCGGGGTATCGGGCACTGGCCTAAACCGCTCACCTTACCAGGTAACGGCGAGTTGGTAACCATTGAAGCATTGATGCGTATGGCAGATGATATTGTCGGTAGTACAGCCGGGACTTTATTGGAGCAAGCCTTATGCCGCTGGGCTTCCCTGGGGCTCAAAAATTTTGAAAAGGGACGACCGGTGACCAGAAGGGAAGCAGCTGTCTTACTCGATGCCTTCGCCGACCCCTTCCGGGGACAGGATGTTTCCTGGTCCGGAGCCTGGCTAAAATAGACTATTTCGATTCTCCTGTTTTGATACGCACACGTATTCCATCCACACCTAACGCCTGAACCATGATTTTATCCGCTTTAGACCTCTCGATAATCGCTTTTTACTTTGTCCTGACCCTTGTTTTTGGTTTCTGGATATCTAAGCGGGCATCCACTAATGTCCGTTCGTATTTTTTAGGAGGCAACAGCATCCCCTGGTACTATCTGGGCCTTTCCAATGCTTCCGGTATGTTTGACATTTCCGGGACGATGTGGACGGTCACCATTCTTTTCGTCTATGGCTTAAAAAGTGCCTGGATCCCCTGGCTCTGGCCGGTGTGGAACCAGGTATTCGTATTTGTTTTTTTAGCGATCTGGTTACGACGTTCAGGGGCCCTAACGGGTGCCCAGTGGATTACTTTTCGGTTTGGGGAGGGCAGAGGAGGAAAATTATCCCATATTATCGTCACGGTTTTTGCCATAATCAGCGTGTTCGGGTTTATCGCCTACTTCTTTGAGGGGATAGGGAAATTTGCAGCGATTTTCTTCCCCTGGGACCTGAGCTGGGCGGCTGGCCCGGTATCGGTAAGTTCCGAACAATCTTACGCCCTTGTACTTATTGGTATTACGACCCTCTATACGATCAAAGGTGGGATGTGGAGCGTGGTCGGCACCGAAGTACTCCAATTGTTTATCATGACGGCATCCTGTATCGTAATCGGGGTAATTGCCTGGCAGCAGGTACAGCCCGGGCAGATTGATGCCATTGTGCCGGAGGGATGGAGGGACTTGTTTTTTGGCTGGGAGCTGAATCTTGACTGGTCGGGCAAGTTGGACAGCGTCAACAGTAAAATTGCTTCTGATGGTTTTGAATTGTTTGGGTTCCTGGTGATGATGATGGTATTCAAGGGGATTTTTGCCAGTATGGCGGGCCCCGTGCCAAGCTATGATATGCAGCGGGTACTGTCCACCCGCACCGCTGCGGAGGCAGCAAAAATGAGCGCGCTCACTATTTTGGTGCTGTATTTCCCCCGCTATCTGATGGTTGCAGGTCTTGGCCTCCTTGCCCTGGCTTACCTGGTACCGGAGCTTTCGGCAATGGGCAGTGCGATTGATTTTGAGACGGTTTTACCGCTGGCCATAGAGCGGTTCGTGCCAGTTGGCTTTAAGGGGTTATTGCTCGCTGGTCTTTTGGCAGCTTTTATGGGTACTTTTGCCGCGTTTATCAATGCCGCCCCGGCCTATCTGGTCAATGATCTCTACCGCAAATATATTCGTCCGGACGCCCCGGAAAAAACGTATGTCCGATACAGCTACCTGTCCAGTATTGCCCTGGTAGTGATTGGCCTGGCCTTTGGATTTTTTGCGACCTCCCTGAATACCCTGACGCTGTGGATTACCTCGGCGCTTTACGGCGGATATACGGCCGCCAACGTGCTGAAATGGATTTGGTGGCGGTTTAACGGGTTCGGCTATTTCGGAGGGATGCTGGCCGGATTGCTTGCGGCTACCTTTGTACCCTTGATTTTTCCCGGGGTCATTTCCATTTATCTCTTCCCGCTGATTCTCCTCATCGCCTTCGCAGGTTGTATGATCGGCGTTTTACTGAGCCCGGCAGATAACGAAGAAGTCCTGAAGAATTTTTACCGGCAGACCCGCCCATGGGGCTTCTGGAAACCCGTGCGCGATAAGGTCATGGCGGAAGACCCGGGCTTTGAGCCCAACAAGGATTTTGGAAGAGATATGTTTAATGTGATCGTTGGGATTGCCTGGCAAATGTCCCAGGTCGTTTTGCCATTTTATCTGCTTTTACGGGATGTTACCGGGCTCACCGTATCTTTTTTAGTGTTTTTGGTAAGCAGTCTGCTCCTGAAGCGGTTCTGGTATGACCATATCAAGCAGATCAAAGACTAAGTTAGGCAAGAAGGTATGAAAAAGAAAGCATTGGTGCTGACCTCAGGGGCGTTTCAGACCTTGAATGGAAAAACTGCACATGGACTTGTGCGTGGGACAGCGCGCTTTGAAATTTGCGGGGTTATTGACGGTCCAGAGCTTGCGGGTCAGGATGCCGGGACAATCCTGGACGGGCAATTTCGTGGCATTCCTGTTTATAAGGGGTTAAAAGAGGCCCTGGAGTGTTCCGATGGGGTCGTTTGCCTGATTATTGGAGTGGCTACCGAAGGAGGAATCCTGCCGGAGGAAATTAAGGAAGGCCTCAGGGAGGCTATCCTTGCTGGCCTGAGTATCGTAAACGGACTCCATGATTACCTGAGTGAACAAAAAGACCTGGTTGCACTGGCTGCAGCAACCGGCGTTGAATTACTGGATATCCGGAAGCCTAAACTGCGAAAGGACCTGCACTTCTGGACAGGGGAAATCTTTTCCGTCCCTTGTCCGATCATCGCAGTACTGGGTATGGATTGTGCCGTGGGTAAGCGAACGACCGCCCGCCTGCTCGTGGAGGCTTGCAGAAAGGCAGGGCATAAAGCCGAGATGATTTATACGGGGCAGACGGGTTGGTTGCAGGGGGGAAAGTATGGATTCATATTCGACTCAACGCTCAATGACTTCGTTTCCGGGGAGCTGGAACACGCAATTGTGTCCTGTTGGCGGGAACAGCAGCCGGATTTTATTTTTATCGAAGGCCAGTCTGCCCTGCGTAATCCGAGCGGGCCTTGTGGAGCAGAAATGATTCTTTCCGGCAATGCCCGCCATGTGGTGCTTCTACATTCTCCAAGCCGCAAGTACTTTGATGATGTACCCCAATGGGGAAAGATTCCGGATCCGGCTTCAGAAATTGCTTTGCTGAGGATGTATGGTGCCGAGGTCATCGCCCTCGCCCTGCATACCTGGGGCGCCTCCCCGGAGGAGGCCGGCCGTTGGCAAAAAGCATACCAGGAAGAACTTGGATTACCTGTACTGCTGCCCATCGAACAGGGTGTAGAGGGGATTATTGGGCAATTACGCCGTTTGTAGCCGGAAGCTGGCTGATAAGTCTTGTTGTTTGAACAGAAGTTGGGGTGTGTAAATATTGAGGTTGTCTCATAAGCATTCTTCCACCATCGGCGCCAAAGGAGTGGTGAGACAGGGGGGGAAGCCTCCGGCACGTCCTTTTTTCGGAGCTGCGTTTTCAACGATTTTGCGAAGCAAAATCGTTGAAAACGCAGCTCCGAAAAATTTAATTTTTCCGCCATAGGCGGCAAAATACTTTTTACACAACCCCTTTTTACAAAATCCCACACCTCAACCGCGTACTTATGTAACGGCCTCATCCGGGTCAGATTTTTTTGACGATGTAAATATAGACTGGAAAGTGGTCGCTGTACCCATCCAGGAATTCGTTGCCGGCAAAAGTACGCAGAGGATAGCCTTTGAAAGGTCCTGAACTCTGGCTCATAAAGGGAGGGTTGAAAATCCTGGCCTGGTAATAATAATAGCCCTTTTCCTGTGGCCTGGCAAATCCTTCTGTTATGACGATCTGGTCGAACAGGCTCCAGGCATCCCGGTAGGCGAGGGTCCCGATGCCTTTTTTAAAGAACTGGTACATAGGGTTGAACATATCCCCTGCTGAGACTTCTGCAATCTCCCTTCTGCCCTTGAGGACTTCCTTGACACTCGGGCTTACCGGGTCGTCGTTCAGATCGCCCATGACGAGGATTTTTGCCTTTGGATCCAGCTTTTGAAGGGAATCTATGACTTCCTTACAGAGCATAGCGGCGGCATTGCGCAAGGGCTGGGTCGCTTTTTCGCCACCCCTGCGGGACGGCCAGTGGTTGACCAGGAGGTGGATCGGCTCACCGTCAAAACGCCCGCTGACGTATAAAATGTCCCGGGTGCCGCGTACTTCGCCTTCCTCAGAATACGCACCCATGGGGATGGTATGGGCATGTGTAACTTCGAAATATTTTGGCTGATAGAGAAGGGCAACGTCTATGCCGCGCGGGTCAGGGGAATCAAAGTGTACAATCTGATAATTCCGGGGTTTAAGGCCGGGGTGCTTCACCAGGTCTTCAAGGACAGCGCGGTTTTCTACTTCTGCTACGCCGAGAATGGCTATTCCATCCGGGCTATACTCCATGCCCATTTTTCCGATGACCTCACTGAGCTTGCCCAGCTTGCTCCGGTAGCGCTCGGAAGTCCACTGGTTAAGACCTGACGGAGTGAAATCGGAATCGTTGGTCTCCGGGTGATCTTTGGTATCGAAGAGGTTCTCGACATTGTAAAAACCAATGGAGGCGATTTTGAATTTATCCTGTGCCGCAATCCTGCCCATCGCCAAAATGACTATGGAAAAACACCATATTAACTGCATACCTTTGATCCAAAGCGCTTTAAACATCTCTTGCTTATTTTGGTAACCTGCCAATACATCGAACAGGAAGTTTACAAGATTTTAAAAATAGTAAAAAATATATTGGAAGGGCACACATTTTTTCAGGATAAAACCTCATTGAAGTACTGTGACCGTCCGGAAAAGACATCAGAGGCCTAAGTTGGGATAAGCGATCGTATCATTTTCAATGGCTTAACGCACTCCAGCCCTGAAAGGGCGAAATATTCTGGCAGGGCTAAAGTATGAATACATCGGCGACAGGCCTTCGTTCGCTGTATTTTTCCCTTTTCCGGATTTCAAAGAACCACTTCCGATGTTCAAACTGAACCTTTTTTAAAAAAATAGCAAGAGATTTATGCGGATATCGGGAAAACATCGTTTTTTGTCGCCGAAAGAATTGAACATAAGCGGGAGTGCGTAAACAGGATGTCCGGAGCCTTGCGATGGTATCCTGGTATGCTCATGGCCCCTTTCCCCGGGGTTAAATTCAGCTTGTTTTGACAGGATTATTGCGAGCCAATTTTTTTTGTGTATTTGATGTATTTTCTCGGTCTGGACAGTGCGCTCTGAAAAGTTTTCATGGGCGTAAAAAGTGCATAATTTTCATCAGGCTGATTTATTTCAACTCGTCTGATGAACGATTGGCTGTTTTTTTGATTTCACTTTGCGAGGTTAAAAAAACGACTAATCGTTCAGAACTTTCATTTGACGGCCAAAGATGAAAAAATGCTTTTCAAACGGCCAAAAGGTACTTTCGGAAACATTCTTTTTCACGCAATTGATTCAACCTTATGCGGATACTGCAAATTGTGACTACCCTTGCCTTCATTGGATTTTGCCATGGTGCTTTTGCCCAGGGGAACTATGAAGTTCGCGGAAGGGTGTTGGATGCTGCTACCGGCCAGGGCCTGCCTGGTGTCGAAGTGCGGTTTTTGACCACAGTATTTGTTACAGAGGATAATGGCGAGGTTACTTTTCAGGCCTCGGCACCTGCGGGCAGTAAATTACTCATCACGCTGGGCAAACCGGGGTTCCAATCCCGGGAAGTTATCGTGGAAGGCAACAGTGGAACGACGATCAACCTGGGTACGATCCGCCTGGAAGCCCAGGACGGTATTGGGCAGGTGAACCCGGAAGACCTCATTCCTGTGATTACGATGAGTACGAACGAACTGGGCGGCGAAGGAGAACAGAATGTAGCGAGCCTGCTCACTTCCTCCAACGATATCTTTCTTTCCCTGGCAGCGTTTAACTTTAGCGCCGCACGCTTCCGTATGCGCGGATATGATGCCCAATATACCGAAGTCTTCCTCAACGGCGTACCTGTAAACGACCTCGAGAACGGTTTTCCGGGCTGGAATTCCTGGGGCGGCTTGAACGATGTCGTCCGGAACCGCCAGAATGTACTCGGGCTTGCCATCAACCCCTATGCTTACGGCGGGGTGGGGGGGTCCACTGCATTTGACACCCGGGCCTCCCGGCAACGCAAGCAAACGAGGATATCCTACGCCTTGTCCAACCGGAGCTACCGCAACCGGGTCATGGCAACGTATTCTACCGGAATGCTTAAAAATGGCTGGGCTTTCACGGTCTCCGGCTCCCGGCGCTGGGCAGAAGAAGGGTATATCCCAGGTACACCATTCGACGCGTATTCCTACTTTGTATCCGCCGATCGCAAGCTGGGGGAAAAGCACCTCCTGAACCTCACGGCTTTCGGCGCGCCTTCCAAAAGAGGTAGGGCCGGGGTATCCACCCAGGAAATGAACGACTTTGCCGGCACTAATTTTTATAACCCTAATTGGGGCTATCAAAATGGGAAAAAACGCAATTCGAGAATCGCGAATACCCATGAGCCAGTCGTAATCCTTCGGCACGACTGGTCGCCGGGCGAACGGACCCGCCTCACTTCGTCCCTTTCTTATCAATTCGGCAGGGATGGGGCAACTGCCCTCGACTGGTATGATGCCCGCGACCCCCGCCCGGATTATTACCGCAAGCTGCCCAGTTATATCCAGGATGGACAGGGCGGGCTGGTTGCTGAATTGCTGCGCAGCGACGAAAACGCCCGGCAGGTGGACTGGGCATATATGTATGAAGTCAACCGCAATAGTATCGCAACGGTCTTGAATGCCAATGGTATCCAGGGGAATACAGTCACCGGTAAACGGGCACAGTATGTCGTCGAGGATCGCCGATTCGATTCCAGAAGGGCCAATGTGCATATCAACCTCGAACACAGGGTCAACGATTATCTGAAGGTGAGTGCCGGAGCACACTTTCAGAAACAGCGTATCCGCAACTTCAAGGTGTTGGAAGACTTGCTGGGCGCGGATTTTTATCTGGATATTGATAAATTCGCCGAGTTTGACTCGACAGCGAATACAGCATTTATTCAAAATGACCTCAATATCCCCAACCGGCTGATCCGGGAAGGGGATGTTTTCGGATACGATTATTTCACCCAGAATATCCGCTCCGGGGCATGGGCCCAGGCGGAATATTCGCTGCGCAGGTTTGATTTTTTTGCCGGTGCCAATGTCTCGCAAAATGCTTTCTGGCGGGAAGGGAACGTACAGAATGGAAAGTTCCCCGAAAATTCCCTCGGCAAGTCGGAAGTCGCCAGTTTCACCGATTATGGCGCCAAGGCAGGGGTTACGTTTAAGCTCGATGGAAGAAACTATTTCCTGGTCAACGGAAGCTATCAGTTACAGGCGCCGCTTCCGCGAAATGCATTTATCTCCCCCAGGACACGCGACCAGCTCGCAGGGGGGCTCGGCCAGGAACAAATCCTCAGCGTTGAAGGGGGCTACCTCCTGAGGGCGCCTTATCTCAAGCTGCGCCTCATCGGGTACTACACCCAGTTTACAAACCAAATCAATACCCAAAGCTTCTACCTCGACAACGCCATCATTACGGAAGACGGATTCAGAGGAGGGTTCGTGAATTATGTCATGACGGGAATCAACACCAGACACATGGGCACAGAGCTGGGGGCCGAGGTGGCAATCAATGCCGCTTTGCGCTTCAGGGCAGCAGCAGCTTTCGGTCAATTCATTTATTCGAACCGTCCGGACGTATCGGTTTATCTGGATAATGTTGCGCAGGTCGTCCGACAGGAAAAAGCATATATCCGGAATTTTTATATTCCCAATACCCCGCAAACGGCAGTCACCGCAGGCTTCAGCTACAATGCCCCAAAATTCTGGTTCCTAAATGCCAATGTCAATTTCTTCGATGATATCTGGATTGACTTCAACCCCGACCGGCGCACTACTGCCGGGGTGGCCTACGTGGAAAACCCACTGTTCAGCGATCAGATCGTAGAACCTGGGTCAGCACTATGGAAACGTATCCTCTATCAGGAGAAAGCACCCGCTGCATTTACCGTGGATGTATTCGGCGGCAAATCCTGGAAGCTCGGAGATAATGTTTTCCTTTACCTAAACGTCGGCGTCAGCAATATCCTCGATAAACAGGATTTCATTATCGGCGGGTATGAACAGTTCCGTTTCGACTATGCGGAAAAAAATGTGGACAGGTTCCCTAACCGCTACTTCTATGGTTTTGGAAGAAATTATTTTGCCAGCCTCGCACTGCGTCTTTGAAAAATGTGCCCCGACAGGAGGAATGTCTTTGCTTTAATGATGAACCGCAACAATATTACAGATATGAAATTATTTAAAAAAATCGGAATTTCCCGCCTGTCATGGGCTTTCTTCTTCGGTTTGACGATGCTGGCCAGCTGTGTCGAACTGGAATTCGACGAGCCACCAGTCGCTAAAGTGACTGAAATCGAGGCGAACACGACCATCGCGCAACTCAAGGCGCGTTATACCACCGGACAGCCACCCCTCGAAATTAAGGAAAATGTAGTCATTCAGGGAACGGTAATTGCCGATGATGCTTCGGGTAATTTTTTCAAAAATATCGTCATTCAGGACAATACGGGCGGTATTTCGGTCCGTATGAACGCCAACGGGCTGTTTGGTACTTTTCCAATCGGCAAAAAGGTGTTTGTAAGCTGTAACGGGCTCTTTCTTTCCGACTATAATGGTGTCATGCAGCTTAATGGCAGTGCCGAGAATGCGATCGAAGAACTGTTGATCTCGCGTCATGTTATCCCCTCAAAGGATGCACTGGCACCGGTCTCCCCCCGAAAGGTCACTGTTGATCAACTGAATACGTCTATGATCAATACCTTGGTAGAAATCGAGAACGTACAGTTTAAAAGCGGCCAAACGGGCGTACCGTATGCCGATGCAGTGAGACGCTTTTCCCTCAACCGCGATATCGAAGACTGCAACGGCCGCCCGATTATTCTGCGGAGTAGCGGCTATGCAGATTTTGCAGCAGCACTGACCCCGGCAGGCAAAGGAAGTATCGTCGCAGTTTACAACGTTTTTGGCACAACAAAACAACTCAATATCCGCGATCCGAAGGATGTCAAAATGAGCGATCCGCGCTGTACCTCTGGCGGTAGTTCCGGCGGTGGTAGTGGAGGCGCTTCCGTAGGAACCCCGGTGGCAGAAATCAGTGAATCCTTCAGTACCGAAGTCAATAACCAGGCGGTAGTGAAAAACGGCTGGAGTACAATTGCCTCCGTAGGTACCCGCGTCTGGCTGGCAAGGGTCTTTAGCGGTAATACCTATGCCCAGGCTACAGCCTACAATGACGACAGCCCCAATATGGAGTCCTGGCTGGTTTCCCCCCCACTGGATATGAAACAGGATAAAATCCTTACCTTCGAAACTGCAATGGCATTCTGGGTCCACGACGGACTGAGTGTATGGGCAGCGGAAACTTATGATGGTAAAAATCCCAATAATTCCAATTGGACCCGGTTGACAGCTACCTTTGCAGGTAAATCTTCGGCAGAAAATGCGTTCGTGCCTTCCGGAGATGTCCAGCTTAAAGCTAATGGGGGCAGACTTTATATCGGGTTTAAGTATGTCGGCAACAAAACCAATGGCACAACAACCTATCGGGTAGATAACGTGCGCGTACGCAATAAATAAATATCCGCGTTCCCCGGGTTGTGGAAATCGCCTCAGGGCTTTCGTGCATTTGTGTAAAAAGGCCGCAGCCCGTCATTTGGCGGCTGACACCGCCAAATAATATTTTGGGCGAACACTTTTTTCACTGATTTTGCCTCGCAAAATCAGTGAAAAAAGTGTTCGCCCAAAACTTTCTTTCGCCGCCGAAGGCGGCGGAAGACTCATGAGACGGCCCTTTCCGTCCCTTCCTCTACAAAAAACCAGCAGACCGCTGACAATGCGAGGGTAAATGCAGAGATATAAAAAATAATCTCCTTGTTTGCTGCCTGGCTGACCAGAATCCCGATGCCCAGGCTGCATACCAACTGTGGCAATACCACAGAAAGGTTGAACAACCCCATGAATTGTCCCATCCTGGATTGATCCACCTTTTGAGACATGATGGCGAAGGGCAGGCTCACCGTCGCCGCCCAGCCAATACCCAAAAGGGCCATAAGGGCATAAATGCCCATTTCAGATTTTCCAACCACCAGAAAAGCGCCATACCCAAGGGCCATGGAAGCAATACAGGCTGCGTGAATTTTTACCCGCCCATACTTACGGGTCAAGGGTTCCAGGATCAGGGCAGGGAGGATAGCGGCTACTGCGTTGAATATCAGGAAGGCTACGGAAACGACTTTTCCCATTGCCGCATCGTCGAGCCCAGGCAGGGTATCCTTTACGTAGGCGTACATATACACAAACATCGTTTGAATGCCAATCCAGGTGAAGGAATGCGCTGCTAATACCTTCTGGAATCCAATGAGGGAATGGCTGCCCGTTTCCTGCTTTCTGAGCGTATTAATGATTGCAACAAAGGTAAAGCCCAGACAAAAATATTCGATGAGGTTTCCAGGGACCGACCATCCGGTGCTTCTGGATACCATACCGTACAGCGCATAGAGCAAA
>Ga0068872_10001696_pt1 | contig 17588 bp, 12 predicted proteins | sample NOAtaG_7_FD_66441 | JGI IMG/M metagenome (GOLD analysis project Ga0068872, IMG submission 66441) | Freshwater lake microbial communities from Lake Erie, under a cyanobacterial bloom - NOAA_Erie_Diel1S_2200h metaG | ecosystem: Environmental > Aquatic > Freshwater > Lake | place: USA: Ohio, Lake...
ATATCACCGAATTACGTACACAATGGCTCCATCGCCTAATGGAACTTCAGCAGTTGAGCGACGAAGAACGAATCAGTCGCGTTGTGCGTATTGCTCCCGATTGGACACCGGTTGCAGCGCATGCGTGGTCAGATGCACGTGCCGTGTGTGATACCCATGCACTAGCGTGGCTTGATGCATATACCACAGCGATCAAGGAAACGGTGAGTGCTATTCACCATCCGACAATGGTCATGTATGGCGATGCGGCACGCGGTGCGCACATGACACCTGCAGTGGCTCAGTTCGTCCAGTCAGCGTCTGCACACGTGACCTGTGTGCACATAAATGAAACCGGCCATGATCTGTATCATGACCGGCCCAAGGCATACATGAAGGCTGTGCATAATTTTTTGCGGACCATCGCCAGGTAGAGACGCAGCATGCGGCGTCTCTACCTGGCGTTTGATTGTTATACCAACCCTGCCAAGGCATGCATGTCGTCACGCAAATGGCCGTACATGCGACGATATATTGCATACACCTGATTGTATTTGGCAACTGCGTCGGCGTGTGGCTGGGTTGTGGCAACCACACGCACACAGCGATTCACTGCGTCATTTACATCGGCAAAGTGCCCCGTACCCACGCCAGCCAACAAGGCGGCGCCATAGGCTGGTCCCTCTTCGGCGGCGAGTATCGAGACCGGTGCATTGAAGATGTCGGCCTGCATCTGGCGCCACAAGGCACTTTTGCCGCCGCCACCAGTGGCACGTACATCGCTCGTCGGTACGCCGAGTTGCCGCATAATCTCGATGCCGTCGCGAAGTGAGAATGTGACACCCTCCATCACGGCTCGTGCCATATGCCCAATCCCGTGGCGGGTGGTCAATCCGACAAATGCGCCGCGGGCGAGCGGATCGAGATGCGGCGTACGCTCCCCCGACAGATACGGCAAAAAGATCAATCCCTCAGCGCCGGCTGGTACCTCGGCAGCTGCTTTGGTCAAGTCATCGTATGACAACGCTGTCGCCCCTGTTTGACGCAAGGTGTTACGCAACCAACCAAATGCGCCACCGGCCGATAAGGTGACGGCCATCATGTGCCACGCACCCGGTACGCTATGACAGAACGTGTGTAGTCGCCCGTGTGGGTCAAGTGCAATCGTGTCGCTATGCGCAAACACCACGCCGCTGGTGCCGATACTGCTACTGACTGCGCCGGCCTTGACAATGCCGGTACCAATCGCGGCCGCCGAGTTATCGCCGCCGCCGGCGATGATCGGTAAGCCGGCCTTGAGACCGAGTGCCGCGGCCACATCGGCCTTGAGGTGACCAGTGACTGCTGGTCCCTCGTAGAGCGTGGGCAACCACTCGCGGTTGATACCGAGCTTCTGCAGGATTTCAGCCGAGTAATCGCGTTTACGCAGGTCAACCAACAATGTCCCTGCGCCATCGGCCACGTCGGCGGCGGCTACGCCACTCATCAACAGGCGGATGTAGTCTTTGGGTAGGAGTACATGCGCCAAACGCGCAAAGTTTGCTGGCTCGTGGTTGCGCAACCAGACGATTTTGGGCGCTTGGAATCCGGTCAAGGCCGGATTCCCAGCAATCTCAATCAAGCGGGTGGCCCCGACATGCTCGGTGATTTCGGCACATTCAGCAGCGGTACGCTGGTCGTTCCACAACAATGCTGGGCGAATCACCTGCTGTTGCGCATCCAAAAAGACCGATCCGTGCATTTGTCCGGTTAGCCCGATACCGGTAATCTGGCTGGCGTCAACTGCTTTGGCCACCTCGCGGATGGCTGTTTGGGCGCCCTGCCACCAGTCGCTGGGATTCTGCTCACTCCAGAGTGGCTGCGGGCTGTAAATAGGGTATTCTGCGAGCGCAGTAGCGACAATCCGCCCCTCGCCATCACAGACAATCGCTTTGGCTCCCGAGGTGCCAATATCAATGCCAAGGAAGAGTGGCATGCGTGTGTTCCTTTCGTCTCATGTAGTGCACAGCAGGGGATTTCGTGCGAAATCCCCTGCTGCAAGTGCGTTATCGTGCGGAACGCCGGGCAATGATTTAGCGCACACCCATGATGATTTCGTTGGTCAGCTGATCAAGCTGCTCGTATGGCTGCCCACGGCTGCCAATCGCCTTGCGGTCGAAGGTGTAAGCGCTGAGTGCAGCGGCCTTCTCTTTGGTGAATCCACCCTGCCAGGCTGGTAACCCGGGGGCGATACTGTTGACTTGGCGTACCAATGCCTGAATCTCACTATCCTCGTTCCAGCGCTTGGCCTTCTCTTTGAGGATGAGGTACGTGCGCATACAGCCACGAGCAAAGGCCTTGACGCCCTCGTAATCATCGGTGCGGAATGCGTGGGCATCAAAGTGCTTGTTGCCCGCATAACCGACATCTTCGAGGAACTTGACTAGCATAAACGCACCCTTGAGGTTGGCCGCACCAAAGCGGAAGTCTTGGTCGTAACGGCCAATCACCTGGTCGTTCAGGTCAATATGGAATAACTTGCCCATCTCCCAGGCCTGTGCCACACCATGCAAGAAGTTGAGCCCAGCCATCGTCTCGTGGGCGACCTCAGGGTTGACACCCACCATCTCGGCATGATCAAGCGTACTGATGAATGCTAGTGCATGACCGACCGTCGACAAGAAGATGTCGCCACGTGGCTCGTTTGGCTTGGGCTCAAGCGCAAACTGCAAGTCATACCCTTGTGATTTGACGTAATGTGTGAGGAAGTTAATTGATTCGCGGAAGCGTTTGACCGCCTCGGCTGGGTTCTTGGTGGCGTCGGTCTCAGTCCCCTCGCGCCCACCCCAGAACACGTACACTTTGGCGCCACACTCCACGCCCAAATCAATCGCACGCATCGTCTTTTGGACGGCATAGGCGCGCACTGATGCGTCGTTTGAGGTGAATGCACCATCGCGGAATGCAGGGTCGGTGAACAGGTTGGTGGTGGCCATCGGCACAACTAACCCAGTGTCGTTCAAGGCCTTCTTAAAATCGCGCACAATCTGGTTGCGCTCATCTGATGTCGCATCAATTGGCACCAAATCATTGTCATGAAAGTTCACGCCATATGCGCCTACATCGGCGAGGAGATGCACCAATTCAACCGGCGACTTTGCCGCGCGTACCGGCTCACCAAATGGGTCGCGGCCAACGTTGCCGACCGTCCATAACCCGAAAGTAAACTTGTGCTCGGGACGTGGTGTGTAATCCATCTGTGATCCTCCTTGGATCGTATTCAGGTGTCAGAGCGGAACAGCGCCATTCTACCATGAGATTGTATGTCGATTATCAACACTGCATTCTGTCATGTTGTGCGCGGCCATTTCATATTATGCGTTCGTATTGCGCACCAATCATTTATGCCTGTCAGCGTTTTTTTCCAAAAGAACAATGGTAATTTGGGGTATAATCATCGTGAATCAACCGAAGACGCAACGGAGCATGTCTATGCCCCAGCCACAAGACCGCGGCGGGCGCGATCGCCTGTCGGCGGTAATTCATTTTTTGGGGGATTTGCTCGGCGACGTGATTCGTTCACAGGCCGGCTTATCCGCTTACGAAAGCGAAGAATTCGTTCGTTCGCTCAGCAAAGAGTTACGCCATCAACCTTCGCCTGAGCGTATCCGTGATCTCCAACGTCATATTGCCAACTTGGATGTCGCCGGACTCAAGAATATCCTCAAAGCCTTTAGTACCTACTTTGCCCTTGTCAACCTCTCTGAGCAACTCCAACGCATCTGGGTGCTCGATGAGCGTGATCGTACCGCCCGACTCAATGGCTCATCACGTAGTGAATCGCTCGGCGAGGCTATCCGCGATATCGCGCAAGCCGGTGTGACGCCGGCCGAGCTAACCGCTTGGATGACACAAGCCTGCATTCGCCCTGTCTTTACGGCGCACCCTACCGAGGCCCGACGTCGCACCATCCTCGACAAATTGCGCCGGCTGGCCAGCGCTTTGAGCGCTGCTGCCACCGATATGTCGCATCTCGATGACCCCGAGGTCGTCAGCCTTGTGCGCGAGGAGATGCTCGGCATGTGGCAAAGCGACGAGATTCGCGTGGTGCGCCCAACCGTCATCGACGAGGTCAACAATGGCCTTTACTACTTTGAGCAGAGCATCGTCAATCTCATCCCGCATCTCTATCGCGAACTTGAGCGTTCGCTCGCCCGCGAGTATCCAGGGGTGACATGGCGCGTGCCGGCGATTTTACGCTTTGGCTCTTGGATGGGTGGCGACCGCGACGGCAATCCGTTTGTCCGCCCCGAGACAACGGTCACCGCCGTGCGCTTGATGCGATTGGCCGCCCTCGAATTTTATCGCGACCAGTGCGACCTAATTAGTCGACGCCTCAGTTATTCCGATCGCCAAGTGTCGATTAGCGCTGAATTGCGTGAGTCGTTGAATCAGTATGCGCAACGTTTTCCTGAGTTTGATGCCGAGATCAACCGTCGCTACCCGCATGAACCATACCGACGCAAGTGTCTGTTTATTGCACATCGCTTGCAACACACGATTGACGCGACAGAGAGCCTCAAACCGGTGTGGTCACTTGCCCACGATGCGCATCACCCCGACAGTTATGACACGGCTGATGAGTTGCTTGCCGATTTGAACCTGATGCAGGATTCACTTGTCGCCTATGGTGGTGCCGATGCGGCAAGCCGATCGCTTGCCGATTTAATTCGTCAGGTTGAGGTCTTTGGCTTGAGCTTTGCCACCCTCGATGTGCGTCAGCACAGCGAGCGCCATTCGACAGCCCTCGCCGAGATTTTTGCGCATGCGGGTGTCCATGTCGATTACTTAGCCTGTGACGAGGCAACGCGTGCGCGACTGTTACAACATGAACTTGACACCCACCGTCCGCTTATTCCTGCGCGTCTGCCCTACAGTGAGGCGACGAACGAAATCGTCGAGACGTTCCGCATCATCTCAGCCATCAACGAGCAGTTAGCACCTGGTGTCATCCAAACAGTGATTGTGAGCATGACCAAGGGTGTTTCCGATGTGCTCACGGTCCTGTTGTTGGCACGCGAGGCTGGAGTACTCGAATTGCCGAATGGTGGCATCGATATCGTGCCGTTGTTCGAGACGGGCGATGACCTCGCCAATGGCGAGCATATCATCCGTGCCTGTTGGGATGTGCCAAGCTACCGAGCGCATTTGGCCAAACGTGGCAATTTGCAAGAGGTGATGATCGGTTACTCCGATAGCAACAAAGACGTCGGCTTTGTGGCGGCTAACTGGGCGCTCTACGAGGCCCAACGCAAATTACGCGATATCGGTCGCGAATACGGCATTAGCATGCGACTATTCCATGGTCGTGGTGGCTCAATTGGTCGTGGTGGTGGCCCTACCAACGAGGCAATTTTGGCCCAACCGCCGGGGAGTGTGGCTGGCCAAATCAAAATCACTGAACAAGGTGAGGTTATCTCGGATCGATACGGTCTGGCAGCGATTGCCAAACGCCACCTCGAGCAAGTGTTGCACGCTGTCATCAAAGCAGCGTTTGCCCAACCTACTGATCCTCCCGCTGCCTGGACTCATGCACTCGAGCAGTTGGCGACGACATCGCGCCAGAGTTATCGCGGATTGGTGTACGGGCACCCACAATTTGTCCAGTTCTTCCGCGAGGTGACGCCGATTGCCGAGATTAGCCGGCTCAAAATCGGTAGCCGTCCGGCTGCTCGGCGCAACAGCCAGCGCATTGAGGATTTGCGTGCCATCCCATGGGTCTTTAGCTGGATGCAGGCGCGATTCACGTTGCCGGGCTGGTATGGTCTTGGTAGTGCCGTCAGTCAATTTGTGGCGGGGCATGCCGATGGTCCAGCGCAGGCACAGCACCTGTTGCAACAGATGTACCGCGAGTGGCCCTTCTTTCGCTCGATGATTGATAACGCCCAGATGATCCTAGCCAAGGCTGATATGTATATCGCTCAGCGCTATGCCGAGTTAGTGACGGATCAGGCGCTCGCAACCGAGATGATGACGATTATTGAGCAGGAGTACCATCGTAGTGTGTCGGCCGTGTGCATGATTAGTGATAGTGACAAACTGCTCTCACGCAGTCCGGTGTTACAACGCTCAATTGCCCAACGTAACCCATACGTCGACCCGATTTCGTATGTGCAGGTCGAGCTCCTCAAACGCCTGCGCGCCAATCCCGACATGGAGGGCCACGAAGAGGTCGAGGATGCCATTCTGCTCTCGATTAGTGGACTTGCCGCCGGCCTCAAAAATACCGGATAATCAGGCCAACAATGCAACACTGTGGTTGTATTGAATTGACATAAAAGGTGAACTATGACGTTGCCACTCGCCAATTTGCGCGTCCTTGACCTGACGCGCGCCCTCACAGGCCCCTACTGCACCCAAATGCTGGGTGATATGGGCGCCGATGTCATCAAAATCGAACAACCAGGCGTCGGCGATAACTCGCGCGCCTGGGGCCCACCATTTGAAGGGGGCGAGAGCAGCTACTACCTCAGCGTCAACCGGAACAAGCGTAGTATGGCGCTGAATTTGCGTAACCAGCATAGTGCGACCATCATGCAAAAGTTGGTGGCGCAGAGCGATATTATCATCGAAAACTTCGTGCCGGGCACCATGGATCGCTCTGGCTTCGGCTATGAACAGTGCAAAGCCATTCGCCCTGACATCATCTACTGCTCAATCTCGGGTTTTGGTCAAGTTGGCCCAGATCGTGAACGGGCCGCCTATGACCAAATCGCCCAAGGGCTCGGCGGGCTGATGAGCGTCACCGGCGAGATTGCTGGGACACCGATGCGTGTCGGTATTGCTATTGCCGATCTCGTGGCCGGCATGCACGCCGCCTATGCGGTGATGGTCGCCGCCTACCATCGTCAAGCGACGGGCATCGGCCAGTATATTGACACATCGCTCCTATCGGGCCAACTGGCGATTATGACCTACCAAGCGGCACGCTATTTCGCCACCGGCGAGGCTCCAGCGAGTAGCGGTAATCACCACCCGACCATTTCACCATACGGCGTTTATCGTGCCAAAGATACCTGGTTTAATTTGGCAGTCGGCACCGATGATTTGTGGCGCCGGTTTTGTGATGCACTCAATCTCGCTGACCTCAAAGCAGATGTACGCTTTGCCACCAACCGTAGCCGAGCTGAGCAACGCCCTGCCCTCAATCAACTGCTTGATGCGGTATTTGCCAACTACACCGTGGCGGAGCTCGAGCGTATCCTTGAGCCAGCCGGTATCCCGATTGGTGCCGTGCGTGACATCAAAGCGGCATTCGAGGATCCCCAAGTGCAGGCGCTCGGGCTAGTGCAGACGATTGCCCACCCTACGGCCGGCGATGTACGTGTGGTCGGTCCGCCGTACAACTTCTCTGAGACGCCGGGGACGATTCGACGCTATCCGCCACGGCTTGGTGAACACACGGATGAGATTTTGCGCGAGTTAGGCTTTGCTGAGCACGACATTGACACCTTCCGCACTGCAGGAGCAATTGGTCAGTGAGTAAAGCAGAACGGATGCGGTTAGATCTCTTGCTGGTGGCGCGTGGTCTTGCCGAGTCACGCGCCAAAGCGCAGGCCTTGATCATGGCCGGTGTGGTGCGCGTCAATGGCCAGGTCTGCCGCAAGGCCGGTGAGAATTTGCTCCTCACGGCTGAACTTGCTGTCGAGGAAAGCCTGCCCTATGTCAGCCGTGGTGGCTACAAGTTAGCGCATGCCCTCGACGAATTCGGCATTGATGTCACCGGTATTACTGCTATTGACGTGGGTGCCTCAACTGGCGGATTCACCGATGTGCTGTTGCAACGCGGTGCCGCCGCCGTGTATGCGGTTGATGTGGGCTACGGCATCCTCGATTATGCGATTCGCAGTAACCCCAAAGTGATTGTGCTTGAGCGCACCAATATCCGCTATTTGACTGAGTTGCCTGCTGCTGATCATGCGACGTTGCCACCAACTGCGGCCGTGATTGATGTGGCGTTTATTTCGCTTAAGTTGGTCCTGCCTGCCGTCAAAGCGTTGCTCGCTCCCGATGGCTGGATTATCGGCCTGATTAAGCCGCAATTTGAGGCTGGGGTTGACCAAGTCGGCAAAGGTGGCGTCGTGCGCGATACTGCCGTGCGGGCTCAGACGATTCGTGAGGTATTGCGCTCGGCCGCGGATTTGGGGTATGGGTGCGCTGGGCTGGCGCGATCGCCCATTCAAGGACCAGCCGGCAACGTCGAGTTCTTGGCGTGGCTCAAGCGTGGCGTTGACGCCGATATCGAAAAACGCATCGCCACCGTTGAATTGTGATGTGGTGGATGGTTTGATTGGTTCCATTCGTGGTAGATTTGACATGTAAAAAACGCACAACCCCGTGTGTCATTGATGTGTCTGCGAAGGGATGAATATATGCAACCGCTGACGAACATCCGTGTGCTCGACATGACCCGTGCTTTGACTGGACCATATTGCACCCAAATGCTCGGTGATATGGGCGCCGACATCATCAAAGTTGAGCAACCCAAGATTGGCGACAACTCGCGCGCCTGGGGGCCACCGTTTGTCAACGGCGAAAGCACGTACTTTATGAGTATCAACCGCAATAAGCGCAGTATTACCATTGATTTGCGCCATCCAGATAGTGCGGTCATCATGCGTGAGTTAGTTGCACAGAGCGATATTATTATCGAAAACTTCGTGCCGGGGCACATGCACAAATACGGCTTCGATTATGAATCCTGCAAGGCCATTCGTCCTGACATCATCTACTGCTCAATTTCCGGCTTCGGCCAAGAGGGGCCCGATCACGGCCGCGCGGCCTACGATCAGGTGATTCAAGGGCTCGGTGGCGTCATGAGTGTCACCGGGTATGCTGATGGCGGTCCGATGCGCGTCGGGATAGCGTTGTCAGACATTATTAGTGGGATGAACGCCGCGTTTGCAATTATGGCAGCGACCATTCACCGCATGCAGACCGGTATCGGCCAGTACATCGATACATCGCTTTTGTCGGGGCAGCTCGCAATGATGTCGTATCATGCGGCGGCGTACTTGGCTACTGGTACTGCGCCCAAGCGGACGGGCAATCATAACCCCGAGATTGCTCCATATGGTGTCTATCAGGCCAAGGACGGCTGGTTTAATCTGGCAGTAGGGACGAATGTGTTGTGGCAGCGCTTTTGTGATGCGCTGCACATCACAGAACTCCGTGATGACCCGCGTTTTGCCACGAACCACGATCGCTCGGTCAACTATGCGACCATGAATGCCGAGCTTGACAAGGTATTTCAACAGTACACCATGCGTGAGCTCCAAGACATGTTGATTCCAGCGGGTGTGCCAATAGGTGAGATCCACGATATGGCGAGTGTGTTCGCCGATCCGCAAGTCAAAGCGCTTGACGAGGTGGTGACAATTGCCCACCCTAAAGCTGGCGATATCCGGGTTGTTGGGGCGCCCTATCGCCTGACGGAGACGCCGGCCACAGTTCGTCGCCATCCACCGATGCTCGGTGAGCATACCGATGAGATTTTGGCCGAGGTTGGTTTTGATGCGGCGCAAATCGCTGCATTCCATCAATCAGGTGTGTTGGGTGAATAAACATTCTGGAATTGTAGAGCGCGTCCTCGTGTGCTCGAATCGGCATTACATCTAACCGGTGATTGTATGTAGTGTGGGACCAACTACAAATTGAAAGATGCTCCCTCCAAGGTGTGAGGTGTTTTCGTTGGTTCCATCAAATTCTATGATCGGTGCGCCATAGATGCTGTGTTTACGATTTACTCGCACCTCAAGTCCAAAAACACCGTAGATGATTCGATTATTGCATTCAAACAGTGCGTGAAAATACACGTTTCATAAAAAATTCCCGTTGAGATGCGTAGTGTAATACTCTAGGATAAGCATGGGATATCAGACATCGTTGTTTGAACAGAATCCATCTTGTAAGGAGTGTGACTATGTTGGCCAAGAAAACCAACCCGTTTTGGCTCACGCTGGTGTGTGTCGCAATGCTTTTGTTGGCGGCGTGTGGGAGTGCTCCTGCTGCTGAGCCGACCACCGCGCCCGAACCAGCCGCTGAAGAGCCAGCCCCGGCCGTGGAGCCTACGGTAGCTCCTGAGCCTGCCCCCGCTGCAAAAGAACACGTTATCAAAATTATGACGTGGCACGGGCCTGACAGCAACACTGGGTATTATGATGGTTACAAGCAAATCGCCGATGACTACACGGCAATGCATCCGAATGTGACGTTCGAGTTTGTCTATCAACCGCTCGACGGCTACAAGGAATTACTCGACACGCAATTCGTGTCAGGTAGCGCTCCACACATTATTCAGATGCAACCATGGATGTTTGGTGAATATGCCAACAAGGGAGTGCTGTATAACCTCAATAATGCGTACAACTCAAAAAGTGCGTATGCTGATGCACCACGCTGGATAGATACGTTTTCCGGTGGTGAAGCCTCGTTTGCTGGAATCCGCTCATCAAATAAGTTTGGTGGCATTTTCTTTGTGCCAAGCGACAGTAATGCAACCATGTCAATCGGTCAACCTATTTTCTATAACAAAGACTTGTTTAAGAAGGCAGGACTTGACCCCGAAAAACCTCCCCAGAATTGGGAGGAATACCGGACGGTCATGAAGGCACTCAAAGCGAGTGGTGTTATTCCAGTAGCTGCTGACAATGGACGTTGGGTTGGGTGGTCGCTCGGTCAGGTTGGCTATCAATTCGGCGAGAAATATGTTGACCAGTTTTATGATGCCAAGTACACGGATAAAAACCGTGGCGTCGAGTACTACTGGGACAAGGTGTATTTGTCATTGGCCAACGGTCAACTTGAAAACGCAGACTACTACGATGACATGTTGACAATATGGCAGGATTACGCACAGTATTGGCAAGAAGGGTGGACAGGCACTGCCGAGGCTGATGCCCCTAATCTCTTCATGACTGGCCAAGCTGCTATGTTACAAGCCGGGTTCTGGGATTTTCAAGGGTATTCGGAGTTGATCGGTGATAAGTTCGAATGGGGAATTTTCCCTGTTCCAGTCATTACCAAAGAGACTTCGCAGTACGCCATCGGTAAGTATGGTGCACCACCGAACACGCAGGATTATGGTTTTACGGTGAATGCTACTGTTGAGCAGGACAAAGAGCTAGAGGTAGTGATTGTCGATTTCTTACAGTATTTTTCAAGTGTTGAAGCGCAAACCAAATATGTAGAGATTGCGAAGTCATTCTCTCCTGTGGATGGTGTCCCCGTTCCAGCCGAAATCAAAGGTTTTGTGAACCCTAGCGATCGTGCTACCGCTGTTGAAGTGGTTGGATCCTCGTTCATTGAATGGGGCGATGGGGCGATTTGGCCAGGACTTTCACAAGATTTTTTGATGGGTAATATTAGTCTTGATGATTACAAAGCCAAAGTTGCCGAATTGTCACGCGATGGCTCGAAGGGGTATGTTGAGGGGATGATTGGGGCGGATGGATATGCCGCGCAAATCACAGCTGCTGAAGCGAAACTTGCCGAAATGCAAGCTGATGGGAGTAATGAATTGATGATTCAATCCCAGCAAGCAACCATTGAGAACCTGAAGCTCCGACTTGAGATGATGCAGACATACTATAAGCCGTAATAGCTTGCCCCATCAATCTTTTTGGCAAGGTGGGAGTCATCCCCACCTTGCCACTAGTTGCCGACGAGGTTCATTATGGTAGAACATTTGCCGAAACCGACGCAACGTCAAAAGCGTGTCAGTCAAGGTCGCAAACAGATGTGGATTGGGTGGTTATTTGTAGCACCGGCATTGTCGTTGAATCTGCTATTCGATTGGTATCCCATGTTTGAGGGTATCTACCGATCATTCTATCGGTGGGATGGCTATAGTACTGCAGTATTTGTTGGTTTAGAGAATTTCCAGAAAATATTCAATGATTCGATTTTTTGGGGTTCTGTTGCCAACATGTTATTTTTTTTGGTTATGAGTATTGTGTTGATGATTCCAACCATCATCACGAGTGTCATATTGTTTCGCATCCGTAATATGCGTGGACAATATATCTATCGCATTCTCTTTTGTATTCCCATGGTCGTCCCGTGGATGGTGATTGTGTTAATGTGGCAGTTCATGTATAACCCCCAATATGGTTTGTTCAATCATCTTCTCACATCATTGGGATTAACCGAATGGCGACAAACGTGGCTTGGTAATCCTGAGTTAGTGAAATGGTGCCTGATTTTTATGGGCTTTCCATTCGTCACCACGAATGCCGCATTGATTTATCTCGGGGGATTGAAGAGTGTCTCTGAATCTGTATGGGAGGCAGGTGCACTTGATGGCGTAGGGCCAATTCAAAAGTTTTTCTATCTGGAATTTCCATTGATTCTCGGACAGTTTAATTTGAATTTAATCGGTACTATCACCGCTGCCATAACTGGATATACGACACAACTGATTCTCACAAAAGGTGGTCCGGGATTTGCATCTATGGTGCCTGGTCTATACATGTACTTGTCTGCATTCAAAAGCCAAAAGTACGGATACGCATCAGCGCTCGGGTTAGTAATGTTCGTCATGTCACTTGTCGTGACACTCATAAGCATCAAGTTTTTACAAAAAGAAGAGCATACATCATGAGAGTTTCAATTACTCAGAGTCAACATAGACATATTGTTGTAGCAGAGTGGTTCAAACATGTAGTGCTCGTATGTGTGTCGATTGCACTTCTCTTTCCTATGTTTTTGATGCTGGTCATGTCAGTCAAAAACAAAGAGCAAATTGTTTTTGAGTTTTTTGCTATTCGTCCACCGTTCCATTTTGAAAACTATGCCGTTGCGTTTGAATTTATCTCGCCATTCATGATGAATAGTGTATGGATGGCACTCGCATCAACGATGTTGACTGTTTCTGTGACCGCATTAGCAGGATACGCATTTGGCAAACTTGAGTTTCCTGGGCGGAATGTATTGTTTTGGATTTTGTTTGCCAAAATGATGTTGCCTGGCATCATGAATCTGATCCCATCATTCACCTTGGCGTGGCGTCTCGGTATTTTGGATACCTCGTGGCCAGTTATTCTATTTTGTGCAGGAACATCCCAGCCGTTCTGGGTCTTTGTGATGCGTACGTTCGTGGCGCAACAACCACAAGAATTGTTTGAGTCAATGCGAATAGATGGTGCCAATGAGTTTCAAATATTTCGTTATCTTGCCATTCCCTTGTTACGCCCAATGATTGCTTTAATGTCGATTAATGTGTTTGTGTTTGTGTGGAACGACTACATTTGGCCATTGGTGACCATTCAATCATTCGAGAAGCGCCCGTTGACGGTTGGGTTGGCGTATCTGACATCCGCATATCCGGGCGACTACGGCATGCTCACCGCTGGGTATGTGATTGCGGCATTGCCCCTTCTCATTCTTTTCTTTATCTCCATGAAACAATTTATCGAAGGGTTGACAGCCGGCGCAATTAAGTTATAGGGCAAACATTCATGCAACCACTTCTCATCGATGATATCGACCAACTCAGATATCGACTCTTGAACAGCGAAACGACGCATGGGCGCAGTGCTGATCTCTGGCGACTCATAGTACGATGTGCACGGAGCGCACCCTTCTCGTTTCCGTGGTTTACGCCGTTTGTGGCTGTGATAACTCGTGATCCGCGCGATATCGCACATGCTGCCGAAGTAATCCGACGCTATGTGAGCAAGCTCGATAGCATGTATTTTTCGACAGGACTGCAATTTCATTTCTGGTGTTTTGCGTTTCCTCATGCAAAATGGAGTCTTTATTTTCAGTGGTTGTGTACGCTTGATGCGTTTGATGATGCCGAGGCTAAGCATATTGCCGAACAATTCATCGAATACCACTTTGTTAATTTTTTGTATGGGATGCGTACCAAACCAGAACCTGAGTGTGTCGATAACCAAGCACTGTCATTGGCTCTGAGTGCTACCCTGCTCGGATATGTCTTTACACAGCCACCACATTCATCGCAAATGGCTACATTGATCCGCGATGAGGGACTGCGACGCTTACCAGTTATTCTTGGTGATATGCCGCCATCTGGCTATAGTGGCGAGGGAAGCTCGTACATGGACTGTGTAAATGGTCCAGCGGTGGCGCTTGCCGTTGAGCTTCTCGAACGTATCACCGATGAATCAAATCTGCTCCACAGACCGTTTACGTTGAATGGTGCGACCCCCTATGCGGTGCTCAAAATGGTCGCATACGAGTGGATGCCTGGTTCACTTTTGTTACCGTGGGATAACTATGGATATCAATTTGGCGTGCGCGCCCCCCTGGCATATGCAGCAAAGAAAACCGGTGAAGCGCTTTTTTCTGATATTCTCGAACATGAAGCGCTCTGGAGTTACGATATCGGCACTGGTTGGGCATATGATGATTTGCCGTGGACGTTGATTTGGTGGCCAGATAGCACCAATGCACACACGCCCAAAACTAATCGTAGCTGGTTTCAAGCGCACGTGGGTGGTGCATTGGTCAGCACTGACCGTCAGTATTACGCCATGCAGATGTGGGATGCCTCAACGCCCGTAGTGCCGACGCGTGCGCATGTGAATCCCAACGCGCTCCTGTTTAATGCACATGGTGTGCCACTTTCGGCTGATGGATCGCCCACATCAACTGGTGCTGCACGGTTTAAATTTGCTGATACGGTGCGGCAAGTGAATTTTCTGACGATGGGACAAATCGATGAGTACAACTACGGTGATGGTTGTGGTGGTGCGCACTCGGTTATGCTCGTTGATGGATGGGAGGGGATGCGCAACTTTGCGGATGGGGCGCAGATTCGCGCATCATCCATAGCAGATACGCACGCATTATCACTAATGTGTGATGTTGCACCAACATATCAAGAGCGATGGCCGGATATCGCCTCAGTCTGTCGAAGGACCACGTTGTGTGCGCAACGATTTTTCGTCGTAGAAGATATGTGTCGCGCTACTGAACAGCATCAGTGGACGCAGCGTTTTGTGTTGCGCCCTTCGTTTGTGCCGACAACACATGGCGTCAAGATACAGTCACCCGAAGGTGTGGTGTTACACCTCATTCCGGTTTTAGTTGATGCACACGTTGTGACAGAATCAGTCACTGGTCATCCTGCCAAACCAGATGGTTGTTGTGGTATTGCTGATTTTGTGTATCACGGCACACATATGCATCAACTAACGCTCGCATGGATGGCGTCAACACGTCAGCGTGGTGCCCAAATTCGCCACTTTTCAGCTATTGCTGATGAGACTGACTCACTAACATATGCAGATGCACGCCTGCAGCTGCAGGCCAGCACAATCACCCTTGATATGCAACTACCGCCATATATGGAGGCAGATGTGGCCATCATCAAACGCTGGTGGTATCGTGTGATTGTCGCCAAACCAGAAAATGCCAACTGGATTCAGTTACCACTTGGGATGTTACATCCGCGGTTGTGGCTTAATGACGAGGAGATTGATCTCACGCCGTATCGACAATCCGCAGAGTTAATTGCGCCGCACGTTACCCTGCCTTCGCATTTTTTTGGTCAACGCACGCTTGATATCGTCATGTGCGTTGATGTCCCAATTAGTCATTATGAGGGTGGAGGTGATGGCACGATTGGCTTGAGTGGTGGTGTGTGGTGGATTCATCCTATTGAAGAAGAAGAGGTTATCTCGTGTCATCTGCGTGACGGTGCCTTGATTGTGCAGAGCTCTCATGCTGTGTATGTCGAGCCGTATTCGCTTCAATGGAATGAGGAAAGTCGATGAGTCGTTTTGCGTTGATGGAGGAGGTGTTGTCACAGCCAGAGCGTATTAGCGAGGCTGCCTCCCACGAAGATTGGCGTATTCGATATGCTGCAGCCATCGCTATTGCCCGCTACCCTGACGCGCGATGGCTGACGGTACTGCATCAAATGCTCATTATTGAATCGCAGCGACCACTGTATACGCAACCTGTGGTGAACTTTTCACACGGGACCGGTGATACCCGTATGGCCGAACAGATTGGACCTCTGACCGTGATGTTTGATCACCCATACGATGAGTCTACCAAAGATGCATGGCGATGTCGTGGTCGTGTACGTCAAGCCGTACTTTTTGCAGTGGCAGTGATAGGACACGCCTCACCCGAGTTACTTGAGATGATGCATGCATTTCTTGCAGACCCTCACGAGGATTTTGCAGTCAAAGCCGCTACGGCTCGTGCCCTCGGAGCTATTGGCGATCCAGCGAGTGTTCCTTTTTTGCATATGGCGCTTGCATTTGATGAGTGGTGCACAAACCGCGAGGCTGCCAAAGCATTAGCAAGGATAGTATCATGACGCGAATGTTGACTATTGGGATTGCATCGCTGGCTGTTATTCCGGGCGAACTTGCGCATAATCTCGCACAAATCACATTGACAGCGCAACAAGCTGCACGCGTCGGATGTGACCTGTTAGTAACGCCCGAAATGAGTGCAACTGGATACGGTGGATATCCGGAGATTTTGGCGTGCGCAGAGGTGGCCGGTCAAGGTCCAATTTATGCACATCTTGCACATGTGGCGCACCAAACCAATATGGTTATTACGGCAGGATTCGTGGAACACGCTCACGGTAGACGCTTTTTGGCACACTATGTCGTCTATCCTAATGGTACGTTTGTGGTGCAGCGCAAAAACCGTGTTACTCCGCGTGAATACCCACTCGATGCCGCAGTTCCACTCTTTTTTGATGACACTGAAGAAATTGGTCATGTACACGCAGAAGACGCGTACTGGCAGTTTTTTGATGTCAAAGGTGTGCGTTGCGGTATTGTGATTTGCGCTGATTTAGGTGTCAAACAGCTTAATTCGTATTTTTTGGCACAAGGTATTGAATTAATGCTTTTGCCAACAGGCGCAGGCGGCACACGCGACGAACGTATGACAACAACAGAGATTCTTGCAGAACACGGTATTACGCGCTACATGCAAGAAATGCGCGCTGCCTGCTTTCCTGGGGATGGAATCAGTCAGTGTATAACCTATCGTAGAGCGCTTGCTGCGGTCAATTTATGTGGGTTTGATGGGCATCAGTTTTATCACGGTGGACAAGGGTCAATCATCGATATGTATGGCGATGTGCACGTGGTTATCCCTGGAATTCCAAATCTCGATCGCCAACAGTCGCGCTTTGCGTTCGCACACATTGATTTTGATCAACAACGAGATTGAAGGTCATCATGAACCGCATACGGGTTGGAGTGGTGGGACTGAACTTCGGTAGTTGGATGATTGAGCACGAATTATTGGTTGGTGAAGGTGCAGCGTGCATAGAAATTGTTGCCGTCTGTGATCTGCAGACCGATAAAGTCGCATTCTGGAGTGCACGCTTAGCAGTCCCTGGCTACACCAATCTGCATGACATCCTACAACAGTCGAATATACAAGCCATTGCGCTTTTTACAGGACCTGTGGGCCGGTCACTCCTTATCCAGCAAATCATTGATAGTGGTCGAGATGTGATTACAACGAAGCCATTTGATGGTGAATTGAATGCCGCACAAACGGTGTTACACGCCGCAATTGCTGCACGACGTGTGGTTCACCTCAATTCGCCACCACCACAAATG
>Ga0068872_10001698_pt1 | contig 17581 bp, 13 predicted proteins | sample NOAtaG_7_FD_66441 | JGI IMG/M metagenome (GOLD analysis project Ga0068872, IMG submission 66441) | Freshwater lake microbial communities from Lake Erie, under a cyanobacterial bloom - NOAA_Erie_Diel1S_2200h metaG | ecosystem: Environmental > Aquatic > Freshwater > Lake | place: USA: Ohio, Lake...
GCTGACATTTACAACCGCCCGGAGCCGTTAGGCAATCCGGCCCGGATGACAAAGTTTTGTGGCACCCGGAGGAACCCCCGCAACGCGCCGCCGCTTGTTGCGCCCCCAAGGATTAATCATCTGGCCCCCGGCCACGGGCACGGCGCGGGATGCCCCGCGAGGGCCCCGGCGGACGTCCCGGGCCTAGAACTCCGGGCTTTCCGGGGTCAGGCCGGTGAGCGCCGCCCACGCCGCCTGGTCCGCTTCATAGAGGGCCCGCAGCTGCTGCACCGCCGCCTCCGGGGGGGAGCCGGTCCCTGCAAGGCGCGGCCCGACATGGCTGAAACGGGCCTCGACATCCGCCATCCGGGGTGCGCCCAGAAAATCACACACCCCGGCCAAAATCGTTTCCGGGCGCGTGCGCAGGTCCGCCGATCGCAGGAACAGGCACTGCGTCCGGGGAAACAGGGTCAGCAGCCGTCGCACCTGCGGCGCATAGAAGCCCCGCTCCACATACGAGTACACCCGATGGCAGCCCGGGGCCGCCGGATCGTCCACCCGGGACCGCCCTGCGGCGATGCAGATCTCGAAGGGCAGGCTCTCGGCCCCCCGCGCTGTCTCCATGCGCCAGTGCGACCAGGCCCGGGCGACCGGATCGCGGAACAGCACGATCAATCTGAGGGCCGGATTGTAGGCCCGGGCCCGCTCCAGCGCCCCCGGCCAGTAGGTATAGATCGGCGTGGCCTCGCCCTTGAGCCGCCCGTCGCCCGAGAATTGCGCCTCGTAGGGGCCGTAGTCGGGGCAGGCCCAGTCCACCCCCGCCTCGTCGTCAAAGAAGTGCGGTTCCTTGACCGGGGACATCTCCAGGTCCGGGTGGTCACACAGATAGTCATAAAGGGCGGTGGTTCCGCCCTTCTGGACCCCGGCGATCAGGAACCCGACGCGGCCGGCCACGCCTACTGCTCGCGCAGCGACTGGTTCAGCACGTCACCCATGGGCTGGAGGATGTACTGCATCACCGTGCGGCGACCGGTGCGGATCATCACGCTGGCGGGCATGCCCGGCGTCAGCTCCGCTCCGGCCGGCAGCTTGGCCAGCTCGGTGGGGGCGATGCGCAGGTCGGCCCGGTAGAAGGTCTGCCCGTTGTCGAGAGTCAGGGCATCCGCCGAGACGGTGACCACATTCGCCTCCAGCGGGCGGACCCGCTGCTGGTTGAAAGCGAGAATCTGCACCCGCGCCTTCATGCCGGGCCGCACCTCATCGATGTCGCGCGGCTGGATGTGGGCCTGGACGATCAGTTCGGCACCCTGGGGCACCAGGTCCATCAGCAGCTCGCCCGGCTGGACAACGCCGCCGAGGGTGAACTGGGTCAGTTTCAGCACATAGCCCGCCTCCGGGGCCGTCACCCGGGTCTGGGCGAGGGCGGAGCGGGCGGCGTCGAGCCGCGGCGTCAGGTCGGCCAGCCGCGCCTCGGCGTCGCGCAGGCCGGTGGCGGCCTCGGTCTGGCGCTGCTCACGGATCTGGTTGAGCTGCAGCCGCACCTCCCCGGCCTGCTGGGTGTTGCGGGTGATGTCGGCCACCAGCGCCCCGCGCCGGCCGCCGATCTCGGCCAGCTGACGTTCATAGCGCAGCAGCAGGTTTCCGGGCGCGAAGCCGCGCGCATTGAGCTGGCGGTAGCCGTCCAGCTCCTGGGTGATCAGGGCGACCTGCTCATCGATCGAGCGCACCTGGATGTCGAGGCCGCCGCGGGCGGTGGTCAGCTGCTCCAGCCGCTGGTTCAGGATGGCGGTCTGGTTGTCGAGGGTCGCCAGCCGCGAGTTGAACAGCAGCAGCTCGTTGTTGACGATCTGGGACACGCGCGGATCGCTCATCCGCTCGAGCAGCTCCGGCGGCGTCGCCACCGACCGGGCCCCGTTCACCTCGGCGCGGAAGCGCGCCTGCTGCATGCGGATATTGTCATACTGCTGGCTCAGCACATCGACCTGGGCCTGGGCGACCGTGTCGTCAAAGCGCAGCAGCAGCTGGCCGGCCTGAACCCGGTCGCCCTCGCGCACATGAATCTCGCGGACAATGCCGCCGTCGCGGGCGCGCAGGGTCTTGCGGCTAGCCTCCACCGCCACCGTGCCGCCGGCCACAACCGCGCTCCAGATCGGCGCCAGCGAGGCCCACAGGCCGAGGCCGACGACGCCGACGAGGATGATGACCAGCCCCGTGCGGATCGGCCGCCGCACATCGGCGACGCCGGGTGCCAGGTCGGTCGTTTCGTTGACCGCCCGCGGTGCCCCCACCACGAGGGTGTTGAGACGGTCGATCCCGCGCAGCAAACGATCCTTCAGGCTGTTCATGTGCGTGCTCATGCGGAGGCCGCCTTGCCGGCCGGCACCGCAGCGGGCGCCGGGGCCACCGTGGGCTGCGCCCCGGACAGGCGGGCCATGACCGCGTCCCTGGGGCCGAACAGGTCCATGCGCCCGGCCTTGATCACGATCAGCTTGTCGGCGTCACGCAGCAGGCTGGGCTTGTGGGACACCACGACGATGGTCGCGCCACGCGCCTTGGCCCCGGCCAGGGCTGTCAGCAGGGCCTCCTCGCCCACCTGGTCAAGGTTGGCGTTGGGCTCATCGAGAATGATCAGCGACGGGTTGCGCAGCAGGGCCCGGGCCAGGCCGACCCGCTGCCGCTGACCGGCCGAGAGCACGACGCCGCCCGGGCCCAGCAGGGTGTCGTAGCCCGCCGGCAGCCGCACGATGAGGTCGTGGGCATTGGCCGCCTGGGCCGCCGCCACGACCTCCTCGTCGGTGACGTCGAGATCAAACCGGGCGATGTTGTCGCGGACCGTGCCATCGAAAAGCTCGGTGTCCTGCGGCAGATAGCCGATCTGGCGGCCGAGCACGCCGCGATCCCAGGTGTAGACGTCGGCACCGTCCAGCCGAACGACGCCGTTGAGCGGCTTCCAGACGCCCGCGAGGACGCGCAGCAGCGTCGACTTGCCCGATCCTGACGGGCCGATGACGCCGAGGAACTCCCCGGCCGGCAGCCGGAAGTTGATGGCCGCCAGAAGGATCTGGCCGTTGATGGCAAAGTTCATCGTTTCGACCGACAGGTCGCCGCGGGCGGCAGGCAGCTGGGTCGCCGTGGCCGGCACCTTGTAGTCGGCGAGGAAGGCCTTCAGCCGCTCATGGGCGAGGCCGGCGTTGACCACCTGCCCCCACGCTCCCACTCCCCGCTCGATCGGGGCCAGCGCCCGTGACGAGAGGATCATGTTGGCGAAAAGCATGCCCGGCCCGATGTCGCCGATGATGATCAGATAGGCCCCTATCCCGATGATCAGGATCTGCGTGGCCATCCGGACGAAACGGATGGCGGCGTTCCAGACGTTGCCGACGTGCGCGGCGTCGAGGGCGCTTTCGAGGCTGCGGCCCCGCAGCCCGGCCCAGCGTCGCGCCAGATTCGGCAGCATACCCATGGCCCGCACGGCCTCGCTGTTGCGCAGCATCGCCTCCGTGACGGCGTAACTGCGGATGGCGGCGTCGGTGGCCAGCTTGTTGGCGGGACGGCTGGCCCGGTCCTGGGCGAACGCGAAGATCAACAGCAGCACCGTCCCGATGAAAGCGACGAACCCGACCCACGGATCGATCACCGTCAGAACGATCAGGAAGATCGGCGTCCAGGGCAGATCAAAGAAGACACCCAGCACCCGCCCGCCAATCGCCGCCCGGACGGTGTCGAGATCGCGCAGGACCTGGGCCGAGGCGGGCCGGCGCTGGGCCGTGACGTCATCGTGCAGCGCCGCCAGCACGCTCGGCCCCAGCCGGCTGTCGAAGTCGGCGGAGAAGGCGTCCAGCACCCGGTCCCGCTGGGCCTCGATGAACCCGGACACGGCGAACAGGAACACCGCCGCCAGCGTCAGCACCATGAGGGTCGCGGCGCTGTTGCTCGACAGTACCCGCACAAACACCTGCTGGGTGTAGATCGGCAGCGCCAGATAGAGCGCATTGATGACGAAGCTGAAAATCGCCGCGTAGATCACCGCGCGGCGCCCACTGCGCAGGGCGCGGTCCACAAGGCCGGGTTCCGCCCCCTGTCCGCCCTGGGCCTGAGCCATCCTCGACAAGCTGATCTCCTGCGCTTCCCACAATGACGCAATCGTGCCATGCAGGCGGACACCCTCTGAGTCAATGGCATTTGCATCGTATTTGATGACAAAAGATGCGGAAACGACGAGACCTCCAACGGCCTCGCGCAGGCCGCCGGCGGCCGTTGGCAACGTCAAGGGCATCCTCAAGGCCGAGCTCAAGCGGCGCGAGATGACCTACGCCGACCTCGTCGAACGGCTTGCCGCCGTAGGGATTTTCGAGAGCGAGGCGAACCTGCGCAACAAGATCAGCCGCGGCGCATTTACAGCGGCGTTCTTTGTCCAGTGCCTGATCGCCATCGGCTGCGAGCATGTTCGCATCGCGCCGCCGGAAACGAAGGTGCCCTGATCCGGTGACGTCCTTGAGAGCCGACCTCGACAAGCTCCGCGCCCGCGCCGACGCCGCGCGGGACCGCCGCGACTGGGCCGAGGCGGCGCTCGCCTACGGCCAGTTCGCCGCACGGGCCCCCGGTGACGCCGGCATGCGGGTGCAGCTGGGCCATGCCCTGAAGGAGTCCGGAGACGTGCGGGCGGCCGAGGGTGCCTATCGCGCCGCGCTGGCCATCGATCCCGACAATCCCGACACCTGGCTGCAGCTTGGCCATGCGCTGAAACTGCTGGACCGGCGGGCCGACGCGCTGGACGCCTATGCCGAGGCGCTGGCGCGGGACCCCGACTTTGGCCCGGCACGGCAGGAGCTGGTCGCCGCCGGCCGCCGTGATCGCCTGCCCGAGGTCGCCTACGGCCCCGGCGCGGCGGACCGCATCGCCCGGCGGGTGGCCGATCTCGAGGCCCAGCTGGCCGCCGCGCGTGCGGATCTTGCGACCGTCTGCGCCTACCCGCCGGCGCGCTGGCACGCCCTGCGCCGCGACAATCCCCTGCCCGCCCCGCCCGCCAGCCCGCCCGGACCGCCGCTGCAGGTCGTGGTCGATGCACGGCCCCTGCCCCCGGCCGGCGTGCGCCTGATCCTCGAGAGCCTGCAGGCCCAGGTCGGCACCGACTGGCGGCTGACCCTGCTGCCCGCCCCGTCGCTGCTGGACCACGCCGTCAGCCTCGCCCTGCGCGACGAGCCCCGCGCCCGGATCGTCTCGCGTCCCGAGGACCTCGGGGGCGATGGCCCGGTCGTGGTGGTGCGCGGCGGCGGGCAGCTGGCGCCCCACGCCCTCGCCTGGCTGGCTCTGGCCGCTGACCGCTCCGGTGCCGCCTTCGTCCACACCGACCATGATCACGTCACCGGCGACTGGCGCGAGGGCGCGCTGCACCGGGAGCCTTGCCTCTACGCCAGCCCCGACCCGCTCGATCTGGCCACCGCCCCGCCGCCGCCGCTGGTCTGGGTGCGTGACGGAACCCGGGCGGCGGCCCTGTCAGCCGACCCAGCGGCGAGCCTCGTCCCCGCCGCCGCCAACGGCCGTCTCGCGCATCTGCCCCTTTGTCTGTTCAGCCTTGCCTTCCCGGCTACCGACCCGGCGAGGTCATTCGAGCCCGAGCCCGATCCGCCCGCAGATCTGCCGCTCTGCGTGATCATCCCGACGCGCGATGCCGCGGACCTGCTGGAGCGCTGCATCAGCAGCCTGACCCGGCTCGCCGCGGCCCCGGAGCGCCTGTCGTTCATCATTCTCGACAACCGCAGCTGCGAACCGGCCACCGCGGCCCTGCTGGAGCGGTTGCGCGGCCGGCCGAGCGTGCAGGTCCTCGAGCATGACGAGCCCTTCAACTGGTCGCGCATGAACAATCTGGCGGCGGAAGAGACGGCGGCACCCCTGCTGGTATTCGCCAACAACGACGTCGAGATGCGCACCGCCGGCTGGGACGCGCGGTTGCGGCGACGGCTGGCGGAGCCCCGCACAGGACTGGTCGGTGCCCGACTGCTCTACCCGGACGGTCACGTGCAGCACGCCGGCATCGTGCTGGGCCCCGGCGACGGCCGGCCGGTGCATGAGGGACTGGGTGCTCCCGGCGACGCCCCGGGTCCGCTCGGGCGTTGGGTCCGCCCGCGTCGGGCCGCCGCTGTCACGGGTGCCTTCATGGCCGCGCGGCGCGACCTGTTCGTCACCCTCGGCGGCTTCGACGCCGCGCGGCTGGCCATCGCCTACAATGACGTGGACCTGTGTCTGAAGGTGCGGGCCGCCGGTTTCGAGGTCCTCTACGACGCCGGACTGGAGCTGACCCATTATGAATCGCGCACGCGCGGGCACAATGTGACGCTCGACCGGGTGGCCTGGGATGACGCCGAGCTGGCCGCCCTGCATGCCGCCCGGGGCGAGGCGCTGCTGCACGATCCGACCGTCAACCCGCACTGGACCTCGTTCGGCCGCCTGCCGTTCGAGGGGCTGCGCCAGCCGGACGCGCAGGACGCCCTCGCCTGGCTGGACCGTCAGGTCACGACTCGTCCGGCCGCCGGTCGGAGTTCTCCGCCTTCCGGGTGATGCGCGACGAGACGTTCAGCCGCTGCGCCAGATTCTGGGCCAGCGCCCCGACGCCCAGCGCCAGACGCAGGTCGGCGATCAGCCCGTCATCGCCGTCGGCGACCCGGGCCTCGATCCGGCTGATGGCGCGCAGCAGCCGCGAGGCGTCGACCAGGTCCGGCCAGTTGGGTGCCGTCCGCTCGCCGAGATCCTCCCAGCGGGTGACCCTGAGGCCGCTGCCGGGCGGATTGAGCAACAGGTCCATGCGCTCTTCGGCCGACATCTCATCGGACAGGCGGGTCCAGCGCCAGCCGCGCATGCGTCGCGCGTAGAAGCCCGGCTCCAGCGGCAGGCCGTGGGCGGCGTAGGCCAGCACCGCCGGCTTGCGCAGACGGCGCAGCGCCTCCGCCAGCTCGAGGGCCGCAGCGGTCCGGATCGGCGCCCGTTCGGGCTCCGGCTCCGTTTCAGGCTCAGTTGACGTTGAGGGTCGAGGCGACCTGAACATCATAGACGACCCGCGTGATCGTCTGCACGAACTCGAAGAACTTGCGCAGTTCCGCCGTCGTCGTGGTCGGGGCGTAGATCACGTCGTCCGGCTGCATGACGAAATTGTTGGCGATGAAGAAGCCCTCGGGCTCGGCGAGATTCAGGCGATAGACCACCGGCACGCCGCGCGGCGTCGGGGCCTGGGCGATGCCGAGCATGTCGGCCACCTCGGGCCGCTCGAAGCGGAAGATCAATACCATGCGGGCGTCGGCCGCGGTCGGGTTGAGGCCGCCGACGCTGGCCAGGGCGTCGGTCAGGGTCAGCTCGCCCGGGCCCATGTCACGCTGCGTCACCGCGCCGAGCGCGCCGAAGGTCGAGATGCGGCGCGGCCGGTGCTGCAGCAGCAGCTGGTCGCCCGGCTGCAGCCGGATGTTCTCGTCGGGCAGGCGCGTCACGGCCGCGAGCGGCACGGTCAGGCTGCGGCCCTGGCGGGTCAGGGTCAGCTGGGTGTCGTCGATCGGGAAGCGCGACCCCCCGGAGATGGCCAGCACGCCGAGCAGGTCGGCGGTGTTGGGCGACAACGGATACCGGCCCGGCGAGCCGGCATCTCCCAGAACAGTCACCGAGTTCGACAGGCTCTGGTTCAGATTGACCACCACCTGCGGATTGGCGACCATCCCGGTCAGCGCCCGGCGGATGGCGTCGGCGGCTTCCGCCGTGTTGAGGCCCGCGATCCGCACCCGACCGGCATAGGGCACCGCAATCCGGCCCTCGCGATCCACCGGCTGGGCCGGGAAGGTCTCGCGCCCCGACGACGCCCCCATGGGACCGCGCGAGCCGAACAGGGCTCCACCCGGCTCATAGACCGACACCGCGACAACGTCGCCGACGCCGATGATGTCGATGGGAGCGACGCTGCCCGATCCGGCGAGGCCGCCCAGCAGGCGCGGCGGCGTGGCGCGCAGACGCTCGGTGGTGGCGAAGTCGAGCGACACCATCGCATAGGTCTGGGCACCCTGGTCGAGCCTGGCTCCCGCGGCGATGGCGCGGCCCGTGGGCCCGGAGGCCGGCAGGCTCTGGCAGGCGGACAGTGCCGCCGCAGCGGCGGCGAGCAGCAGGGCGCGCATCATGGGCAGGATCACCGCTCCTTGGAACTGACCCTGGTTTCTAGACGCCATTCGGCGACGACGCTACCGCTTCGTGGCGCGTCGGAGCCCGGCCTTCGAGGCCCAGCAGGGTGCCCACCTCGGCGAAGTGCTGGGCCCAGGTGTGGACCCGGCGTCGGGGCGGCTTCGGCGGTTCGCGCGTGGCGCGCTCCACCGCGTTGAGCCAGCCCAGCCCGTCCAGCGGGTCGATCAGCATGGCGTCGGGCACCAGTTCGCGGTGAACCGGGATGTCCGAGGCGATCAGGGGCGCGCCGAGGGCGCAGGCCTCCAGCGCCGGCAGGTCGAAGCCCTCGATCGAGGACGGTGCCAGCACCGCCTGGGCCCCGGCCATGATTCGCGCCACCGTCGCGTCGGAGACGTCGGACAGGTGGTGGGTCAGCCGCCCGACCGCCGGCGACCGCTCCAGGTGATCGAGGACTGCCTCGTTTTCCCAGCCAAAGCGGCCGATCAGAACGAGCTGAGGGGCTTCGGCCCCCATACGCTCCTCCAGCCGCCGCCAGACGGTCAGCAGCAGGGCGAGGTTCTTGCGCGCCTCGATGGTACCGACATGGACGAAGTAGGGTGCCGCGGGCAGGGGCTCGGGGGGCTGCATGAAGATGGGCTCGAGCCCGAGGTAGGCCACATCGACCGGCGGCGTGCGCAGCCCCTCGCGGCGGGCGTAGGCGATCAGCTCGTCGCGGGTGTAACCGGAATTGACGAGGACCTGGTCGGCATGGCGCAGGGCGGTGCGCACCCGGGCGGAATGCCGCTCGTCGTCGCCCGACCGGCAGTACTCGGGATGGGTTATCGGGATCAGGTCGTGGATCAGCACCACCACCCGGACGCCCTCGGCGCGGAGCCGCGCCAGCACCCGGTCGTCCTCAAGGCCGGTGTGGGCGACATTGATGTAGGTGCGCCGGGCCGCCCGGCGCGGCTTCAGCGCGGTCGAGCGCAGGAACTGGCCGATCACCCGCAATCGTCGCGCCGGGGCCGGCTCCACGACCTCCAGCGGGCTGCGTACCACCTGGCGGCGGGCGCGAGGAGTCTCCAGCGCATCGAGCAGCAGGCGCTCGTCCAGCGGCGCAGGTCCTTCGGCGCCGTCGCCGTTCCAGCGGTCGCGCAGTTCCCGGACCGAGGCCTCGAACCACTGCAGATCCACCGCAAGCAACTCGCCGCGACGGGTACGCACAGGCTCCACCACCACCCCCCGCAGGGACAGCAGCCACTCCGCATAGGCCAGACAGACCCGGTCGATGCCGGTCGGCGCGTCGCGGTTGGCGCGGCTCAGCAGCCGCGTCGCATCGAACAGGACAGTGGTGGAATTCACAGGCCGAACCTCCCGTAGACCGCCTTCAGCCGGGCCTGATAGGCCTCCGGACTGAAACGCGCGGCCTGCAATCTTCCGGCGGCCTCAAGAGCCGTCCTGTAGTCCTCGTCCATATCCAGCGCCCGGATGCCCTGGCTGATCGCCTCGACATCGTAGGGATCGACGATGTGCGCGGCCTCGCCCGCCACCTCCGGCAGAGAGCCGCCGGTCGAGGTCAGCACCGCCGTGCCCAGCAGCATCGACTCCAGCACCGGCAGGCCGAAGCCCTCGTAAAGGGACGGGAACAGCGTCGCCCGGGCCCCGCGCGCCAGCGACATCAGCATCGGATAGGGCAGGTAGTCGAACTGCAGCAGCCGTTCGGCCATCGACCCGGACCGCTCGCGCATCTGGTTCAGCAGCGCTGTCTCGGCCTCGGCCAGCCAGGCCCGGCCGCCGATCACCACCAGCGGCGTCTTCACCCCCGAGGCCAGATAGGCCTGGACGATCCGGCCGAGGTTCTTCTTCGGCTCGACGGCCCCGAAATAGAGGTAGTATTCCTTCCAGCCGAGCTGGAAGAGCCCCTCGATCTCGCGCGCCACCTCCTCGTCGCTCCGGCGGGTGACCGCCTCCGGCACCCTCACCGCCTGGTAGGTGTTGGTGACCCGCTCCTCGGGCATCTTCAGCAGACGGATCACATCCTGGCGCGTCGCCTCGGACACGACAGTGACATGGTCCGCCTCGCGGGCGATGCGGCGGCACAGGGCCAGGAAGGCGCGCTTGTTGTCCAGCGTCGTGTGCGGCAGGCGCAGCGGGATCAGGTCGTGGATCGTGCAGACGTTGGGCACGCCCCGCGCCCGCAGCGGCAGAACCGTCGTCCAGTGCATCAGGTCGGGCGCGGTCGCGCCGTCGCCGAAACGCACCTCGGTGAACCTCCGCCGGGCGCGAAACCGCGTGTTGGCGTCGCTGAACAGCGCCTGGGAGGTCCAGAAATAATCCGCCGCCGGCATGCCGCCGCCGGCCCTCGGCCAGATCACCTCGCCCGTCGGCGTGACCGGGTGCAGGGTCCGGCCCATCGGCTCGCGGAACTGCCTGTAAAAGCGCCGGAGACGGCTGCCCTTCGGCCCCTCGCCCGCGTCGGTCAGGGCGACCTCATTGAGGATCGGGTTCTTGCTGCGGCCGTGGCGCGGCCCATACAAAACTTGGGTGCCGTACCCGGCGGCCCGCGCATTTGTCAGCAGGTTCCGGCCGAAGGTGGCGATGCCCGAGCCGTTCGGCAGCGCGATGTTGAACCCGTCGATGCAGATGGACGCCATGGGGTCGACGGGTCTCCGGATACGGTTATTCACGACACCGTCCCTGCCCCGTATCGCGCGTCGCGCGGGGCGGTCAACTCGCCGCACCAATCAGGCGACGTACCCGGCCTGGATCAGTTCCGAGACGTGGATGATGGCCACGGGGCGGCCGGCCTCGACCACGAACAGGTTGCCGATCTTGTTGGCCGCAATGAGGTCGATGGCGTCGCTCATGCGCGCGTCCGGGCTCACCGTGATGGGGTGGGGGCTCATGATGTCGTCGGCGACCAGCGCGGTGACGTCGCGGGCGAAGGCCCGGCGCACGTCGCCGTCGGTAACCATGCCCGCCAGCCGGCCATCGGCCGCCAGAACCGCCACGGCACCCTTGCGGCCCTCGGTGATGGACGCGACCACCTCGCTGAACGGCGCCCCCGCGGCCACCGTCGCGGGCGGCGCGTGATTGTCGCCCATCCACTCGCGCACCGTCTGCAGCTTCATGCCCAGCGCCCCGCCGGGGTGATGCAGCCCGAAATCCTCGGCCGAAAAGCCCCGCTCGTCCATCAGCGCCATGGCCAGGGCGTCGCCCAGCGCCAGCGTCATCAGGGTCGAGGTGGTGGGGGCGAGGCCATTGGGGCAGGCCTCCGCCACGGTCGGCATCAGCAAGGTGACCTCGGACATCCGGTCCAGCAGGCTGCCCTTGCGCTGGGTGATGCCGACCGTCGGAATGTCGTTGCGCTGGCAGAAGGTCAGGGGATCGCGCAGCTCGCGGCTCTCGCCGGAGTTGGAGATGGCCAGCAGGGTGCAGTCCCTGCGCAGCATGCCGAGGTCACCGTGGCTCATCTCGGCCGGGTGCACGAAGAAGGCATTGGTGCCGGTCGAGGCCAGGGTCGCGGCGATCTTTCCGCCGATATGGCCGGACTTGCCCATGCCCGTGACAACCACATAGCCGGGTCGCGACAGGATCACCTCGCAGGCGCGCACCAGGGAGCCGTTCAGGTTGCGATCGAGCGCCTCCAGAGCCTCGATGTTGAGCCGGACGACGGCGCGGGCGCGCTCGAGGATCTTGGCGGGGTCCATGCACTCACCTGACAACGCCGATGGTGACGCCGGCGGAAGGAGAGCAGCCTTACACCCGCAACCGGGGGCTTGAGAACCTGCCCTTACGGTTAACCCTTCACCGTTCCGACACGTCAGGCAGGGGACCGGGGGCGCGGATGCGCCGCAACGCCTGCTGACGAGGCCCATGACCCAAGACGCCGCCGACCCCGGCGCGCCGGCCCGCCCTGTTTCTCGACCTCGACGGCGAGCGGGCCTAGCCGCACGGCCTGACGCACCGGCCCGGCCCCCTGATCGAGGAGCTGAAGACCCCCTGCGCCGGGCCATGGCCATGCCGCGCGGGGAGCGCATCGCCCGCTGGCAGAGGCTGATGGCCGCCGTCCGCGTCTCCGACGTCGGCCTTTGGGGGATCACTACGTCACGGCGTTGCAGGGCGACTGACGACGGGTTTTGGCCACCGCGCGGGTTTCACGTCCAGGTTGGGGCTGGTAAAGCCGGGCTCGCAGGGGCGAGGGATACGGCCGTGGCGTTCTATCCGGTAATCATGTGCGGTGGGGCCGGGACGCGCCTTTGGCCGGCGTCACGGGCGGCGCGGCCCAAGCAGTTTCTCGACCTGACGGGCGGCGAATCCCTGTTCCGGCAGACCGTGCGCCGGGTCGCCCCGCTGGCCGGCGCGGACGGCCATGTGCTGATCGTCGCCGGTGTGTCCCATCTGCCGGCCCTGCGTCGCCAGCTGGCCGACCTCGGCGTGCCCGCCGTCCTGCTGCTGGAGCCCGAGGCCCGCGACTCCGGTCCGGCCATGGCCGCAGCCGCCGCCTGGCTGGCCGCGCGCGATCCCGACGCCGTGGCCGCCTTCGTCGCCTCCGACCACCACATCCCCGACGCCGAAGCCTTCCGCGCCGCCCTGGCCGAGGCCGGGGATCATGCGCGGCAGGACCGGATCGTCACCCTGGGGGTGCAGCCGACCGAGCCCTCGCCCGCCTATGGCTACATTCGTCCGGCCGGACCGGGTGCCGCGCCGGTCGCCGCCTTCGTGGAGAAGCCCGATCGCGACACCGCCGCCCGCTGGATCGGCGAAGGCTACCTCTGGAACAGCGGCAACTTCATCGTCCGCGCCGCCGTGCTCGGCGAGGAGCTCGCCGCCCACGCCCCGGAGATGGCCGCCGCAGCCGCCGCGGCCGCCCGGACGGCGCGCCCCGACCCGGTCGATCCGGAGCGGGTGCTGACTCTGGGGCCCGTCTTCCGCGAGGCACCGAAGCTGTCGATCGACTATGCGGTGATGGAGCGGACCGACCGGGCCTGGGTGCTGCCGGTCAGCTTCGCCTGGTCCGATCTGGGGGCCTGGGACGCCATCGCCCGCGTCGCCGACGGCCCGGCCGGCGGCGGTCGCTGGCTCGGCGAGCCCGACAGCGGCTGCCACATCCACGCCCCCGCCGGGGTCACCGTCGCCACCGTCGGCGTGCGCGATGTCGCCGTGATCGTCGAGCCCGACGCCGTGCTGGTCTGCGCCCTCGACCGCGCCCAGGACGTCAAGGGCGTGGCCCAGCGCGCCGGGGCCGGGGCAGGCGACGCCAGACTGCCGCCGCTGGCGGACGCCGCCACAGCCTTCGCCGTCTGGATGCGCACCGCCGCCCTGCCGCTGTGGTCGACTCTCGGGGTCGAGGCGGACGGTGCCTTCGCCGAGGCGATCGACTTCGCGGGCCGCGTCCCGGACGCGCCGCGCCGGGCCCGGGTGCAGGCGCGTCAGGCCTATGTTCTGGCCCACGCCGGGGCCGCCGGCTGGCGCGGCCCGTGGCGCGAGGTTGTCCGCCGCAGTCTCGCCCGCTTCGCCGAGACCAATGCCCGCCCCGACGGGCTCTACGTCACCCTGACCGCCGCCGACGGGCGCGTGCTGGACGACACCGCCGCCCTGTACGACCAGGCCTTCGTCCTGTTCGCCCTCGCCGCCGCAGCCCGCAGCGGGATCGAGGCCGACGCGGCCCGGGCCCGGGCCCACGCCCTCTGGGCCACGCTGGCGACCCGGCGCCTGCCCCAGGGCGGCTGGCGCGAGGCCGGGACCTACCCCTATCAATCCAACGCCCACATGCACCTGTTCGAGGCTGCCCTGGCCTGGTCCGCCGTCGACCCCGCCGGTCCGTGGAACGCCCTGGCTGACGAGATCGCGGAACTTTGCCTGACTCGGTTCATAGACCGCGACGGCGGCTTCCTGCGCGAGTTCTTCAGCGCCGACTGGTCGCCTGCCGAGGGCCCCGACGGACGGCTGGTCGAACCGGGGCACCAGTTCGAATGGGCCTGGCTGCTGACCCGCTGGGCGGTCCTGCGCGGACGCACGGACGCCGAGGCCGCCGCCCGCCGCCTGTTCCAGGTCGGGGCCCGGGGCGTGGACGCCGCCCGTGGCGTGGCGGTGGATGCGCTGGACGATCAGCTCGCCGTGACCTCGGCCCGGGCCCGCCTGTGGCCCCAGACCGAGCGGCTCAAGGCGGCGCTGCTGCTGGCGGAGCGCAATCCGGACGACCGGGCGGCCTATCTGGCCGAGGCGGCGGCGGCCCTGGCCGGGCTCGAGCTCTACCTGCGTCCTAACGGGACCTGGCGCGACAAGCTGAATCCGGACGGGAGCTTTGTCGACGAGCCTGCGCCGGCCAGTTCCTTCTATCATATCTTCGCCGGCTGGGAGCAGCTGGCGGCCGCGGCGGCGGTGCTCCCAGAGCTGGCAGGCGCCGACGCGGCGCTGGCCTGAGCGCCGCCTACGGACGATCGATGAACGGCTTGCGGGCCAGCCCGCTGAAATCGACGGCCGCAAGCGTCGCGGCGATCCGACTGGCCGCCTGCCCGTCCGCCAGAGGGTCCGGCGTCAGGCCGGCGCGGAAGGCGGGATCAAGCGCCTGACGCAGGGCGGCAGCCACGGCCTCGGCCGTCGGCGCGCAGTCGATCACCCCGGGCAGGCGCAGCCGGCCGGCCTGCCGGTCGCCGGCGTTGACGCTCGACACGCCCAGGGCCGGCGCCTCGATCACCCCGGCGGAGGAATTGCCGACGAGGGCGTCGGCGGCCCCCAGCACCTTGCCCCAGCGGGCCCGCCCCAGCGAGGCGTACAGCCGGACCCGGTCCGGATGGGCCACGGCGACCCGCTCCAGCTCGGCCTGCACCGCCTCGCGCCCGACGTCGGCGTTGGGCCCGGTCAGCACCAGCCGGCGGTCGCCGGCGGCGGCCAGCACCCCGTCGAGCACCGCCCGCGCGTCCGCGCCGGGATCACGATCCGACAGGGTCTCGGGATGCCAGGCGACCAGAATGACGCCCGGCTCCAGCGGCCAGTCCAGGGCCGCCGAGGCCGCCGCCAGGTCGGTCGGCCCGGCGGCGTGCAGATCGTCGACCCCGGTCGAGCCGACGGCGAACACCCGCTCCGGCGGCTCGCCCAGCTGTAACAGCCGGTCGCGATAGGCCGGATGGGCGGTGAAATGCAGGTCGGCCAGCTTGCTGACCGCGTGGCGGACGCGGTCGTCGACCGCCCCCTCGGTGATGTGCCCACCTTCCAGATGGATCAGAGGCACGCCGAGAATCACCGCGGCCGTAGCAGCGCCCAGCAGCTCCGTGCGGTCGCCGAGCACGATCAGGGCGTCCGGCTGGAGCGCCGTGAGCGCGTCCGTCACCGCCGCCGCCGTCCGCGCCGCGGCTTCGGCGACGGCCGCCGGGCTGTCGGAAGCGGGGGCCGTGCCCTCCAGCCGCGCCGCGACCGGCTCGCCGTCGGCCTCGATCTCCGACACCGTGCCGCCGAGGGCTGCGGACAGATGCGCGCCGCCGACCAGCCACAGCGGCTCGAGCCCGCCCTGCGCCCGCAGGGCCCGGGCCACAGGCCGCAACAGGCCGTATTCGGCCCGCGTGGCGGTGAACAGGGCGATTCGCCGGCTCATTCGGCCGCGTCCCCGTCGTCCAGCTCGTCCGGCGCGATCAGGGCCTCGGCGGCATAGGCCCGGCGCGCGACGCGCCCCTCCAGCCGCCAGATCGCGGCCGGATCGAGCCCCGTCCCGGCGCGGCGCACGGCCAGGGTGTCCGGGCCGAAGACCTCGCCCGCGGCGATGGCCCGGCGCGCCACCACCGTCCGGCGCGCCACCGCGCGATTCGGCCATTCTGACGGCGTGGGCGCCTTGTCCGCCTCGCCGAGCGCTTCGGAGGCCTCCCTCACCGCGGTGACGAGGGCGGCGAAGGGCGTGGGCTCCAGCGAGGCGCGGTGGTCCGGTCCGGGCAGGTCGTTGGACAGGGTCAGGTGCTTCTCGATCACCTGCGCCCCCAGCGCCGTGGCGGCGACGGCGGCCGCCAGTCCGGGCGTGTGGTCGGAGTAGCCGGGAATCACCCCGAGCCTGGCGTAGGTCTGAAGCACCCGCAGATTGGCCTCCGCCACCGGAGCCGGATACTGGGTGGTGCACTGGAAGACGACGGTGCGGGAGCGCACCGCCGCCGCCTCGGGGGACCGGCCGGCCTCGGCGAGCGCCGCGAGCGAGGGGCGGGCCCCCGCTTCGGAAAGGGCCCCGAAGGCGACGGCGTCGAGCGCGCGGCGCACCTCGGCCAGGTCCGCCATGCCGGTCGACAGCATCAGCGGCGGCCCCAGGCGGGCGAGGCCGACGATCAGCGGCAGGTTGGTCAGTTCGCCCGAGCCGACCTTGATCCGGCTCATGCCCAGCTGCCCGACCAGGAAGCGGGCGCTGTCGAGGTCGAACGGCGTCGACAGGATCGGCAGGCCCAGCGCCCCGGCGTGACGCCAGACCCGCGTCAGGGCGTCGCGGTCCAGTACCAGCCGACGCAACATGTCCGCCTGGGCGTCGCCCTGACCGGCAGCGGCCTGGTAGCCCGCCGTCGGCGCAGCGGCGGCGGCGAGCTCCTCCGGATCGAACGTCTGGAATTTCACCGCCGAGGCCCCGGCGGCCTGCGCCGCCTCGACCAGCGCGCGCGCGAGCCGCTCGTCGCCGTTGTGATTGACGCCGGCCTCGGCAATGACGGCGGGCGGACCCACTGACTCGATATTCATGGCCGTGAGGCTCGCAGACCTGTCACCCTTCGGCAACGGTGTGGCACCAGGGAACGGGCGGTACGACAGGGGCCTTTGCGCCCTGCGGCAAGGCTGTTAAAGAGACGCGGGGCGGTAAGACCGCCGCTATCAAGAGATTATTTGCGGAGGGCGCTGTTCCCATGCGGTTGAATAAGATGCTTCTCGCTTCCGGTGCGGCGGCCGCTCTGGCCATGTCCGCGACGGCGGCGTCGGCGGATCCGAACGGTTGGTACGGCGCGGTGGACGCCGGCTTCCACACGATGGAGGACGGGATCAACGCCGAGTCCTCGACGACGGGGGCGAACTGGAACTGGGAAGTGAACAATGGCTGGGCGGCGTTCGCGCGCCTCGGCTACCGGTTCAACCCCAACTGGCGTCTGGAGCTGGAAGGTGGCTATCGCTCCGGCGACATCGGCACCGTGCGCGCCATCACCGGCACCCAGGGCCTGTGTAACGTGACCCCGGCGACCGGCGGCTGCTTCTCACCGGAAGGCGACATCACGTCGACGACGCTGATGGCCAACCTGATCTACGACTTCGGCTCGGCGGATGCCGTGCTGCGCCCGTTCGTCGGCCTCGGCGTGGGAGTGAACCGCGTCAACACCCAGACGAACGGCACCCTGCGGGCCAGCCGCACCGGCGGCGTCTTTGCTGGTGGCCCACCCAGCTTTCGGGCGGACGACACCTCGGTCGAGTTCGCCGCCCAGGCGATCGCCGGCCTCGCCTGGGCCATCTCGGAGCG
>Ga0068872_10001699_pt1 | contig 17578 bp, 12 predicted proteins | sample NOAtaG_7_FD_66441 | JGI IMG/M metagenome (GOLD analysis project Ga0068872, IMG submission 66441) | Freshwater lake microbial communities from Lake Erie, under a cyanobacterial bloom - NOAA_Erie_Diel1S_2200h metaG | ecosystem: Environmental > Aquatic > Freshwater > Lake | place: USA: Ohio, Lake...
TGATTTGCAAGGCAAAGTTGCCATTGTGACCGGTGCAAACAGTGGCTTGGGATTGGAAAGTGTGAAAGCGTTGACCCGGAAAGGTGCCACCGTGGTGATGGCTTGCCGCAGCTTACGCAAGGCTGAGGAGGCCGCTGCTTGGGTCCGCGAGGAACATGCTGATGCCAAGCTCGAAATCATGCCGTTGGATTTGGCATCTTTGGCCTCTGTGGAATCCTTTTGCAGCCAATTTGCAGGTGTCTATCCTAGATTGGACATTCTCCTGAACAATGCTGGCCTCATGGCGCTCCCCTTGTGCCGCACGGCCGATGGTTTTGAAATGCAATTCGGCACCAACCATTTGGGGCATTTTGCACTGACAATGCGTTTGATGCCCCTCATTCGCTCCACCCCAGGAGCACGGGTGGTACAAGTTTCAAGTGGGGCGCATGCCATCGGATCCTTCGATTGGAATGATTTGAATTGGGAGAAAAAGTACTCCAAATGGATGGCTTATGGAAGAAGCAAATTGGCCAATCTCTTGTTCGCCTTGGAGTTGGACAGGCGGTTTAAATCGGAAGGCTTAGATGCCCAATCCACGGCAGCGCATCCCGGATATGCCACCACCAATTTGTTTGAGCGGGGAGGCGTCCACAAACACAATGCTTTTGAGCGATTTTTCATCAGCATGGGAGGTAAGAATGTTGCTCAATCGGCAGAAATGGGCGCCTTGCCCCTATTGTTTGCGGCAACTGCGCCTGAAGCTAAAGGTGGGGCATTTTACGGACCGGAAGGTTGGTTGGGCTTGAAAGGATACCCTGCCGAGGTACGGATCGCCAAGCGCTTTTTGAACCAAGGGAATTGGGTCAAGTTGTGGGATGCGAGCGAGGTCCTTACTGGTTCAAGTTTCTCCTGATTGGAATTCGTTAGGGTGCTTCATGTCCGACTGGTCTTTTCTGGGTTGGGTTGAAGGCAACAATAACGATTGATTTTTGCCAAACATGCTTGCATTTGCTTGGTGGCTGCTTATATTTGCAATCCCAAATCCGGCGCGGTAGCTCAGATGGTTAGAGCGTAGGATTCATAACCCTAAGGTCGAGGGTTCGATTCCCTCTTGCGCCACAAAGCGCGAAATCTCAACATGGTTTCGCGCTTTTTTTATAGGATTGATTATCGTCCGGATTGACAAGCCTGCTGCAGCAGGCGCCCGAGCCATGGTTTTGCCCTGATTCCAAACATCACTTCTGGCATCGCTGTTTCTGAGTCCCAATCTTGATAAATGGTCGTATTTTGCGGCATGAGGTGTTCCATTTTTTTGTTGGTGTTGGTGTGCCGCTTGTCGCTAAAGGCCCAATTCTTGCCCCCGGGCTTTCCTCAAATGACGATTCAGAAATCGCAGGGTGAATCTTGGTGCGACAATTTGTTTTTGGCAACAGTACGCTTTGTCCTTCCCTCGCAGCTTCCCTCCACGGCTATGATTTTGGATCGCAATGGGGATGTGGCTTGGTATTTCCAATCGACAGAGAATGTGTTTGATTTCAGGCCGCAGCCGGGAGGATATTTATCCTTGTTTGTGGAGCCTTCCTATTACTTGATTGATTCTACGCTTTCTTTTTCGGGGCAGGTGGATTGTGTGGGAAAACCAATTGATTTTCACGCCCTCCATGTCACATCCGATGCGAGGATTTTTGCTTTGTGCACCACCGACAGCACCATGGACCTGAGTGGATTGACCACTGCAAGCGGATTGCCGGGTTCGGCCAATGGAAATGTGGTGGCCCAAACGGTTCAAGAACTTTCATTCAACGGAAATTTGATCCGTGAGTGGGAGCCGTGGCCTTGGTTTCAGTTGGGCGATGCGGATTCTGTTTTTTTCACCCAACCTGCCACCTATGATTTCACGCATACCAATTCCATTGATTTCGATGGTCAAAATCTATTGTTATCGCATCGTTCCCTTCATGCATTGTCGGTCATCGATTGGAATTCTGGGGCTCTGACAAGGCACATCGGAGGCGTCCGAAGCGATTATGGGTTGTCTGTTCCTGCCGTATTCAAGGGGCAACATACCGCACGTTTTTTGGATTCGGGCAGGGTGTCGTTGTATGACAACGGCGCACAAAACAATCCGCCATTGAGCCGGGGTTTGATCCTTTCCCTTGACGACAGTACCCAGACAGGGCAGGTGCACCAAGAGTACCCCAACACGGCATTGGTTTCCAACTCCATGGGGAGTTTTCAGGTCCTGCCGGATGGGTCGGCTTTGGTCAATCATGGTCGTTTCAGTCCCATACCCGGTCCTAATGTTGAGTATTTCGCGGGAAATGGTGCATTGAAGGCCAGTTTGACTTTGGAGAGCACTTATTTCACCTATGCGGCGCATTGCGGGGACTTGCCATTCGACTTGCCAAGGCCCGAAATCCGGTGTGAGACGAGGTCGTTTGATTCTCTTTTGTTGGAAGTTTCGCAGCCTTCTGCCGATTATTTGTGGAGCACGGGAGCTACCTCCTCCTCCATTTGGGTGACATCGCCCGGCCGCTATCAGGTTTTCGTGCCGAGCGGCGTAGGGGTTGCCGGGAGTTGGGCCTTGGAAATTGTCGACGTTTCGGCAGGTTGTCCCATTGTTGGGGTTGATGATCCACCGAATTCGGTTGCTTCCAGGCCTAAAAGTCTGGGAAAGTTTGATTTGATGGGAAGGCCAACGCAGGCAGAACGTGGGCGATGGGTATTGGAACGCATGAGCGACGGAAGCGTCAGCAAGGTTTTTGTATTCTGATTGGATTTGAAATGCATTGGCCGGATTGACCTACTGAGCCAAACTCCAGTTAAACCTTTTCCTTGCCCCTTCGGTAGCCAATCCAGACGAAATATCCCAGCATGGACGAGGCGATGAAGAGTCCTAGTGACTCCCTTGCCAATTCAATGGAAGGGTGGGAAGCCATGTTTCCGGTGACTCCCTCAAACTTTTCGGGCCACAACACAATGCCTCCGATCAAATAGGCCAGGGCCAAAGCGGCCGAAATACCCCAATGAATCCGGGTGGTGATTGACAAAATTCCGGTCATGGCTGCCAAAGAGTAAACCCCTACCCACAGGAATGGATCGGGGTCGTTGAATTGCAGCGCTGCAAAAACAAGGAGAATGCCCACGCAAAGGGATGCGATTCCTAAATGGAGGCGTAGAATAGAAGCACCTTTCATTTCAGCAAATCGCGGAGCATTTGTTCCAACTCTGTTCGGTGGTTGGACTTCGGGGAGATGAAGTAGGTGGTCGAGGGTTTTTTGCGCAGGTCGATTACGGTGCCGCATCCCATGTTTCGGCTGGCCAATTGCATGGATTGATCCAAGATGAGTTTTTCGAACCACTGGCTGAGGTCAGAAAAAACGGTTGCTTCCAATGCCACTTGCTTGGGTTCTCCGCCGTCGGCCATCCCGCTTGAACTCAGTGCGGGCTTGATGGGTTCGTATTTCAGGAAGTCCGGGCCAATGTGGTATTGGTTGCTCATCGCATCGACGTAGGTGAATTGGGCCATGGTGGGTGTTTTGGAGGGTTTTGAGGCCGTTTTGCATCCGCTGCAGAGGGCAATAGATACAAACGCAAGGAGGAGGGAGATTTTAAAGGCTGACATGGTCGTTGAATTCAGGGTGGTAGGAGAGGACTCGCGCCAAAGACACCTCCAGACGGAAGTTGAAACCGTTTTGGGTGTGTTCCAATACTTGGGGCAATCGGTATTGTTCCCATCGGGACTGAAGGCCTGTCTGCTCGATGGCCTGCATGTAAGAGGAGAATGGTGATTTGGAGGCCAAAGCATCGGAAAGAATTCGTTGGGCCGAGCTATTTTGACGCTCCATGAATACGTGCATGTGCCAATAGGTGTCCTTGCCTTCCATGGGTGAAATTTCAAAATACTCGTCTTCTTGCCATCTGAGCTGTTTGAACACTTCCGCCCACGATTCGGACCAAACGAGGGAAGGGTTTCGATAGTCGGGGGCAAACAACGCCTCGGCACCACCCATCGGGATAAAAGCACAATTCCCGGATGCTATTTGTGCCGCAACGTTTCGAATATAAGTGTCGTCGAAACGAGTTGATGTACGCTTTCCCACGCTCCGAAATTACGATTTTCCCGTCCATGACAAAGCCCGCCTGCCGAGGCAAACGGGCTTTCATCAAATCCAACCTATAGACTTTTTACTCAGAGACCTGCGATGTCACGGATGAGCAACCTGTGACGGTCATAATATATTTTGTTGGAGCCCTTGAGTTCGTTCAAAACGGAACTGACGGTTTGGCGGGAGGTGGTTGTAAGGCTTCCGATGTCCTGGTGCGTCAAAAAAGGCCTCAATAGGGTTTCATAGCCTACTTTTCTTCCTTGGCGCCTAGCCACGTCTTTAAGGAATTCAATGATGCGGGTCCTGCTGTTTTGGAAGTTCAGGGCTTCGATCCTTTTTTCGGCACTGCGAAGTTTCTCCGTGATTTGGAGGGTGAGTTTGTAGGCAAACTCAGGATACTTTTTCATGAGGGCTGCTGCTGCATCGCCAGACAATTCCAGCACTTCGGTCTGATCGTCCATGGCGGCTGCATTTTCATCGCGTTTCTCCTTGCAGAAAATAGCGGATTCACCAAACAATTCTCCGGTATGGATGAGGTTTTTGAGCACCTCTTTCCCTTCGCCGTCGGTGGTGAACAGTTTCACGCGACCTTTTTTGACTATATACATCTTCTCAGAAGGTGCATACCGGCCAAAAATCAAATCACTTTTGTTCAATTTCAGAAGTTCGGAGTTTGCATTCAACTCGGAGTGGATTTCAGGAGACAAGTGCTCCAACAGGTTCACAAAGGGCATTTCGTCGGGGATGATTGGCTTTTCCATGATTCAAGACAGATGTTAGGGCCAGACAATTTTTTGATACTGCCCACAAGGACTGTGGTCTTGTCATTGAATACAATGGTCGGGACGCCATCCCCCCAAAAGGAAAATAAAATTATCGTTCTGAATTGCGCAGGGGGTCAAGAGGGGTTGAATCCTGGCAAAACTTGGCTCATAAGGGCTTCTCCGGCCAACAATTCAGCGGGTTTCCCCACGTCCATCCAAACGATTCCTTGGAGGTCCACGCCCAAAATCCGTTCCTCATCCATGGTCTGTAGGTACAAGTCGATGACGGAATAAACACCTGGTTGGGAGTATTTCCTCAAAAAGGACGGTTGGACGATTTGAAGTCCGCAAAATGCCAAGGTGTTGTCCTCCGCCGAGGGATGGCCTTTTTTCGCTCCGGTGTCACAGTTTTTCCATCCCGTGAGTTGCATGTTTTGGTCGAACGTAAGGAGTCGTGAGGTATTGCGTGACAACAAACCCAAAGTTGCCTGTGCCCTGGATTCTTGATGTCGATTCAGCAATTGGTGCGGGTCCAGGTCGGTGAGGACATCCACGTTGCAAACAAATACCGGTGTGTCGTCGCTCCAAAATTCCAATGCCTTGTGCAGACCTCCACCTGTGTCCAACAACACTGTGGTTTCATCTGAAAGGTGGAGGGTCAGCCCCGGCAAGTTGAACGTCTCTAAAAAATGCCTCATCAGGTTCGGATGATGGTGCACGTTCACCACGATGTCTCGGATGCCATGTCGATGCAGCCTCCTGATTTGGATTTCCAACAGACTCATGCCTCCGATTTCCACCAAGGCTTTGGGTTTAGAGTCGGTCAAAGGTTTCAACCTCGTGCCCAAACCTGCAGCGAAAATCATGGCTTTCATGGCTCGTTCCTCCAATTTTTACGATCCTGTACCACGTGGTTCAACACTACCTGAGCACCCAGTTTGTCCTTGAGGTGGTGTGCCATCTGGTCGGCGCAAAACACGCTTCTGTGCTGTCCACCTGTGCACCCAAAGCTTACCATCAGGTGGGTAAATCCCCGTCGTGCATAATCCTCCACAGTAGCCTCTACCATGGCAAAGGCATGACGAAGAAAATCCTCCACTTGGGTATTTTGGAGCAAAAAGTCAATCACGGGTTTGTCTCTTCCGGTTTGGGACTTGTAGGTCGGAAATCTTCCGGGATTGAGGATGCCCCTGCAGTCAAAAACAAAGCCTCCTCCATTTCCTGAGGGGTCGGTCGGGATGCCTTCCTTGAAAGAGAAACTGCTGACCGTGACTGTAACACCGCCTGCCTTTTCGGGTTTTTGACCCCATTTTGCAACATTTTTGTCCTCTACCACTTGCTGTAGTATTTGTCGCAGGTGTGGGATTGCCACGGGTAAAGGTCCTGAACCAAGCCATTCCCTCAAATTGTCCAAAGCGGCGGGTATGCTCTCCAGAAAATGTCTCCTCCCTTCGTAAAGGCCTCGAAAACCGTATGCTCCCAATACCTGCAGTGTCCGGATGAGGACAAAACCCCTGAAGTATTCCTTGAAAACGGACTCATCTACCGGAACCAATTTCTTCAAAGCCTCCAAATACACGTTCAGCAAATGCTCCCGGGTTTGGGCAGGAATTCCGGCTTTGGCTTGGTACAACAAGGATGCGAGGTCATATTGGACAGCACCGAACCGCCCCCCTTGGAAGTCGATGAAAAAGGGTTCATGGTCACGAACCATGATATTTCGGGCCTGAAAATCACGGTGCATGAACCCTTTCAAGGGCGCAGTGTCGAGGTATCGGGCCAAAGACACGAAATCATCCTCCAACAATTGCTCGTCAAAATGCACTTTGGCAAGTTTCAGGAAGTAGTATTTGAAATACGCCAGATCCCAGGCCATGGATTGCGTGTCGAAAGTGGGCCGTGCGAAACATTTGCCGTAGTCGAGACCCTCGTGCCCCCGGATGTGGAGCAAGGCAAGTTGCCGCAGCGATTTTTCATACACCTCCAAAACGGACCTAGGGAGATTGCCATCGGTACGTTGTGCCTCCAACATGCCGAGCAAGGGGAGGTCTCCCAAATCTTCTTGGATGTAAATCCCGTTTTCCAAGTCATGCGCAAACACTTGGGGGACGGGCAGACCTAAGCCGTGGAAATGACGCGAAAAATAAACAAAGGCTTCATTTTCCTTGTGGTCGGAATTGTACACTCCGACTACGGTCGGACCAGGCTTACCCAACCGGAAATAGTGGCGGTCAGAACCTGCTTTGGGCAACAGCAAAATGTCAGCTGCGCGTTTTCCAGCCCAATTTTGGTACAAGACACCCAATCGGGAGCGCATTTCATCCACAGTGGTGACGGTCATACGGCAAAGGTAGGGATTGCACGGCCGGTTGATGACCCCGAAATCCACATCCAACCGACTTCTTGGCCCAATAGCTGAACAACTCCCTAGGTCGGCCCTTCTGCGGTAATTTTACACTGCATGTACGCCATTTTTGATTTGGAGACCACAGGAGGCAATGTCCAATCGGACGGCATCACCGAGATTGCCATCATTCGCCACGATGGGGAAAGGGAATTGGACCGCTTTCATAGCCTGGTGCAACCCCATGGCCGTATTCCCTATCGGGTGGTGGAAATTACGGGCATCAGCAATGCCATGGTTGCAGGAGCTCCCCGATTTTTCGAGGTGGCCAAACAGGTCGTGGAATTCACCGAGGGCTGCACATTGGTGGCACACAACGTCCGGTTCGATTACGGATTCTTGCGAAAGGAATTCAAATCCTTGGGCTATGAATTCAAGCGGGATGTGCTGTGCACCTTGGAATTGTCCAGAAGCCTTTTTCCGGGTCAGGAAAGCTACGCGCTGGGTCGATTGGCCGAATCATTGGGCTTGGAGAATCGCCCCAAACACCGGGCCATGGAAGACGCTGCAGCCACCTCAGAGCTTTTCAAGATGTTGTTCCAAATTAAAAACAGGGAAAGCGAATTGTCCGATCCGACCGGCAATAAAAGTCGCTTGAATCCCATTGCCGCCCAACACAAGGAACAGTTGGATGCCCTCCCCTCCACGCCCGGCGTGTATTATTTTTTCAACGCATGGCGCCAACTCATCTACATCGGCAAAAGTGTGAACATCCGAAGCAGGGTGCTGAGCCATTTCAACAACAACAGCACCTCCCGGGCCCTCGATATGAAACAAGCCATCGACCACATCCGGTATGTGGAAACGGGGAGCGAATTGGTGGCGCTGTTGAAGGAAAGCGAAGAAATCAAACGCCACAAACCCAAATACAATCGTGCACAAAGGCGGGCAAGGTTCCATTTCGGCCTATTCACGTTTCGGGATTCTTTCGGGTTCCAATGCTTGCGGATGGAGCGGATCAAGCGAAACAGTCCCAATCCCGTCGCATTGTTCAGCTCTGCCCGTGAAGCGAGATCCTACCTGGAGCGGTCCATCGAGGTGCATGGTTTATGTCAACAAAAAACTGGACTGCATCGCTTGGGCGGAAGTTGTTTCCACTACGCAATCAAGAAATGCCTTGGGGCTTGTTGTGGTGAGGAGTCGTCGGAATCCTACAACAAAAGGGTAGATGTGATGCTGGAACGACTTCAATATCAGCAACCTAATTTTTTTGTCATCGACAAAGGACGTACCGAAGATGAGGTCTCCGTTGTGATGGTCCAAAACGGCAAATACGCGGGCTTTGGTTATGTGGATTCCGACTTTCAAGAGAGCAGTCCGGCAGCGTTGAAGGCTTGCATCCAACCCTTCATGGATACCAAAGATGTGAGGCAAATCATCCACTTGTATCTGAGGCAAGGCAAGCCGATGAAGGTGCTCCCATTCTGATGCCAATCTTTGGTTTGGGATAGAATTTGAGTTTCGTTTTGATGGTTTATGATGGGTTTACGCATGCAGGCGCAGTTTGTCAATCCGGATTGGATCGGTCTTTTTCCAATCATTGTATTCCATTTTGAACTACATGCCGCCGGCCATTCAACCCCATTCCAAACCGTTCAGGTCGGAGTTTTTGCCAATCAGCATTTTGATGTTGTTTGGCCACGTCCCAATGGCTATTTTTAGCCACTTAGATAATTGTATTGTATTGGGACTGAATCGAGACTGTCAAGACCATTATTTACCAACAATGAAAATTAAACATACTTTCCGGGTGATCTTGTGGGGCTTGTTGTTTCTGTCGGGCTGGGAGGTAAGCAAAGCTTCCCACATGATGGGGGTGGACCTCACCTATGAATGCATCAACAACTGCACCATCCGTGTCCATTTGAGGGCTTACAGGGATTGCTCTGGGGTCTCCGGCATCACCAACACCATTACCTTCAATCCCACCACGCCCGGTTGCGGTCAACCCACGCCTGTCACGGCATGGTCGGCTCAGCAAACCACCCAGGTTACACCGATTTGCCCGGGTTTCACCACGCGATGCACCAATGCAAGCGCCACCATCAATGGCGTGGAAGAATACTATTGGTTCAGGGATTACAACATCTGCAACGTCCCGAACTGTACCTACACCATCTCATGGGGTTCATGTTGCCGCAATGGAGCAATTTCCTCCATCGGTGCGCCTGCTTCTGCCAACATGTACATCAATGCCACCACCCTGAATACAGGCATTACCCCTTGCAACAGCTCTCCTGAATTCATCAATCCTCCGGTCCCCTACATCTGCGCTGGTCAGCCCTTCATCTTCAACCAAGGAGCTACAGACCCGGAAGGTGATTCCCTGTCCTATGCACTTGGTCCCTGCATGACCAGTACAACAGGCACCCCTGTCTCTTACTTGGGAGGTTTCACACCTCAGCAACCGCTTGGTCCTTCCTGGAACGTATCCATCAACCCGGTGACCGGCGACGTGACCGTGTTCCCACAGCCCGGAAACCTCGTGGTGGGTGTGATGTGCGTTTATGTGAGCGAATGGCGAAATGGGGTCGTCATCAACACCATCGTGCGTGACATCCAAATGACCGTCATCAACTGTCCCAACAACAACCTCCCGTCGGTGCCCAACCTCACCCAGCCGGTGAATGGCCAAATCAATGGATTCACGGTCTCCACTTGTGTGAACAACCCACTTTGTTTCAACATTCCATCCGTAGACCCCAACAATACCCAAATCGTAACCATGACTTGGTCCCAAAACCTTCCTGGGGCCACATTTACCCAGGTTGGAAATCCTGCCGTACAGAACACCATCGTTGGCACGGCGGGCAATCCTCCCCAAGCGCAGTTTTGTTGGACCCCAACCGCAGTGGGCAATTACTCCTTCCAAGTCACCGTCCGTGACAACGCTTGTCCCATCATCGGAACCTCGCAGTTCACCATCCAAATCAATGTCACCAACCTGCAATCCAACATCGTGGCCAATAATCTGGGCTGTGGTGAGGTGAGTTTATGTGCCGTCCCCCTCTTAGGGACAGGACCGTTTACCTTTCAATGGTCTGGACCGGGAGGATTGACCAATAACCCCAACGCAGGGGACTCCTGCTTGACCCACATTTATCCCGCCACGGGCACTTACGATTATTTCGTCCAGATTGCAGACCCCAATGGGTGCGTCGGATTTGACACCGGCCAAGTCAGTGTTGTCATTAACGTCCAAGCCCAAGCAGGTCCGGATTTCAGGATTTGCACTTCGGGAAGCGGGACGCTCGGGACGCCTGCCCGACCCAACTACACTTATTCTTGGTCTCCGACCACGGGATTGAGCAATCCCACGGCAGCCCAACCCACGTTCAACCTCACCAACAACGGCACCACCCCTTTGGTTGTGCCCTATGTGGTCACGGCTACCGACCAAACCACAGGTTGTATCAATCGAGATACAGCCGTGGTGACCATTTGGCCCTCTTTGCAGGCTTCCACTGTTTCCGCAGCCACAACATGTTTTGGGGGAAATGATGGAACAGCAACCGTTCAGCCCTCGGGCGGAACCGGAAACTACACCTATGCTTGGAGCGCAGCCGCCGGTGGACAGACCACCGTGACGGCAACCAACCTTTCTGCAGGTTCTTACAACGTGACGGTTACCGACAGCGTGGGTTGTTCGGTGGTCTCTTCTGTGGTTGTCCAACAGCCTGCCCCGGCCACGGTCTCTGTTTCGATGAATCCCGTCAGTTGTTTCGGCGGTTCAGATGGAAGCGCCACTGCCGTTGCCTCCGGAGGCACAAGTCCATATACCTACAATTGGCTGCCCGGGAATCAAGCCGGTGCTGTGGTGGGAGGTCTTTCGGCTGGCACATATACCGTTGAGGTGAGTGATGACAACGGGTGTGAAACCTCCGCCACCGTCACGGTAACCGAGCCGACCCTGTTGCAGGCTACTGCAACTGCCACACCAACTTCATGTGCGCTTCCATTGCCCAACGGTACCGCAGCAGCATTGCCAACGGGCGGAACACCTCCATATTCCTTTGCTTGGAATTCTGCTCCAATCCAAACCACAGCCTATGCTACAGGCTTGGATGTCGGTGTTTACACGGTGACGGTGACGGATGACAATGGTTGTGTTACGACCGCATCTGCCACGGTGGGTTCCATTCCGCCTCCTTCTGTGGTTGCAGGCCCAGACGTGTCCGCCTGTGAGGGAGCTGGTGGTACAGGCATCACAGCCACCCCATCTGCTGGTACACCCGGTTATTGGTTCACTTGGTGGTGCCAAAACGGCAATTGTGGATTGTCAAACGTTCATAGTCCCAATCCGGTTGCCAATCCCAATATCTCACAGTACTACTATGTTCAGGTGACAGACACCAATGGTTGTGTCAGCAATGTGGACAGTCTGTGGTTTGAGATCTTGCCAAAGCCTGTTGTGGATGCAGGGCCTGACATGATCATTTGCGGTGATAGTGCCCCTTGTGTGGTGCTTACACCCAATGTGAGCAATGCTCCGGGGCCTTACACGTACCAATGGTTCCCTGCCGCAGGACTGAACGATGCAACGCTTCAAAATCCATGTGCCCGTCCTGATACCACCACCGCATACACCTTGATCGTGTCTTCTGGCAATGGTTGTACCTCCGATTTTACCACCACCGACACCGTATCCACGGCCATCGTTTTCGTCAATCCGGTTCCAGTGGCCTCAGCTGGCCCCGACCGAGACATCTGCTTGGGTGATTCGGCCATGTTGGAAGGGATTGGATTGGGCGCAGGTCCGGCCTACGATTTTGAATGGTCTCCTTCGTCTGGCGTTTCCAACGTAAGCCTCCCCAATCCGTTGGTCTCACCGGCTGCCACCACTGTTTATACTTTGACGGTATGGTCCAATGGTTGTCCTAGCTATGGCGACGAAGTCGTGGTGAATGTGCATACCATCCCCACGGTTGACGCCGGCCCTGACAGGGATTTGTGTCAAAATGAAGATCCTACATTGCTGGATGCCCAAGCCGGAGGTGATTCGACCTCCACTTATGCCTTTGAGTGGTGGCCTTCTGCGGGATTGTCCAATGCGAACTCCGAAGATCCTTTCGCAAAGCCCGATACAACCACCCTATACTATGTTCAAGCCACCACGGTTTTTGGCTGTAAGAGTTCCGTTGATTCGGTTTTGGTCACCATCAAATCAAGCCCAATCGCGGAAGCGGGGCCCAATATCGTTTTGTGTATGGGTACTTCAGGTGAATTGGATGGTAGTTTCAGCTACAACAACACACATCCTGCAAACCCCAACGAGGTGGTCGTGACTTGGTCGCCAGCTACGGATATTTCGGCTGTGAATGTCCTGGATCCCGTTGTGAATCCAACCAATTCCATGTTTTACACCTTGACCGTCACCCATGGTAATTGTACCACTCAAGATTCGGTATTGGTCTCTATCATTCCGGATTTGGGAATCGGTGCTTCTGCCGATACTTTGGTGACATGTGAAGGGGATTCCGTGCAACTCACCGCAAGTAGTCCCCTCCAAAATGTGGGGTATACATGGGTCCCATCGGCAGGTTTGGCAGATGCGAATTCGGGTAGTACAGCTGCCAGTCCATCGCAGACCACGACTTACACCCTCTATGGCCTCCAATCAGGTTGTCGTGACACCACCCAGATCACGGTGACGGTTTTGCCCACACCTGTGCCTGCCTTCGTTGCCACGGCATCAGAGGGTTGCGTTCCTCATACCATCAGCGTGCAGCAGACCACCCAGGATGGCAACCGCTATGTTTGGGATTTTGGTGATAGCAGTCCGGTCCAGAATTTCGAATCGGGAATTCACGTATATGATCGTCCCGGCGAGTATGACCTTACCCTCACAGCCATCGCTGAAGGCGGTTGCAGTGCATCAGCTGAAGTTTTTCCAGTCACGGTTCATGCCGCTCCTGTTGCAGCATTCATGTCCGATCCAGCTTTCCCTGTACAAATGACCTTGCCCAACACATCCGTTGAGTTCAAGAGTTTGGCAGACCAAGCTTTGAGTTGGTTTTGGACATTTGGAGACGGTACCGTTTCGGACGAAATCAATCCTACCCACGTTTATGTAGCTGAGGGGAGCTACACAGTGACCCTTACCGTTACCTCGCCTGTGGGTTGCGTTTCTACCGTCTCCCATGGCCCCTACGTCGTTTTGGCGCCGGATTTGTTCCTGCCCAACGTGTTCAGCCCCAATGGTGATGGAATCAGCGACCGTTTCTTAGTAGAATATTCAGGAAGTCAGCCCTTCACCTTGAAAATCATGGATCGTTGGGGAGGTGTTGTCTATGCTTCCCGCAACAAATTGGAGGGTTGGGATGGCCTGAAAAACGGTGGCGGTCTGGCTCCGGAAGGCGTTTATTTCTACGTACTTCAGATTGGAAGCAAGGAATACTCTGGGAACATCACCTTGGTACGATGAATTGACCCTGAAATGTACAAGGGGTCGTCCTAAATGGGCGACCCCTTTTTGTTTGGGAATATGCGGGAATTGTTCGAATTGACTCAGTGCATCCTACACACGTCAAACCCAACCTTCCAATGGACCTCCTTTGACACCCATAGAATCCACTTTGGCAGAAACGCCGGGGTCTTCGACCAATGGAGGGGCATGGTGGGGCTTGATTCTTGCATCGATCACCAAAGCGCCGGCACAACCCCAATGTTTGAATTCGGTTTTTGCGTTGACCCCGTAGATGTCGTGTGATGGATTGGAACGGGTGAAGGTGACCCAAAGGAAATTCTTCAATTTTTCAGCGGTGAAGGCAGGTTGGTCGACCACCACGACCAAGGGTAGGCCATCGGGCCATTCGATGTTTTTAAGGGTCTCGGTGAGGGCAAGCATGTCGTTTTCGGCCTGTTTGTGGTCTGTGAACTTAGGACCTTGGATGGCCACGATGCCCGGCATCACCAATTTGCAATCACCAAATCCTATGGGCAGATGGGTTGCATTTTCAGGGATGCGGGTGGACAGATCGCGAACCGGGCTGCCTGCGGCAGCGATGACCACCTTACTTCCTTCATTGAATCCCGTTCCGGAGTAATCGAGGGTATCGATGGTGGTCCTGGTTTGAAAATGCAGGTCTCGTTTCCAATCCACCCGCTGCAACACGTGCTGGAAAAACTCGTCGATGTGATGGATGTCCAATTTGGGGTTGTCTTCCTTGGCCATGATGATGAGGTATTTGGCCAAAGAGGCTTGATTGAAGCCGAGGATTGCGTTGGCGATTGTCAGGATTTCCTGAGGCTTGCGTGTTGAATAGGGTGTGTAGCGTTCACTTCCGATGGCCAACAGGAGAGGGTGCACACCTGCGGCATCAACGGCATGCATGGCATGAAGTCCGGAAATTTCGGTGGGCACGACTGGTTCGGTAATGTCGTGGATGAGGTGGCCGAAACTGGTGTCTTCTTGGGGCGGTCTGCCTACTGCCGTGAAGGGCCAAATGGCATTTTTCCGGTGGTACACGGCTTGTACTTTCAAGACCGGGAATTCGTGTTGCAGGCTGTAATATCCGAGGTGGTCGCCGAAGGGGCCTTCGGGTTTGGTGTAGGGAGCGATTTCTCCCACGATGCAAAAATCTGCATCCGAGCTCAGGAGGTGACCGTTGGCCCGCGTGTATCGCCATGCCCTGCCGCCCAGCATCCCAGCAAACATGACTTCCGCCAAGCCTTCGGGCAAGGGCATCACCGCCGAAAATGTATGGGAGGGTGGTCCACCCACGAAGATAGATACTTTCAGGGGTTTACCTGACTCCAAAGCGGCAGCATGATGGACACCGATGCCGCGGTGGATTTGATAGTGCAAACCAACTTCTTGGTTGGGTTCGTAGGAATTTCCTGCGAGCTGAACGCGGTACATTCCCAAATTGGATTTGAAGGGTCCAAGGCTGCGCGGATCTTCGGAAAAAACTTGTGGCAAGGTGATAAATGCTCCGCCGTCCATGGGCCAAGAGTGGATTTGGGGCAGTTTGTCCAAGGTGGTCTGATGGGCCATCACGGGTGCGCGGAACCAACTCTTTCGTGGCAAGGCATTCAATCCTGCTTTGGGAAGCCCCAAGTAGGAGAGGGGTTTTTTGAGCAAGGTGGCCGGGTTGGCTTTGACTTGCATGACCTTCCTCACAGCAGGCAGGGCGTCCCTAAACATGAATTGACATCTCTCCGTGGTGCCGTACAGATTGCAGACTGCACGGAACGGACTTCCTTTCACATTTTCAAACAAAACGGCCGGACCTTGGCGTTCGTAAACCCTTCTTTGGATTTCGGCCATTTCCAGATAGGGGTCAACTTGTTGTTTCACCCTGATGAGGTGTCCGTGACGCTCCAAGTCCGTGACACATGCTTGCAAACTGCGATAACCCACGTTTTTATTTTGTTAACTGCAAATGCCCCCGCCAGGTTGGGAAAAAATGAAAATTATCCTTTCGATCGGGGTTGATGCAAATAGTCCACCATCTTTTGCGCCAACCTACCTGAAGCTCCTTCATTGCCCAATTTGGCGCGTAGGGTTTCGTAATCAGCCATCAATTGCCTTTTGTGGGCTGGGTCCATCAGTTTCTGCAATTCGGCCACCAAGTTGTTTTCGGTGAAATCTTGTTGAATCAACTCGCGAACCACTTCTCGGTCCATGATCAAATTCACCAAAGAGATGAATTTCACCTTCACCAATTTCCGTGCAATCCATACGCTGAGTCCGTTGGCGTGGTAGCATACAACCTCTGGCACCTGCATCAAGGCCGTTTCCAATGTCGCTGTCCCCGATGTCACGAGTGCATAGTCCGCAAGGGAGAGCACGTCGTAAGTGCGGCCCATGACCAAAGGCACAGGACTTTCGGCCATGTATTCCTGGTAAAGTGACTCTTCAAGTGTGGGTGAACCTGCCACCACAAAGTTGCAATCCGGGAAATGGTCCACCATTTTGAGCATCAAGGGGAGCATTCTGGAAACCTCTTGTTGCCTGCTGCCCGGAAGCAAAGCCACCGTGGGACCTTCCTGGCGTTGGATTCCTTGCCGAATGTCCTCGGTTTGATAAGTCCTGGACTTCATTTCATCCAACAAAGGATGCCCACAATAATCCACTTCCATGCCTTCATTGGCATAAAATTCCTTCTCGAAGGGGAGGATGGGAAACATGTGGTCAACGTAGGCCCGGATTTGCTTGATTCTGCTTTTCTTCCAAGCCCAAATCTGAGGTGAAATGAAGTAAAACACCCGAATGCCGAGCTTGTGCGCGAATTTGGCCATCCTGAGATTGAACCCCGGGTAGTCGATGAGCAAAACCACGTCTGGTTTCCACTCCTGGATATCACGCTGGATTTGTTTGAACAAATTGCGAATGGTCCAAATGTTTTGGATTACCTGGACGAACCCCATGAAATTGGTGTCGCGGATATGCCGAACAAGCGTCATGCCGACCGATTCCAATCCATCTCCACCCACCCCGCGAAGCTCCAGGTCAGGCCTAAGTGCCTTCATTTCCCGCAGCAAGTTTTTGCCATGCATGTCTCCAGAGGCCTCGCCTGCAATGACATACACTTTTTTCATGGGAGCATCAGATTCCACTGGTGAAGCATCGGTATCGCATGGTGGGCAGTCAAATCGAACTCCACGGGGCACACGGAGACATAGCCGTTGGCCAATGCATGCACGTCGGTGTCCTCTCCTCCATCATCCTCAACAAAGCGGCCGGTGAGCCAATAATACTTTTGTCCGTGGGGATCAATTCGTTGGTCGAACTCCTCGACCCACCTGCCGATTGCCTGCCGGGCAATGCGGATTCCCTTGATTTCCGAAATGGGGAGCTTGGGAATATTCACGTTCAGGACGGTTGCAGGTGGCATGGCAGCGTGCAAGGCTTTGCGGATAATGATTCGGCAAATCTCCGATGCTGCGCTGAAGTCAGCATCGTGGGCATAATCAAGCAAGGAAAATCCTATCGAGGGAATGCCTTCAATGGCTCCCTCCATGGCAGCCGACATGGTGCCCGAGTACACGACCGAAATTGAATAATTCGCGCCATGGTTGATGCCTGAAACCAAGAGATCAGGTTTTTCTTTCAACAACACTCCCGTGGCCAATTTCACGCAATCTGCCGGGGTGCCAGAACAGGACCAAGTTTCCACTCCGGGAATCACATTTTCTTTGTTCAGCCGCAGTGGCTCTCCGATGGTAATGGCATGTCCCATTCCACTTTGCGGACTGTCCGGTGCGACCACCAACACCTCACCAAATTCTAAGGCCACCATGGCCAATGCCCGGATACCCGGTGCTGTGATGCCGTCGTCGTTGCAAATGAGGATTTTGGGTTTTCTGGACATGTC
>Ga0068872_10001700_pt1 | contig 17572 bp, 13 predicted proteins | sample NOAtaG_7_FD_66441 | JGI IMG/M metagenome (GOLD analysis project Ga0068872, IMG submission 66441) | Freshwater lake microbial communities from Lake Erie, under a cyanobacterial bloom - NOAA_Erie_Diel1S_2200h metaG | ecosystem: Environmental > Aquatic > Freshwater > Lake | place: USA: Ohio, Lake...
GCATGATGAGTCAATCAAGTTGGTGTTGGCTGGTTCATCGTCAAATGGCATGCCTACCTATCCTACTTGGGATCGTACCATCCTCGAGATTTGTTATGATCAGGTGGATGTGCTTTCGATGCACTATTACGCCGGTAATCGTAATGATGACACGGCGTCATATTTGGCATTAGCACGCACATTTGAAGAGTATGTTGATACGCTTGCCTCGACTGTTCAATATGTCAAAGCCCTCAAGCGTTCCAAAAAGACGGTCAAGCTCTCATGGGACGAGTGGAATGTCTGGTACAAGGACATGCAAATGGATGGGAAGTGGAGCGTTGCACCACATCTCATCGAAGAGGTCTATAACCTTGAGGATGCACTCGTTGTGGCACAGTGGCTTAACGTTTTCCTGCGTAAATCAGATGTACTTGATGCTGCGTGTATGGCGCAGATGGTCAATGTGATTGCGCCGATTTTGACGACGACTAACCAAATGTTACTTCAGAGCATCTACTATCCGTTCCAAATGATGGCAAGCCGTGCACGTGGTAATGCGCTCGATGCATATGTTGATGCGCCAGTCTACTCAACCAAGAGTGAGGCTGATGTGCCATATGTTGATGCATCTGCATCATGGGATGATGCAACGAACACTGGTGCTTGTTTTATCGTGAATCGGCATCAGACCGAGAGTATGACGGTCACTATTCGTTGTGATGATGGCCTCCCTGCAATCAAGGCGACTTCGGCGGTATCTGTGTATGGTGATAATCCAAAGGCGTACAATACGTTTGATGCGCCTGATGCGATTGTTGCACGCCCGTTGCAGTCATTTGCGCATCAAGACGGGGCGATTGTGGTCACTGTACCCCCACTTTCGGCGACCGCAGTTGACCTCAAGAGCTAGGATTCGTCCATAACAGGCGTTGGTCACGACGACCAACGCCTGTTTGATTATCATGTGGTGAACTATGCCGCGATTTCGTTTTCAATGGCAATACATTCCACAACAACTGCGTGAAATACTTGCCGCAAGCACCCAATTAGCTAGCGCTGAACCTGAACATTTCATCAAAAAATTCGGCAAACGTCCAACACTTGAATTTATCAGGCAACAATGGCCAATCCTGCTTGATCATTGGTTGGTGCGTGATGTAGCGGCGGCTGCGCGGATTGCGTTGGCCCTGCGTCAGCATGATCTTGGCGATCCTGCAGTAGCCGATGATATCGCATATTTGCACACCTGCCGCAATACACAACGGCTACGCGAGGTTGTGCTCCTCGAGTTTATCACGTTTGGTGAGAATGCAATCCATCCCGAAGTGCCTCGTCTCGCTACGCAGATACCATCGAATATATCGACCGAAGCAACAACAACAATTGGTGCACCTGATCCAATTGATGTGTTGCGGCAAAATATGGTGATGCTCCTGCAGAAGAATTTTCGTGATGTCCCCATTCAAATTCATGATGATGGGGATATTTCGATGACTGTCGGCAGTAGTATGCTGTTTTTGTCAGTCATTCCTGACCCACTATTGGTGCGTATCTATGCGATTTTGCTCAAAAACATCTCGCCCACTCCCCCTCTCTACGAGACGCTGAATCACATCAATCACCAGCTCCAAATTGGACGTATTTTTGCAATTGAAAATATGGTCGTGCTCGAGTCCGCCCTCTTGCCGTTTGCCTTGAACGAGCCAATGCTTTTGCATACCATCGGCTACATCGCCACAGTTGCTGATGATTATGACGATCGTTTGCAACGAAGCTTTGGGGGTGAGATTTGGGGGATAACACATGCAGGAGACATGATTGATGTTTGAACGGTTAATGCAGTTCAGTGATGAATTGGTTGCATTGGTTGACTATGTGCGCGAACGTACGGTGACCATTGCTGGCATGAATGTGTCACTCAGCGATGGGAGCGTTGGCTCAGGTTGGGTGTTTGATTCACAGGGCCATATCGTAACGAATCATCATGTGGTTGATGGAATGTTACGCGATTTTACTGTGCAATTCGCTGGTCGACGTGCGATACCCGCGCGGGTCGTTGGCGCTGACCCAGAGAGTGATTTGGCAGTGATTATCTGTGATGTTATGCCGTTTGTGCCGGCTCCAATGCCGATGCGTTTGTTACCTGCACGACTCGGTGAATTGTGTTTTGCTGTCGGTTCGCCGTTGCGATTTCGTGATTCCGTGAGTTGGGGTGTCGTCAGTGGGTTATCACGACAATTGCCGACTGAGTATGGCTACATCGAAGAAAGTATTCAAACCGATGCAGCCATAAATCCCGGTAATTCTGGCGGCCCGTTGGTCGATTGTCAAGGGCGTGTGATTGGTGTGAATGTGGCCAAAATCGGCGCAGCTGAGAATATTGGATTTGCTATCGCTGCCGAACTTGTGGCTGATATCGTGCCCGAACTCATTGCCCATGGATCTATCATGCGCGGGACTTTCGGTATTTCCATTACTGAATCGTGGGCCGAGGATGGTAGTGAACAACAGGTCATCAAGGTAGGACGTATCCGTGATACCGCAACACCGTTTCAGCTCGATGATGTCATTGTGACCATTAATGACTTGCCAGTTCGTCGTCGCTATGATGTTCGTAAAGCACTGTCACGTGATGCGATCGGCACATCATTACGCGTTGGTGTGCGTCGTGATAATAATTTGATCACACTTGACGTCCCAGTATCATTGCGCAAGCCTCCAGTCAAGACCTCGACAGATGTGAGCGATGAAACTGGCACAACAAAGAAAACAGTACGCACGTTCAAAAATAAACCGTCATAGTGTCTACGTTGCGCCTGTGTAGCGAGGTGTGTCGTGTGACGGAATGCACGATCGTTGGTGGTGATTGCATGACACATCAACGACAGCACGCAACGTGACGTTTATTCACGTGCGCCATGCAATTTCTTCAAAAGCGAGTTGCTTAATCGCCACTGCCATCACTGTCATTCGCGTCTTGGTCGTTCTGATGGCTTGTTACCATGTCGTCGGCAGATGTGAATGTTGTTTGCAGCCGCATCATCACTGGTTGTTTAGGCCGTAAGGTGATTGATGGTTGTGCAGTGATACGTTGCCGGCGTGGGAGCTGCCAATCTCCATGTTGTATGAGTCGAGTCAAAATTATCGTTGCTTCGAGCAGTGCAAATTGTTGACCAATGCACAAGCGCGGTCCGCCGCCAAACGGAAAGTAGGCGTATTTTGGTAAACTTGCCCTGAATTCACTCGTCCAACGCTCGGGAACGAATGTATTAGGATTTGGGTACCAACGTGGATCGCGGTGCATGGCAAATTGACTCAAGTTTATGTCTTTGTTTGCATTTATATGATATCCACCAATCTCCACCGGTTCAATTGAGTGTCGCGAGATCGTATATGCAGGCGGGTACAGACGCATCGTCTCGCGAATCACTTGTTCCGTATACGTGAGTTGCGCCATATCTGCCATCGTGGCTGGTCGGGTGCCAAGGACATTGTGTACTTCCTGTTGGAGTTTTTTGAGGATGTGCGTGTGTTGTAAGAGTGTCCACATCATCCATGTCATTGTCAGTGCGGTTGTCTCATGACCTGCCAAAAACATTGTCTTACACTCATCGGTGAGCTGTCGGATGCTCATCGGTTGATTGTCATCATCACGAGCCGCCAAAAACATACTAAGTAGGTCTTGGCGTTCAATTGATGATTGCATACGCTCTTGAATGATGGCGACAATCGTATCATCGAGAACCTTAGTGGCCTCTTGATAGCGGCGTTCACGCTCGCGGGTGAACGGTATTTTGGTCAGATAACTGAGCATTCCAAGTACATCATTACTGAATTGGTCCATGACCGCATCAAGCGCATGGCTGATGTTGTATTTATGTGTGTCACTGACATTGCCAAATAACGTCTCAGACACGATGTCAAGCGTCAGTTGATTCATGGCTTTGGTGAAGTTGAATTCGACGCCAGGGACTACCTGCGCTAAAAACTGCTCGGTGTGATGTGCAATGATTTCACCGTAAGTTTCGATTCGTTGACGATGGAATGCAGGCTGCGCCATACGACGTTGCCGTAGCCAAAAGTCACCGTCACTGCTGAGCAACCCATTGCCAAAGACTGCGCTCGCATAGACTTTGAGAAAGGCGTCTTTGTGGAAAGATTTTTGTTTGGTGACCAGCACTTCTTCAACAAGGGTAGGATTGCTCACATAGAACATGGAGTAATTGCCGGGAAAGTGCATCTCTACGATATCGGGATACATTTTGTGCATGCGTACCATTGTCTCGATGGGGTAGACGCTCATATCAAGCATATGCTTTAAAATCGGTAAACCAAATGATTGTGGTATGTGATTTTTCATTATTCCCCTCAAACAAACATCCCTAGTTATTTTACCAGCATTCTGATGCCGTTTTTGGGGCGCATAGTAATGGAGGGTTGTGTCACAATCTTGTGGCTAGGATCGATGTACCAAATTCCTCGTTGCATGAACATCACCAGCACAATTGTGGCTTCAAGCATAGCGAATTGTTGGCCAATACAGAGTCGTGGTCCTCCACTAAATGGGAAGTAGGCAAAGCGTGGTAATTTTTGTTTGAAGTCATCTGACCATCGGTCCGGATTGAATTGTTCAGGATTCGGGTACCAACGCGGATCGTTATGCATGGAAAGCGGACTCATGGCTACGTTTTTACCTGCAGGGATGTGATACCCGCCGATTTCGACATCGACCAAGGCCTCGCGTTGTGTAAGCCATGCAGGTGGTTTGAGTCGCATGGATTCACGAATGACTTTCTCGGTGTACACCAATTTAGGTATATCTTCAAGTCGTGGAGTGCGACCATCGAGTACTTGATCTATCTCGGCGCGTAAACGTTGTGCGATAGCTGGATTTGAGTGGACAAGCCACATAGTCCAGCTTAAGTTTAACGCAGTTGTCTCGTGTCCGGCCAAAAAAATTGTTTTACATTCATCGCGCAGTTGAGCAATTGTCATCGGTTGATCGGCATCGTCTCGTGATTCTATGAGCATGCCGAGTAGGTCGTTGGGTTGTTCGGTGTACTGTAAACGCTCATTAATGATTTCATCGATGGTGTTATCAAAATCAGTAATTGCAACTTCGTATGCGTCGTATAGCTTTTGGTTGAGTATAATGCCACTTATTTGTTCAAAGATATTGAACCAATTGTTGTTGCCAAATCGTTGCATGATGGTGTGCAGTGCATGACTAATTGTGGCCATGTGATGTGGTTTAGATGTGCTAAAAAGCGCTTGACCTACAACTTTGAGCGTGACATCGAGCATAATCTGATTAATATCTAAGTAAGTCTTATGGGGTATTGTGGCGAGTGCTTCCCGAGTGTAACGCACCATCAATTCAGTGTACTCAGTAATTCGCTGTTTGTGAAACGCAGGTTGAATCATACGCCGATGTCGTAGCCAAGTGTCGCCATCACTCGTCAGCAAACCATTGCCGAATATCGCTGCGGCTTTTTCGCGCAAAAAGGCATCTTTTCTGAAGTATTTATGCTTATGCACAAGCACTTCTTCAATGAGAGCCGGGTTAGTCAGAAGATACATCGAGCTCAAACGAAACTTGATCTCAACAATATCAGTATATTGCTGCTGATTCGCATGTAGTAACGTGAATGGTGTAAGTACATATTGAATCAGATTACCTAATTTTGGTAGCCCATGGTTGATAGGTGCGACGTTGTTATTCATGTAATTAGAATGTATATTAAAAGATAATTTATATTAACATACTCTTTGCTTGATTGTATTCAATTTCATATTTCATTCACTTATAAATGCACGACACTGAGTTCTGTCATATTCAATGTAATATGGTCACCAAGTATTTACAATTATCTACATACGCATTCATGCAATCCTACTCTATCCTACAGGTGCCCACCTGATCTCCTGAGGTGTCTTTGCCAATCACAGCAATTGTGTGTATATCATACGCCTGCACATATGTGAATACCACAAAAACATCCCGGCGCATCTGCGCCGGGATGTGACAATCCTGCATCAACGCCGTGTCATTAGTTTTCTGTGGCGTTCAGCGTAACCACTGTCTGCGTGGCATTGTCTTTATCTGCCATGCTAATTACGAGATACGCCTTCTGTGCAATTGTAAATCCGACTGACGTCTGTAAGATGTTCTGTGCTTTGACGGAATCGGTAAAGATGATCGTACAACCATCACCCGCGCCAGTTGCCACCGTCGCATCGCCTGCCTCATTTGGCCCCCAGAACAATCCCACCGCACAGCTCGCTGGGCCGACCACAATGGCGACAGCATAGTCAACCGTGGTTGAATTGTTGCGCAGATTGATATTCACCGGCGTTCCATCGGCGGTGTCGGCGAGTGTTAGATTCACGGTGTCCGTTGATGGCTCGAGTTCGCCGTTGTCTGAACCGAAGCCAATGGTGCAGTTTTCTTCTTGGAGACTGACGTCTTTGCAGTTCGCACCCGTTATCGGCACCACACTCGAGCCATTAAACGACGCCGTGTTAGTCACCGTGCACGAACTCAACATCACAATGAGGCCTAAAAGGGCACTCAATACACGCATTTGTAGTGTTTTCATCTGTTCTCCTCATCTACATATGAGAGTATAACACAAATTCGTAAAAATTATTTATACAAATCTCAAAATAATTAGTTTATTTTTTATGAAATAATATTTATTACGATTTAGCGAGTTAAAGTTACGTATTATCTAGTGAAACAAATTTAATTATTCATCGGTATGATGCGTCTAATCAAATGGTTGAACAATGCGCATACTTTACTTATCGATCTTTTTGCGAGATTGATTTTTTGCAGCAATTCGTCATTGAGGTTGGTCACTGTATTGTACGCAAGCTCGAAGGATGAATTCTGCATCTGGACCGCCAAAACGTTTCTGTAACGGCGTTCATTTATCAGGTGTGTTGGACAGAAATCGCTATCTGCGCTTACCAGCTTTCACCTGAATCATGGCACATCTGCATGATTCACCGTATGGTACTTGGGCATTCTGGCCGATGAGGAAATACCGTGGGCGCCCGTGAGGGCGCCCATACGATGGATTGATAACTGCAGTTTGTGGGGAGTTACTCTTTGACAGGAACGCCGAGGTGCTCACAAATCAGCCCATGGAAGTGGTGCACGCCATTTTCACGTTCAACAGAGAATCGCCCTGTCTGATACGAACGTGAGCGTAACCGTCGTTGTACCGTCTCACACAGCTCAATGTCCTCGCGTTGTACCAAGTCACTGAATGCAAAGTTCTTGGCGAACTCCTCGGCTACATTTGGCCGGTTCATGTCGCGCAAATACCACTCAAAAATGGTGACGGTGCGCTCAGGCCCGAGTGGCAAGATGATGTTGATTTGCAGATTGTCTGGGTAGACATTCAGCATCAAATTGGGGAAGATCCAGTAGTATAAGGCCTGCGCATCAGCATCATTCTCGAGGTTGCGGCGATACAACGAGTCCTCTTTGGCGCGGATTGGTGCATGCTGCTTCGAGTAGTAGCGCTCAGTCTCAACCAAATACTGGTTGTAATCGATTTCCTTAAATAGACCAGGATGTGCGACTGGGATGTGATACCCCTCGAGGTAATTGTCGACGTAGACCTTCCAATTACACTCGATTTCGTAATCAACCCGCTTATAAAAGCCCATCTTCTCGACCTGCATGTGTACGGTCTCAGGGATGATTTTGCCTAAGACCTCGTGCAAGCCCGGTGTGGCTTCGTCGAGACAGACAAAGATAAACGGTCCCCAAGTGTCCACCCGAACGGGCTTCAACCCAAATTCTTCTTTGCTGAAGCACTCGACGCCATCGAACTCTGGCGTATTCATCAACTTGCCATCAAGGCCATAGGTCCAGCCATGGTACGTGCACTGCAACGTCTTGCGGTGGCCTGGGCCGTTGGCTACGGCACCGGCGCGGTGGCGGCAGACGTTGTAGAACGCGTGAATCTTGCCAGCGGTGTCACGAGTAATCACCAGTGGTTCATCGACAACACTACAGGTGAAGTGGTCACCCGGGCGTTGCAGTTGCTCGAGCCGCCCGACCAGTTGCCAGGTGCGGGCGAAGATCTTTTCTTTCTCCTCGGCCAGCACGGCTGGGTCGGTGTACCAATCGGCCGGGATCGTGTGGGCGTAGGCGATGTTTTTGTCATAGACAAATGATGAGGCCATCTACTTATCCTTGCACGCTCAATAATTCGACGTCGAATACCAGAGTTGCGTTGGGTGGGATGACGCCGGCTGCGCCACGTGAGCCGTAGGCCAAATCTGACGGAATAGTCAAGGTGCGGCGCCCGCCTACTTTCATTGACATAACACCTTCATCCCAACCTTTAATGACTTGGCCAACGCCAATGATGAACGTGAATGGTTGTTTGCGATCGCGTGAGCTGTCGAACTTCTTGCCGTCGGTCAAGGTGCCGGTGTAGTGCACGGTCACCTGTTGGCCCGCTTTGGGTGCATCACCGGTACCGACAACCTCGTCACGGTACTTCAAGCCTGATGGTGTGGTAATGATGTCGTTTGACATGGGATTTACTCCTAATGGATGCAGATGATTGAAAGGACGTTTTTCCGGTACAGTTTATTCTACCATGCGCATCTATGATGCGGTATTTTGATATGTTTTATGGGGTGTAACGCCCATTGGTAGAGACGCATGGCCATGCGTCTCTACCAATGGCATTTTTCAACAAATCTTCCCGCGTTTGCCGGCGCTGCCATGGCCAATCGGTTCATCACCAATCCAGCGCTCGTCGATTGGTTCGTCGGCGCGCTGGTAGCGCGTATCGGTCGAGAGCCGGATTTTGTTGGAGGCATTGTCGAGGCTGGTGTGCACCGTAAAGACACTGAAGATCAGCACGTCGCCGAGCTCGTAGTTGGCCGAGAGCCAGCGTCCACCCAGCGCTTTGCGCAGTTTGGCCGGGTCTTTGGAGAGCCAGCCGCCGTCGCTGATGTTGCCGCCGCCGCCCATTTTGGTATAGCCCTCTCCCACCTTGTTCTCACAAAACTCATCAACATCTTTGCTGCCGTAACCCTGGTTGAGCCGATCGTGCGTATGTGAGCGTTCGAGGACGAGCAAACCACCCATCTCGAGCGGGATGTCGCTGAGAGGTGTCCATGCCGTGTAGAGCTTCTTCGTGCCGCGGCCCATGTAGACGATGTCCATGTGCGGTGGTGTGCCGCGTTTGGGGGCCACTGCCCGCACCCAGGTGAAGTCATAGTGGCGCACGTCGTGCTGCAACAACTTCTCAAAAGCGCCAATCATGGCACCGTCGTACAGCACCTCCATCAAGGCCTGATTGTCTTTGCTCAAATCGGGCATGAACTGCACGTTGGCCGTCGGGCTGGCGATACAGTCGAGCAACGGGTAATTGGTGTCGATTTGACCCTTAGCGGCGAGGCGCTCAGCCATGGTCAGGCGGGCCTCGGTCAGCTTGGTTTTGTCGAGGATGCCTTTGAGGTAGACATAACCTTCATTTGCCATAAATTCACGGAGTTGCGCGGGCTTATCAAGCAGTGAGGTGCAGTCGTTGAGGTAGCCAAAAACGTCTGGGGCAGTTGAAATCTCTTTTTTCATTGCGGTCAAGCGCGGCATCGTCGTCGCTGTCATCGGGTGCTCCTTTGCATGTATCCGGATGCGCCTATCATAGCACGGGTTTTCGGTATTGATCAGAGACGCACGGCCGTGCGTCTGTAAAAACGTGTGTTTGTGTGGTGTTGTTTCCCGAGAGACGCATGGCCATGCGTCTGCATACCTATCATTGCACGATTTGATAGACCAGTTCACCGGTAATTTCGGCCAGTTGGAGTGGGGCGAATTGATTGACGGTGTCGTCGTTGATAAGAGTCTCAACAGGGCGATGTTGGATTGCATCCCACGTCAAGCGCCGGTGCACTCCGCTCATCATGCGTTTGCGGTTGCTTATCAGTGGCGCTTGACCAACTGCCAATGCAAAAGTCACATCGATCAAGTGGATGACTTGCCACACCAGTGCTCTGACGGACGGCGTGGCCACCACGATACATGTCTCGCCGCTCTGTAAAATATCGCGGAGCATGACAACCGGGACAATTTGGCCATCGACGCTGATAATCCGGTCGCTCATATACACAAACCGCACCCGCTCAATAGCCTGACAAGCTCGTTGAATGGGCATGATGTCGATGCCGTCTCCGATCCAACATAGGCAGTGTTGTTTTTGACGTAACGACGCAGTGAGATGATGAATAACTGCATTGATGTCGTGTGCGCACATCCCTTGGTCGAATTCAACATATTGTGTGTGTGATGAATTATGTTGCACCAAATCGGTGATTGTCGCAGAGGTAATCGGTGAATAGCGCGCGACATATTCCGCAAAAAAACCACTGAGTACCGTGCGATCACTCGGTACCAGTTGGGTATGGAGTGCCAAGCGGTGAGCAATAGTTTGCATCTCGCTGACGCGCAATGACGTGCGTATCCGCGCAAATATCGGGTGGAGTGCACTGGTGGGTAGTGGATTACGGTACCACTCCCATGCTTGATCAATCTCTTCTGGAATTGCCAAATGGAGTAAGCGCTGCACCGCTGACTGTTGTTGCCACAAACTTTGCGGGCTGCCAAGTAGGCGATCGTCACCGTGGGCCAAATATTTGATGATATGCCATAACTCCATGGAGTTTGCCAGGTGTAACCGCATCACAAATACCACAATTGCCATTTGGGTGGCAAAGACGAACTCGTGCGCAGGATTATTGGCGACCTCGTCCGTCATCAAGACACACGAGTATTCGTGGATGCGTGGTCGGAGCGGTGTCAACTCAGCGATACTGCATATATCAATGAATTCGTGAATGTGTTGCGTCAATTGCAGATTGATGACCATCACCTGGATATCAGCCAAATGCATGTCGGGGACGCACACCAACACGCGTTGCCGCTGATGGTGGATGTAGAGTTGGGCCAAATACACGATGCGGATGATTAATGCGGTGTAGCTGTTGACCACATGGACTTTGCGATCCCCTTGTTGGACTGCATGGACAAGTTGGGTGAGTACATGAATATCGGCCGGCGTCAACCAATCGAGGTGTGCCGCTCGTACTGCGACCGGGTGTACTTCGTTGGCCTTCATCAGGCGTTCAAGATGCTCATCAGTGATAGTCATCCCCCAGGGGTGCTGCCAAAGTGCGTCGAACTCCTGTGCGCTCCAGTGCACGCGTTGGGTGCTTGTGTCTTCCCAGACGATTCGATTGGCCTGACGCGATGCTGGCACTACGGTGAATGCGTGTTGACTTTGGTCGATGTATTCGGTGACGCCGAACTCTTGGAGCACGGTGTCGATACCGCGGAACGGCACCACGCGAATCTGCACGCGCCCTTGGCTTTTGATCTGGTCATAGAGTTGCCAAATTCGCAGGACATAGGTGTGCGCTAAAGCGCGATCGAGTGCCCACCAACGTTCGCGATCGGTCATCTCGTAATCAACTGATAAATATTCGCTAATGATGACGATGCGTGCAGTGCATGTGGAATGCAATACGGCCTCAAGTGTATCGATGAGATATTGCCAGTCTGAACGAATCACACAGTCGTGCCGAATGGCCTTTTCGAGGTCTGGCTTGTGCGACCGGGGCGGCATGATTTCGTTGATGGAGAGCAATCGTGTGTGCATTGCGCAGATTATCGAATAAGATTTCAAATAAAGTATACTCCAGAATTTTGTCATGGGCTATGTAGACAATTCGCTGTATTGAAAGATTAATCTATTGCGCTTTTAGGAACTGTAGTAAATTACATCTGTGATTTATTTGACAAGTCAAAAATAATACGTATACTACTAATAAGTCCATTATATGAGGGATTTACTGTGTTTCAACGTGGTCAACTAATCCTAGTAGTAATTATTGTAACCCTAGTCGTAGTAGCGATTACGGGTACATAGCACTATAGGGAGCGGCAAAACCGCACGAAGATGTACAGTCTACCTCTCCCGTAGTGATACGGGAGAGGTTTTTGTTTGTGTATTCAGCATGGAGGTTATATGTCGGAGAAGCGCACCGGAGCACAGATTCTGTGTGAAGCACTCATCCAAAATGGCGTGGATGTGATGTTTGGTATCCCAGGTGGAGCCATTATGCCGTTCTACCATGCGATGTGGGATTACCGTGATGAGTTGCGCCATGTTCTGTGTCGCCACGAACAAGGAGCCGGCCATGCAGCAGAGGGCTATGCTCGTTCAACTGGCCGTCTTGGCGTCTGTATTGGTACAAGCGGACCTGGTACCACTAATTTGGTAACACCAATCGCTGATGCCTGGATGGACAGTACGCCTATATTGGCAATTTGTGGTCAGGTAAGCAGTGCAGTGTTGGGTAAAGATGCCTTCCAAGAGACGGACATCACTGGTATCACGATGCCAATTACCAAACATAATTACTTGGTTAAGAACGTCGATGAGATTGCCTATGTTATCAAAGAGGCCATCCACATTGCCACTACCGGTCGTCCCGGCCCCGTTTTGGTTGATATCACCAAAGACGCCCTCCAAGCCTCAACCATCCCCGACTACAGCAAAAAGCTTTTCTTACCTGGCTACCGCCCAACCTATCAGGGTAGCAAAAAGCAGGTCAAAGCTGCGCTTGACTTGATGCTCAAGAGCGAGAAGCCGTTGTTAATGATCGGTAACGGTGTCATGATGGCTGAGGCCAGCGATCAGGTTCGTGCCTTTGCCGAGCGCTACAAGTTGCCCGTCATCACCACGCTCCACGGATTGGGTGCGTTCCCCGAGGATCATGAGCTCTCAATTGGTATGCCTGGTATGCATGGTTGGGTGCACGTCAACCGCGCCATCCAAGAGGCAGACTTCCTGATGAACATTGGTGGGCGCTTCGATGACCGTGTCACCGGCAAGGCCTCAACCTTTGCGCCAAATGCCGCTATTGTCCACGTCGATATCGACCCATCCGAGATCGGCAAGAACATCGAAGTCGACGTGCCAATCGTCGGCGATGCCAAGATGGTGTTGTTCTCAATGCTCGAAGAAGAACCTGAGGAGACGGCAGTTGCTCAGTTCCATGCGCATGCCACCACTTGGATGAACCATATCCGCGAGTTGCAGTCAAAGCATCAGCACAAGCAACAGTACATCAACCGCCCCGATACTTCAATGTTCATGCCACATGATGTCTATGCGGCCATGACCAAGACTTTGAACGAGCGTGGCAACTACCGCGTGGTCACAGACGTTGGTCAGCACCAGATGTGGGCTGCCCAGTTGATTGACTGGCATCGCCCACGCACGCACATCACAAGCGGTGGTGCCGGTACGATGGGCTTTGCGATGCCAGCTGCCCTCGGTGTGGCCTTGGCACATCCAGAGGATACCGTATGGGCGGTTGCTGGTGACGGTGGCTTCCAGATGACCAACCAAGAGATGATAACGGTCGTTCAGGAGGGCATCAAGAACCTCAAGATTGCCATCATCAACAATGGCTACTTGGGTATGGTACGCCAGTGGCAAGAGCTGTTCGAGAACAAGCGCTATAGTGGTACGCCACTCACCAGCCCCAACTTTAAGTTGTTGGCTGAGGCTTACGGGTGGAAGGGTATCATCGTCGATTCAGCTGCCGATGTGCAGGCTGCCATTGATGAGGCGTATGCGACGGACGGTCCGGTGTTGATCGATTTTCGCGTTGAGCGCGAGGTCAACGTCTTCCCCATGGTGCCCCAGAACAAGAGCATTGGCGATATGATTACGGAGTAAATGATGAAGACGCATACCCTTGTGGTGTTAATGCAAGATCGACCCGGCGTACTGAACCGTGCGGTAAGCATGTTTCGCCGTCGTGGCTACAATATCGCCAGTTTGGCAGTAGGCCACACCGAGACTCCCGGCATCAGTCGCATGACGGTCGTGGTAGAATCTGACCATGTCGAACAAGTTGTCAAACAACTCTATCGGTTGATTGAGGTCCTCAAGGTCAGCGATGTCACCGATGATCCGGTGGTTGAGCGCGAGATGGCACTAATCAAGCTCCACGTGCCTGGGCAACAACGCGCAGAAATCGTGGCATTAACCGAGGTGTTTGGCGCCAAAATTGTCGATGTGGCCAATAATACGATGGTCATTGAAATGACCGGTGGTCCGTCCAAAGTCGAGAATTTCATCGACATGGTGCGCCCATTCGGCATCAAGGAGATGATGCGTACTGGCCGTATCACCATGGTTCGTGGCCCCCGTGGTCACAGTGGTGCTGAACTGGTCGATGCGCAGTGGCAAGGTGAAGGAACGGGCGCCGTTGGTTCGGTCGCTCAGTAGTTAATTAAGAGGAGCACATGGCTAAACTGTACTACGACAATCAGGCTGATTTGGGGCGACTAAAGGGTCGCACGGTTGCCATCATTGGCTTTGGTAGCCAAGGGCACGCCCACGCACTCAACCTCAAGGACAGCGGTGTCAATGTTATCGTCGGTCTTTACGACGGTTCAAAGAGCAAGGCCAAGGCCGAGGCTGCAGGTTTGAAGGTGATGAGTGTCGCCGATGCCACCAAGGCCGCTGACGTCATCATGATTTTGACGCCAGACACCACTCAGGCTCAGACCTACAAAGATCATATTGCGCCGAACTTGACCCCAGGTAAAACATTGATGTTTGCTCACGGCTTCAACATTCGCTATGGCCAAATTGTGCCACCAGCCGGTGTCGATGTCAGCATGGTTGCCCCTAAGGCGCCTGGCCATCGTGTCCGTGAGGTGTTTACCCAGGGCGGTGGCGTGCCAGCCTTGGTCGCTGTGCACCAGGATGCCAGTGGCAACGCGTTTGCCGATGCCTTGGCCTATGCCAAGGGCATGGGCAACACCCGCGCTGGCGTGCTCGAGACCACCTTCGCCGAAGAGACTGAGACCGACTTGTTCGGTGAGCAGGCCGTGTTGTGTGGTGGTGTGTCAGCCTTGGTTAAAGCCGGTTTCGACACCTTGGTCGAGGCTGGGTACCAACCTGAAGTTGCCTACTTTGAATGTATGCATGAGCTCAAGTTGATTGTTGACCTCTTCTACCAAGGTGGTCTCAACTACATGCGCTTCTCGGTCTCAGATACTGCAGAGTGGGGCGATTACGTTGCCGGCTCACAAGTTATCAACGATCAGTCACGTGCTGCCATGAAGCAACTCTTGACCAACATCCAGAACGGCACGTTCGCCGAGGACTGGATCGATGAGAACGTCAATGGTCGCCCACGTTTCAATGCAGCTCGTAACGCCGATGTCGACCACAAGATCGAGGTCGTCGGTCGCGAACTTCGCCGCATGATGCCATTCGTCAACCCACGTGAGGTTATCCCCGGCCAAGGCGGCTCGTAATCCGTTGTTATGTGGTGTGGGGTGTACCATTGCCCTACACCACACCTAATCCTATGTTTGGGCGCATTTGCTCCCATTTGTACTACGTAAGGAACGATCATGCAGGAGAGTCACGTACGCATCTTTGATACCACGCTGCGCGATGGCGAGCAAGCACCTGGTTGTACTATGTCGCTCGAAGAGAAGTTGGAAATCGCCCGACAGCTACAACGACTTGGTGTTGATATCATCGAAGCCGGATTCCCTGCCGCATCGCCTGGCGACTGGGCAGCCGTTCATCAAATCGCCAAAGAAGTCGGTACTGCCGATGGCCCCACCATCTGTGCCTTGGCCCGTGCCAACAAGGACGACATCGACAAGGCGTGGAGTGCTATACAACCAGCTGCCAAAAAGCGCATTCACACCTTTTTGTCAACGTCTGACATCCATATCGAATATCAATTTAAGTCAACCCGCGAGAAAATGCTCGAGCGTGCCCGCGAGATGGTGCGCTACGCCCGTTCACTCTGCGACGACATCGAGTTTTCTCCCATGGATGCCACGCGCTCCGATCACGCCTACATGTTCGAGGTGTTGACCGCAGTCGTCGCTGAGGGCGCAACGACCCTCAATATCCCTGATACTGTCGGCTTCACCACGCCCGAGGAATACGCCGAGTTAATCAAGGGCATCCTGGCCAATGTGCCTGGCATAGAAAACTGCATCATTTCAACCCACTGTCACGATGACCTCGGTATGGCGGTTGCCAACAGCTTGGCTGGTGTGCGCGCAGGCGCCCGTCAGGTTGAGTGCACGATCAACGGTATCGGTGAGCGCGCCGGTAATGCCTCGCTCGAAGAGGTCGTGATGGCACTCCATACCCGCCAGGCGTTTTATGGCATAAGCTCCAAAATCCAAACCACTGAATTGACGCGCAGTAGCCGCTTGCTCAGCTCATTTATCGGTATCCCTGTGCCACCCAACAAGGCAATCGTAGGTGGGAATGCGTTTGCCCATGAGTCGGGCATTCACCAAGATGGCGTGCTCAAGAACCGCATGACCTATGAGATTATGAGTGCCGAGACCGTCGGTCTCGATGGCAACATGTTGGTCCTGGGCAAGCATTCAGGTCGCCACGCGTTCCGCACCAAGTTGGTCTCACTGGGCTGGGAAGCCGAGAACGAAGAAGAGTTCCAAAAGTTGTTTGAGCGCTTCAAAGAGCTCTGCGACCGCAAGAAGAAGATTGACGATCGTGATATCGAGGCCCTGATTGCTGGCGAGCATCAGCGTGCCGTCGAGGTCTACACACTCGAACACGTGCAAGTCATCACCGGCACCAGTTTGACTCCTGTAGCCACAGTACGCCTGATCGACCAACAGGGTAATGTGCACCTCGAGGCTGCCCATGGCACCGGTCCAGTTGACGCCATCTACAAAGCCATCGATAAAGTCGTCCAGCGCCCTGTTGAGTTGCTTGAGTTTGCCATCAACTCGGTTACCGAGGGGATTGATGCCGTCGCCGAGGTCTCAGTGCGCATCCGCGACACATATGCCGCTCAGCAGGCCACCAGCAAGCCTGGTATCGACTTGTTCAACGGTTACGGCGTTCACACTGACACCATGGTTGCTGCCGCTGAGGCCTACATGGGCGCCCTCAACAAGCTCCTACAGGATCGTGAGCGCCGCATCAACGCCGAAAAGTCAGCCTATGCTGATGGTTATGACGCACAACGTCCTGGCTATGCCGTTGATGAATTCGCTAACGCGCGTGCCACTCAGTCGAAGTAGTCAAAAGGGAGGACGTCGCAAGCACATACTTGCGGCGTTAACACTATGCGCATAAGTTATCTCGGCCCGGAAGGTACCTACAGCGAAATGGCTGCGCTTGCATTTGCGCAACCCGGTGATACCCTCGTTGCCATGCCGTCTCTCCCAGCGGTTGTGCATGCAGTCGAAAACGGGCAAGCCGATGTCGCAGTCATGCCCATTGAGAACGTACTTGAGGGGGCTGTGACGCCCACACTCGATATCTTGATTCACGATACCAAGTTGATGATATGTGATGAAGTCGTCGTTCCCATTCGCCATCAGCTCCTGGGACCTGCTGGACTTGATATCACCAAAGCTGAGGTGCTCTACGGTCACCCGCAGTCGCTCGGACAGTGCAGACAGTTTATTGAACGGCATTTGCCCCACGTCACGACGGTCGCCTCGCTCTCAAACAGTGCTGCGCCA
>Ga0068872_10001704_pt1 | contig 17553 bp, 17 predicted proteins | sample NOAtaG_7_FD_66441 | JGI IMG/M metagenome (GOLD analysis project Ga0068872, IMG submission 66441) | Freshwater lake microbial communities from Lake Erie, under a cyanobacterial bloom - NOAA_Erie_Diel1S_2200h metaG | ecosystem: Environmental > Aquatic > Freshwater > Lake | place: USA: Ohio, Lake...
GGGATGTATTTCCCCTATCAGTATTGTTGAAAAATCCTGTTGTGGTTTCAAATCGCAGTTCATGCCCGGGATTACTACCTGTGGGAGGTACTCCATATGCCGCTTGGAAAACATAGCCCGGAAGCATGTCTACATAGATTCTGTATGTAACCGAACCTACTGGCAATATTCCGCCATCGGCATTCGCCAGAGTATCATTAGGTTCGCTGATATAAAATTTTTCAACGATGATGTTTTCAAGGCCTCCCAAGGGTTGGGCTGAAGAAAAGTGGTACAAAAACGACGCGAGTAAGTAAAAGATGTATGACTTTTTCATGGCTGCAAACTTATGCCTGTATTTTTTTCTGCGTTTTAAGGCAATCTTAACTTATTGTTATGCCATCCCATTAATTCCTGATAATCTTGTATCGTTCTGGCATATGATCTCCTTCACCGGCTATTTCTAGAAGGTAGATACCGTTATTTAATGTTTGCAAATCCATTCTTACAGTCTCTTTCATGGAGTTAATAGCTTTATGATAAACTACTTTTCCTTCCATATTATAGATACGAACCATTTGATTTTCTGTGAATTTTTGGGTATTGCTCAAAGAGGCAATGCTGATAAAATCATTAAATGGATTTGGGTATACGCTCCATGTAGGATTTCTGTCAGAGGCGAAAATAGTTCTGCTACCGGCAGTTGTATCTGATACAAAATTGAGTTCAGGGAAAAGAATTTCACTGCCAACAGGATTTTCAGCTACATATTTCTCAACAATTGGCCCATTAGGTGTGAGCTTGCGAATTTGCATGTTCAGTTTGAATGACAATTTTCCGTTCGTTGTAATCTGCGCCACCAGCACTTTATTTGAAAGACTGTCATACCCCTGCGATCCGCTCAAACTGGCCCATGAACCGTTGTCACTCGAAAATAGCGGGCCATCATTTAAGTCATTGAAAATATCAGGCGTTATACCTACGAAAGTAACCGAAGTGGGTGTGCCGGAAAACTTACCATCAACTAAATTAACCGGAATTCCCGCCAAAGGATTGTTGTTTTGCAATACCTGGGGCGAGTAATTGTTTATGATGGTATTCACACTGTCATCTTCATCTTTGGGCACGGCAATGCAGGTATTACAACTACCACCCACAGAGAGATAAGAATCCAGCATCACGGTATTATCAGCACATTGATTGAGTGTAAATGTTGGTGAGGTATTGCCCCTGTCCAGGTTGTTGAAGAAGAATGTGTTGGTTTCTATCCGCATCTCGTGACCGGCTTCACCATACACAGCCTGAAATTGATATCCGGGCAGCATATCCGCAAAAATGCGGTAAGTAACCGATCCAACAGGCAATACTCCTCCGTCGACATTTGCCATGGTATCATTGGCATTGCTGATATAGAATGTTTCCACTTCTACATGCTCCAAACCGTTTTGCGCCCTGGTAGTAAGGGCAGCGATAATAGCAAGACAAATAAAACAGATGGTTTTTTTCATTTTGCAAAATTGTTCAGCTAATGAGTTAGCTTGTTTAAGGAATTGTTATGATATGATTAAATACATGTTTGGGAATTGTTATCACTTATGTAATCAGCTAATTATATTTGTGTCCGAACATGTATCGTTTCAACTTTTATCTATTTCTTGTTTTTACTTGTTTTCTTACACAGGCAAGCAGTTTTTTTTCTTCAAGCGCTTTTGCCCAGTTTCCACCTGCAGCGGGCATGCCTGGGACCACCGCTATTCACAAAGACAGTTCTTGTTTTATCTATTTCGCAAATCAGTGTACTTATGTTCCCGGATATAAAAATATTTCAACGCCGGATTCGGGAAGATTGGCCCCGGCAGATGTTGCCCCGGCCCTTGGTCGGCCTGATGGTCTCAGCCTGAGTCTAGGTGATTCTGGATATGTTCTTGTTTTTTTAAACACTCCGCTTTTCGATGGAGAAGGATTTGATTTTGCTGTTTTTGAAAATTCTTTTAGTGATCAGTTTCTTGAACTGGCATTTGTTGAGGTTAGTTCTGATGGAGTTCATTTTGCCCGTTTTCCATCTGTTTCATTTACACAGGACACCTTGCAGCAAGGCCCATTCGATAACAACATGCAGGCAAGTTTATTAAATAATCTTGCAGGCAAGTACCGGGGCATGTATGGAACACCTTTTAACCTCGAAGATTTGCCTGATTACCCCTGGCTGAATAAAGACAGCATTTCCTTTTTACGAATTGTGGATGTGGTGGGAAGCATTCAAACTTCTTTTGCCTCTTTTGATTCGCAGGGCCACATTATAAATGATCCTTTTCCTACGCCTTTTCCTTCCTGCGGCTTTGATTTAGATGGAATAGGTTTTATTCATGCCCGATTTACAGGGAATGATTCTCCGTCAATTGTCCATGAACCATTTTTTTTTCCCAGCTTGTGTCATGTTGGTGAACCCATCAGATTTTCAAGAAAAATCGGTTTCGATGATAGCATAAGCGTATTTGACTTGAAAGGGAAACTCGTGAGGATAGTTTCCACCGGTGATACAACAGCTCTCTCGTTTGCTCAAGGAACATACATCCTTCAATGCCAAACTATACATGGCGTTTTAAAAGGCAAGCTGATAGTTGTCGCCCAATAAACATCCTTTAAAAAAATACAAGGGATATACAGCAAAGAAAATTAAGAGTAGGTAAAAAGTTAAAAAACCAAACACGATTTTATCCTTTGTCTTGATGAATTTATTATTTATAATTATAAAAGGCAATAATCAAAGAATCAATTTATGCTAAATTATTTTCTTACGCGTGATGTATCATTTTAGCTTTTAGAGGTTTTGGAAGAACCAAGCTAATGATTTAAAAAGTTCCTGTGCTCAATAGTACAAGTGTACAGGCTTCTTCCCACGGGATTCTCTCTTGATCCAACAATTGCTGCAGATCGGGGTTTTCGGTTCCCGGGTTGAAGATGATTCTTCCAGGTTTTAATTCAAGGAGACTTTTGTAATAATTTTTTTGTTTTTCAGGATGAAGATAGAGTGTTACGGTATCAAATGATGTGTTTGAAGGCCATGTTTTTTTGATGGGCACTCCTCCTGCATCTCCTTCTCCCGCGCCCAAAGCATATACCTGATGTTTGTGCTGTATGAGCATGAGACAAGCCTTATGGGCATATCGCTCCGGATTTGATGAAGCACCGAGGATGAGTACATTTTCAATCATGATTTTTATTTTTTTTCTGCGGAATGAATGAGCCATTGTCCGGCCTCAAATTTTAATTCAATCAAGCCCCAGGAGATAAATGCGGCCAGTTTCCTTATCAATAGATGTCTTGGCAAGCGAATATGTTTCTGAATTTTGTTCAGGTTCGTGCTGTCGCTGCATTCTATCCACTCAAGTATTTTTAGGTCGTTTCCGCTGTGTCTGTATCCCGAAGGCAGTGATGTTTTTGGAGTTGCTCTTACGCATTGCAGAAGAGGAGGCATCAGCACATTCTGATCTTGTATACGCATATATGTTAGCCACTGACCTGATTCATCCTTGGCTTTAAAAATCTTTGAAGAATCGGATTGGAAGGTGGCCACGAGCACTTTTTTCTCTTTTGATTGCAAAATCTCCAGCTTGTAATCCGGCACAGGTGCAGTAAACACCTCCGCTGCCGATTCAATCATATAGGCTTCCTCTTCAGGATTTACGCCACTGATGTTCCCATTATCTTTTACACCAATGAGTAGTCGTCCGCCGGATGTGTTACAAAATGCAGAGATACTGATGGCAATTTTGGCGGCTGAATCAATCCTGAATTTAAAATCCTGCTCCAAGTGCTCACCCTGTTCAATCCATTTTTGTAACAGGTCAGACATGGTTTATCATTTTCCCAAATCACTTCTTGAGAACATCAGGGGAAGGAGATTTTTTACACCTTCAATTTTGTAAACGGGTCCCGAATCTCCCATTAGGAGAAGGCTAATTGCCTGATTAAATTTCATTTCATATTCCGCGAGAACTTGTCTACATGCTCCACAAGGGGAGATGGGATGAATCAGTTCTCTGCCTGCGGCATGGGCTACTACCGCCATGCATACAACTTTTGCGCCCGGGTGTGTGGCTGAGGCGGAGAAAATAGCCACTCGTTCTGCGCATATTCCGCTGGGATACGCAGCATTTTCCTGGTTGTTGCCCAAACAAATTTCTCCATTGTCAAGACGGAGAGCAGCTCCCACAAAAAAGTTGGAATAAGGGGCATAGGCCATTTCCGAGGCCTTGATGGCATGTTCAAGCAATTCCCTGTCTTCCTTTACCACATCATTGATTCCGGGGTATTCGGTAATTCGGGAGGTGAGTTCGATAATTTTCATGCTTGCTTTTTTGTACCCTGTTTTTTTTGGATAAAAGCAGGGTGAGTTATATTCCGTTTGGACAGGCTGTTTCAAATGCAAACAGCTATCTTCTAATTGGGCATACTTAGTGTTTTGTATGCTTCAATATTTTATTCGAATGCGGAGAGGCCGGTGATATCGTATCCGGTAATGAGCAGGTGAATATCATGCGTTCCTTCATAGGTAATCACCGATTCTAGGTTCATCATATGACGCATGATGGGATACTCTCCGGTGATACCCATCCCTCCATGTATTTGTCTTGCTTCTCTTGCAATGGTAAGTGCTGTATGCACACTGTTTCGCTTGGACATTGAAATTTGTTGAGGGGTTGCACGGTTTTCATTTTTCAAGACGCCCAAACGCCAAACCATCAATTGGGCTTTGGTAAGTTCGGTAATCATTTCGGCAAGTTTTTTCTGGGTAAGCTGAAAACCAGCAATTGGCTTACCAAATTGGATGCGCTCCTTGGCATATCGTAGAGCAGAATCGTAACAGTCCATTCCAGCACCCAAGGCACCCCATGCAATACCGTAGCGTGCGCTATTTAAACAACTTAGCGGACCTTTTAATCCCTTTACATTGGGAAGGAGGTTTTGTTTGGGGACCTTTACATTGTCGAACACAAGTTCACCTGTGGCACTGGCCCTCAAGCTCCATTTTCCATGTGTTTCCGGCGTAGAGAATCCTTCCATGCCTCTTTCTACAATGAGCCCATGAATAACACCCTCTTCGTTTTTTGCCCATACAACAGCAATATCAGCAAAGGGTGAGTTGGATATCCACAACTTGGCACCATTTAGCAGGTAGTGGTCGCCCATGTCTTTATAATTGGTAATCATGCCTGCCGGATTTGAGCCATGGTCAGGTTCGGTAAGACCGAAACAGCCCATGAGTTCACCTTTGGCCAATTTTGGCAGGTATTTCATTTTCTGTTCTTCAGAGCCGAATGCATAGATGGGGTACATGACCAGAGAACTTTGTACAGATGCGGTAGAACGCAGTCCGCTGTCACCTCTTTCCAATTCCTGCATAATGATTCCATACGAAATCTGGTCGAGGCCCGGCCCCCCATATTGAGCCGGAATGTAGGGTCCGAAGGCACCAATCTCTGCAAGTCCTTTAATCCATTGCTTCGGGAATTTGGCTTGCTGGCAGGCATCTTCCACAATGGGTGATACTTCTTTTTTAACCCAGGCCCTTACGGTATCCCGAATGAGTTTGTGTTCGTCAGTAAGCAATTCATCCAGAAGATAGTAATCAGGATGTGTATACGCGTCAGTTTTTGCTGCCATAGGGTGTTTTTTTCCGTCGGCAAAAGTAACTTAAAATTCATTTTGTTACTTGCTTTTACTTTGTTTCCTGAGGCCTTTCTGCCTGGCTGATGGAGGCAGGATGGTTAATTTTTGCAAAAACCCTACCTTCACCAACATGGAAGAAGTTCAATGGTCGCCTGCGCGCCTCATCTTCAAAAAACGCCGAGTTGTGCTTTTGTCCGCTTGTTTGGCGGCAGTGCTTGCTGCAATTTTTAGCAGTCCCTGGTTTATCCAACCGCTCTACAAAGCGGAAGCCATTATTTACCCTCCCTCCAACGGTGGTCCACGCATCACAGCCGACTATGACCTGCGGTTTGGAAGCGACAAGGAAACAGATGAGCACATGCAAATATTGAACTCGTCTATTCTCAGAGACACCATCATTTTTCGTTACCGATTGATGAATCACTACGACATTGATTCTTCTAAAACAGATGCCTATTACCACTTGTGTAAAGAATATTCCCGGAAAATCAGGATAGAACGAACCCAATTTAATTCCATTTCAGTTTCTGTGCTGGACGCCGATCCTGGGCTTGCAGCAAAAATGGCAAATGACTTGGTGGTATCAGGAGATCGTATCAAGGCTCGCATTGTGAGAAAAAACATGTTAAACACTTATGATAATTTGTTGAGCCAAAGCAAAAGTAAGTCCGAAGAACTGACTCGTCTTCTTCAAGAGGTCTTAAACATACCGGGAATGAATGAGATTGCGAACATGGCTGTAAGCCCCGGAAACTATAATGAAATGTTGATTTTTTCTGCCGAATTGCAAAAAATAATCAGCCGTGAACGATTCAATCGAAGATTAGATAATGCCAATCGCTTGATCTTTATCCAATCGCTGGTTAACGAGAAATTTGAAGTGGAAAAAAGCATGTACCAGGCCTTGCTTAATTTAAACGGTAAAATCAATCAATCTTATCTGATTTCACCGGCTCATGTGCCTGATAAAAAATCCTATCCGGTTCGTTGGCAGTGGGTATTATTGTTTACCTTGTCTGCTGTGGTATTTGTATCCGGTTTGGTTGTACTCGCTGCCCGTTGGAAAGATTTGCGCGCATACCTTCAAAATTAATCCCGGCAATTGCGCTGCTAATCATTTTCTCCGCAGCAGTTTTAATGGGTATGGGCCAACCGGAGTTTGCCATGATGGGTCTCTGTGTGATGGCCATATTGGCTTTTATTTGGGCTGATACTTCCTCGTGGTTTTGGAGTCTTTTCGGTTTTTTTGCCGCTTGTTCTGTCGAGAAAAATATCATGGGCGGAATGGTGCTTAATCTTCCTGCTGAACCACTTTCTGCTATACTTTTGTTAAGGTTCTTCCACCTGTTGCTCCTTGGAAAAATCAGCAAAAATGTATGGATGCATCCATTGAGTATTTTGTTTTTGCTGTATGTGTTTTGGATGCTTGTTGCCTGCATGCAATCTTCGATGCCAATGGTGTCTTTCAAGCAGGCTCTTCTGCGGCTTTCATTTATATCTGTTTTTTACTTTTTGTGTTTGCATGAACTGTTGAGCAACAAGGATTTTTTTCGCAAAACAGGCACTTGGTTTTTAATTGGTTTTCTGCCTGTAGTTTTATACATTCTCATTTATCATTCATTCTTTCAGTTTAGTAAGGATGCTTCCGGATTTTCTGCCCGACCGTTTTTTCATGACCATACGCAATATGCTGCTGTAATATGTTTGCTTTTGCCCTGGTTTATCAGGTACAAAAGGATGCACATGCTACTCCTTCTATTTTTACTGGTAGCACTTTACCTGAGTTACTGCCGGGCAGCCTACATAAGTCTTATACTCTCATTTTTTGTTTTGTGTCACTATCGCATGGGGCTTTCACACCGATCCATGATGGTCATTATTTTTTTTGCAGGCATGTTCACCCTTTGGTCAATGGATTCGCTCTACAACAATTTCAAAGCCAATAAATCCGATAGCAACGCCAAGTATGCCGGCGTGGCGGAGCAGGCCAGAAGTATAACTAACATTACCACAGACCAAAGCAATGCCGAAAGGATTAACCGTTGGAAGAGCGCCCTCAGGATGATTGCATATAGCCCTGTTTTTGGATTTGGTCCGGCTACTTATCAGTTTGCTTATTTGCCTTTTCAACGCAGTGCTGACATGACACGAATCAGTGTGACCAATCCAAACAATCATTTAGATGGTAGGGGAGGAACTGCCCATAACGAATACCTGCTTCATGCTTCCGAGATGGGAATTCCTGCGATGATTATATATGTACTTATTTGCCTCTTGGGCATCTATAAAGCTTTTCTTCAAGGGTCTTCACAACTTGCAGGGATGGCAATTTGTACCTATTTTTTTCATGGTTTTTTCAATAACTTTCTTGATACAGTATCCGTCTCTTTTCTCTTTTATGCCACGCTGGCGCTGATAGCAGCAAACGATATCAAGTCCATGAACAAAGATTGATAAAGGCACAGGCAGCGCGCAGAATGTTAACAAGTAGTTAATAAAACATCCGCTTTCCCACAAACAATACCCGTAAGTCATTTTACATTTGCCTAAGACGCACAAACAAATGATTGTCGACATTTTCATTCCCTGCTATATCGATCAGTTTTTTCCTGAAACAGCCTGGAACATGGTAAAGGTATTGGAAAGCCTCAACTGTGCAGTAAACTATAATCCTGAACAAACCTGTTGCGGTCATCCGGCATTCAACAACGGAAATTGGGACGATTGCAAAGAGATAGGCGAAAAATTTATCAAGGAGTTTCTTAATGACCGTTATATCGTAGTGCCTTCCGCCTCCTGCGTGAGCTTTATCAAAAAGCAATATGGTGAGTTGTTTCACAATTCCGCCCTGCACAACGAATACAAGCAAATACAGAAAAACATATACGAGTTCACTGATTTTGTCGTGAATGTGCTTAAAATTACCAATATCGGTGCCCAGCTGGATGGCAGAGCCGTCTTTATGGATACCTGTGTGAGTCTTGGTGGCTATGGCTTGCGTCAGGAGCCGCGCACACTGCTCGAAAAAGTAAAAGGCCTGGAACTGGTTGAGATGTCATGTGGGGATACTTGTTGTGGTTTTGGAGGATTTTTCTCCGTTAAATACGAGGCAATCAGCACGGCAATGGCCGAACAAAAAGTGCAGCATGCGCTTGATGCCAATGTGGAATATATTGTTGCCACAGATACTCCTTGTCTGATGCATCTTGATGGATATATGAAGGCAGCAGGGAAGCCAATGAAAGTGATGCACATTGCCGATGTGCTCGCATCCGGCTGGTTGTAACACCAAATATCAAATGATGGTAAGATGCTGACTGCAACATTTTTAAACCACAGTCACCACTGATGTTATGAATTGGAAATGGATACCCTTCTTCTCGGGCGCAATTGTACTTCTACTTAGTTTCTTGCAGGCATCTTTTGGAGAACCATGGAATGATGAAGTGTATTACTGGCTATTTGCACAGCAATGCGACTGGGGTTATCTTGATCATCCCCCCATGGTTGCTTGGTGGATAAAGGCCGGCACTTGGATCTGGGGAGACAATTCCTTTGGTATTCGTTTTTTCTTTCTTCTCTCTTTTCTCTTTTTATGTTCAGCATTCCTATATCTTAAAAGTAGTTTGTCATCTCACGATAAACTGTTGTTGCTTTTGTGCATACCTGCGTATATGCTCGCAGGATTTTTAGCCGTTCCGGATACTCCTCTGCTATTTTTTGGCTTCTGGTTTTTCGTTTCCGCAAAAAGATTCACTGAAAAGCAGGATTTTTTCTCTTGTTTTTTTCTGGCACTCTCAATCAGTGGAATGCTCTACTCCAAATACCATGGTATCCTGCCTGTTATTTGCCTTGTGCTCTTTTATCCATCCCTACTTCTTACCCCCTGGTTTTATCTTACCTCAGCAATCGCACTCTTATTCTTTACTCCGCATCTCATCTGGCAGTACAATCATGGGTTTCCTAGTATTGCTTACCATTTTTTTGAGCGTTCACAATCAGCTTATCAATGGAATTTTACGAGTGATTATGTCTTTGCTCAGTTTCTTCTTCTAGGCACCTTCATTAGTTGGCTTGTTTTCTCATCAGCATGGAAGGGATTTTTATCCTCAAGCAAGTTTGATCGTTTTCTGGCTTTTGTTTTTTGTTTCGTTTTGGGTTTCTTTTTACTAAGTAGTTTTAAGGGACATGTGGAAGCAAACTGGACAGCCATTGCATTGATTCCGGGGATGTATCTCTCTCTTGTCAGATTGGAAAGGAATCCTCCTTTGCTCAAAAAAATCAGGATGTTTCTTATTCCATCGCTGGTTCTTATTATCGCAGGGAAATGTTTTTTTCTTATACCCTCAGCATCCGGCTTAATCAGTTCCAGAAATGAATGGCATGGTTCTGTTCAATGGGCTTCTGCGCTTCAGACCAAAGCCGGCAAATTGCCGGTGGTCTTCAATAATTCTTACCAAAAAGCAGCGCGCTATATGTTTTATACCGGAAGCACGGCTATCTCCTTTAATACCGTTTCCGGTAGGCGAAACCAATTTGAGTTCTGGCCCTATCAGGACAGTATGCGTTATAAAGATGTACTTTTTGTTACCGGACGAAGAGGGGCTGATTGCGATTCCGTTTACACCCACATGGATGGATGGATTCATGTGAAAAAGCAAAAAAGATTTGTTGTTTTTATGAACATCAAATTGTGGTCTGAGAAGCGCAATATAGTCGCCAAAGCAAAGAGCTTGATTCCTTTGAATCTCAGGATTGATAATCCTTATCTTTTTAAACTACCCCTGCCGCAAGACAGTATATATGCCGGTTACCGCATCACCATTAACAATAAGTGCATAGAAGATTTCACAGATACACATCATCCTCTGCTTGCTTCTGAAAAGCATATCTTGCTGCCAATAAAAGTTCCCGCTCAAACCGGGGAATATAAAATCATTTTTACGCTTAAGTCGGCTGCCAATGAAGCCACCATCAATTCCGGGCTGTATTCATTGAAAGTGGAATAAGATTCATTCACATTTTTTCGCATCAAAAAAACACCCTCAATCACGATTTTCTTTAATTTTCAGGCGATTTATGCAATTACTCCGACAATTATGTGAAATTCCTTCCCCGGCAGGTCTCGAAATCAATATGTCATTGTTTATCATGAACTATATTGACAAGAATATGAAGCATTGGGCGAAAAAGCCGGAAGTTCATTTTGGAGATTCACTTCAGGATGGAATTATCATGACCTTCGGGAAACCTCGCACAGCCATCTTTGCGCACATGGATACTGTTGGTTATACAGTGCGCTACAACCGTCAACTCGTGAAAATTGGCTCTCCTGTAAATCATCCGGGCGATATTCTGATAGGAGAGGACAGCAAAGGAAGTATTGAATGCAGATATGGTGAAGACGAAAAAGGCAAACCTATTTACGAATACAACAGAGAAATCGAAAGAGGCACACCACTTACCTACAAACCCTCACTCAAGGAGACGGTGGATTATGTGCAGGGTTGTTACATGGACAACCGTGTGGGCTTGTATGTGGCGCTCAAGATTGCAGAAACACTTGAAAACGGAGTTATTTGTTTTACCTGTTACGAAGAACATGGTGGAGGAAGTGCTGAAAATATGGCTCGTATCCTTTTCGAGAAACACCATATCCATCAAGCCCTTATCTCAGACATCACCTGGGTAACCGAAGGTGTACATCCCGGAAAGGGAGTAGCTATTTCACTTCGTGATTCCGGTATTCCCAGAAGATCGTATGTAAATCGCATCATTGAAATAGCAAACAAACACCAAATTCCATATCAACTCGAAGTGGAGGGCAGCGGCGGCAGCGATGGTAATTCCTTGCAGCGAAGTCCCTATCCTTACGACTGGTGTTTTGTGGGTGCACCGGAAGACAATGTGCATAGCCCCCAGGAAATGGTTCACAAGAGGGATATCGATTCCATGATTCAATTATATCAGTCACTCATGAGAGAACTATAACATGAAAAAATACTTCATCATATTTTTTGTCATCATGGTGATTCTGTCTCTGGCATGGACACTTCGTTTTCTTTATAAGAAATCAGAATCAAAACCTGTGGTGTATGAACATGTTAAACCTTTGGTTACCGATGTTGTTCGCAAAGCTATTGTAGCAGGTACAGTTATTCCACGAAAAGAAGTATTAATCAAATCTCAGGTCTCTGGTATCATTGATAAAATTTTTGTTACACCCGGCACTTTTGTAAAAAGTGGTGAAGTAATTGCCCGCATAAAAATTATTCCTGATATGGTTTCCATGAACGAGGCTGAGAATCGCCTCAAGCGTTCTGTCATTAATAAAGACCAGATGCAACAGGAATTTGATAGGGCTGAAAAACTTTTTCGTCAGGGTGCTATCCCTCAATCAGAATTTCTGCTTGCTCAAACCAATGTTAAAAATGCGATGCAGGAAGTTGAAGCGGCCGAGGGAAATCTGCAGATTATCCGCGAGGGTGTGAACAGCAAGCTGGGTAATGCTACCAACACCATGGTTCGTTCTACCATCTCCGGAATGTTGCTTGATGTGCCTGTAAAAGAAGGAAACTCTGTAATCCAAAGCAATACATTTAATGAAGGCACAACAATTGCAAGTATTGCAGATATGGGCAAAATGATTTTTGAAGGAAAAATTGATGAGTCTGAGATTGGTCGCCTTTCCGCGGGAATGCCTATGCTCATGACAGTTGGGGCTATAGGCAACAACAAAATATTTAATGCCACCCTTGAGTACATCGCTCCCAAAGGCATTGTAGAGAACGGAACAGTACAGTTTTTAATCAGGGCTGCTATCAACATCGATCGGCAATTTTTCCTCAGGGCAAACTACTCTGCAAATGCAGATATCATTATCGAGAAAAAGAGCAATGCTTTTACGCTCCCTGAAAGCGTTCTGCGATTTTCGGGCGATTCAGTTTATGTGGAGAAAAAAAGCAAATCAGGAGATTATCTGCGTGTGCCTGTTAAAACAGGAATCAGCGATGGCATCAATATAGAGATACTCAGTGGTGTTGCAAAGGATGATCTTATCAAGGGCATCGAAATTCAGGAGGGAACCAACAATGAATAATTCTTCTGAAATTCTAACTACACCAAGATTTGTTATTACCGGTGGACCGGGTTTTGGCAAGTCGTCCATCATCAATGAATTGGAGAAACTTGGTAAGGAGTGCAGGCATGAGATTTCCAGATCTATCATCAAAGAGCAACTTGCCATCGGAGGCGATGTTCTGCCATGGAAAAATCTTCCTGCTTTCAGTGAGGTTGTGCTCAGTAAAAGACTATTACAATATGAAATGTGCTCGGGTAATCAGCCGGTATATTTTGATCGTGGAGTTCCCGATATTCTTGCCTATCTGCAATTCGACGGATATGTGCCGAATGATTCAGTACTGCATGCCATTAGTATTGTAAAGTACCAGCCTGTTGTTTTTGTAACGCCACCCTGGAAAGAGATTTATTGTGTAGATGGAGAGAGGATTGAGTCCTACGAGAAAGCTTGTTTATTGCATGAAGCCATTGAGAAAACATATCTCAATCTCGGTTATTCCCTTGTTCATGTACCCTGCGGATCAATCAGCCAAAGGGTTGAATTTATTTTAAGCACCTCCGACAAACAACTTTTATGAAAATACTATCGCTACTTGTTCTGCTGTTAGGTTTATCCTTGCCGCTCATGGCGCAGGTAAGCGGTGGATGTATAGATAGTACACGCATACAGTTTGGACCCTCATGTCCGATTGAGATAAATCCTGTTTGTGGTTGCAACAATATAACATACCCCAATCTTTGCTACCTGAATGCTGCAGGTGTGCTCACTTATACACAGGAACCCTGCGAGCCGGTGTATCTTTATACATATCCTACGCTGGTCACAATTAATACCATCACCGCACAGGTTTTTGTGAAAGGTCCACCCACCAATCTCAGAATTTTTATCATGGATTTGTATGGCAAAATTTTTATGAATAATCTTTATCAGTCTTTGTCAAATCAAACATTCAGTTTTTTTGTGAGTGATTTGCGCCCCGGCATGTATCTGATGGTGGCTGAAGTGAATGGTTTTTTGTCCACCAACAAAATCGTTGTACCCGAAATTTATTAATCAATCGGGACGAATCCCATCCCGATTGAAATTTTTTTCCACGCAGGGCTGAATACCTGAATAAAATGCTTTTATTTTTTTGAAATCAGCCTGAATATCGCCTGTTACATCCAATCGTGGACCAATACCCGCGCGGCGTTTACCATAGTCGAGGTAAGCCATATAAACAGGTACTCCGGCTTTGAGTGCAACCCAATAAAAACCGGTTTTCCATTTTTTTACAGCCGAACGCGTTCCTTCCGCTGGAAAAAGCATGAGTAATTTTTCATGCGACTGAAAGAGCGTAAAGATACTTTCAACAAGGTTGTGACTTTTTGATCGGTCTACAGCAATCCCTCCCGTTTTTTTTAGAAGCAGACTTAATGGCCACCAAAAGAGTTGTTTTTTTGCGAGATAATTAGGCTTTACCTGAATGATTCTAAGGGCTGCCATTGCATACACAAAATCCCAATTGGAGGTATGAGGAGCGCCGATAATTACACATTGACTGATGTTCTTAGGCATTTCACCTTCAATCTTCCATCCCTTAAAATGAAACCACCAAACAAAAAGTTTTGTCATCATGCTTGCTTTCCCGAATGTAGTGTTTGTTTTGCCTGCAATAAAAAATGATCCGGCATATGCACAACCGGCGCATGATGCGGTTTGATGCGTGCATCAATAATAACAGGAGCAGCACATCCCCAATGTTTGAATTGGGTATTTTGTCCCGCTCCAAAAATGTCATGCGATGGATTGCTTCTGGTAAATGCTACCCAGAGGAAATTAGAAAAAGAATCAGCCACAAATAAGGGATCATCACAAAGAATCAATAAGGGAAAAAGATTGCGTTGAGCCCCATCTTCCTTGAGCAAACTATCTGCGAGAAAATTGACGATTTGCTCCTCTTTATCAGGCTTGGTGTAGCTTGGTCCACCAATGGCAAGAATACCTTCACTCACCCATTCAGGTTGTGAGAAACCGGTAATGTTCCAACTTGGTTTATCAGCTTTTGCTCCCAATTTACGAATGGGTTTTCCTGCTGCTGCAAACACAACTTTTGAACCGGAGTTTAAACCTGTTCCTGAATAGTCAAGTGTATCTATAGAGGTTTTTGTATAAAAATGTAAGTCTCGTTCTGTATGAAGCCTTAAGAGAATTTCACGGAAGAAAGCCTTTTCATTTTTTACATCTGTTTCCGGTGCAGAACCGTGGTCGAGAATAAACAAATACTTGGCAAGCGAGAGTTGTCCTTTTCCGAGCACATGATTGGCGATGGTAAGCAATTCTGCCGGTGCATCATTTTGAAGATATGGAGTATATCTTTCACTTCCGGTAGCCAGCAGCAAAGGGTGAACCCCTGCGGCATCAACAGCATTTACGGCATGCAAGCCCGGAATCTCATCAGGCAATGCATCCCCTGTTAATTCATGGATGATGGCACCGAAACTAGTATCTTCTTGCGGTGGACGACCCACCACAGTAAATGGCCAAATGGCATTTTTTTTTGCGTACACATTTTCTACCCGCATCACAGGAAAAGGATGGGTTAAACTGTAATAACCCAAATGATCGCCAAAAGGTCCTTCAGGCTTTATTTCATTGTGTTCTACATATCCGGTTATCACAAAATCTGCATCGGCAGAAATACAAAATCCTTTCCGGTCATAAAAATACCTGAACCTTCTGCCTCCCAGCATCCCGGCAAATACCGCTTCTCCCAATCCCTCAGGCAAGGGCATCACTGCCGCAAGTGTATGGGATGGAGGACCACCCACAAAGATACTAACAGGCATCGGCATGCCTTTTTCCCTGTAGCCTGTTTGATGCACGCCTATGCCTCGGTGCAATTGATAGTGAAGACCAATTTCTCGATTGGGTACATATGCATTGCCTCCCAATTGTATACGGTACATGCCCAGATTTCCATGCATGATTCCGGGTTTGATGGGATCTTCTGTGTACACCTGTGGTAGGGTGATAAACGGACCCCCATCCATAGGCCAATGGGTAATCTGAGGAAGATTCTCTATCCTGATTTCTTCAAAGTCACGAATTGATTGTGCAGAAACTTTTTTTGGCAGGGCGCCATACAGGGCAAGTAGGTGACTATACCAAGATGCAGGTTCGGAGAGAAGAGCAGCGGGATTTTTTCGCAATCGAATCAGATTCTTTACGGTTTTGATGCGCTTTCTGAACATAAACTCCGCCCGGTCAACACTTCCAAAAAGGTTACTCACTGCCGGATACCTACAACCTTTTATTTTTTCAAAATATACTGCCTTTTCTCCTCTTGCATAAGCCTCAAGCTGAATGGCAGACATCTCCAGCATCGGATCCACTTCTTTTTTAATACGAAGCAAACGACCATGTTTTTCGAGGTCATGAATGCATTCTTCCAGAGAGGTGTAGTTCATGATAAGGAAAGTAAATTTTTGAATGATGCAGCCTGAGCTTTTCGGCTGTATCTGATGACTTCTTTTTTATCAGGCTTTGTTTCATATCCTTTGATCAATGCCATCAGGTAGGTATAAATGCCTTCTCCATCATGGTAATCGAAAAAACCACCGGCCTGGCATTGATAAACAATCTCTGCTGCTTCCCCATCAACGGGGCCAATACCAAGAATGGGTTTGCCTGTTCCAAGATAATCAAACAACTTGCCGGTTAAGATGCCTTTGTTGTCATGTATTTCAGGAATGATGAGGAGCTGCACTGAAGATGCAAGAAGAGCAGCAATTGAGGATTCATGAGGGATGTGTTTTTGAAACTCTACCCTGTGAAAGGATTCTCTTTGAAGCCTGTCTCTGAACTCGGGATTTACACTTCCTATAAATTTCAGAACAAGTGAAATTCCGTTTTCCTTGAATTTATTTAGCGCTGAAAAAAATCCGGATGTGTTATAGTCAGCCGTTAATGTGCCTGTATATAGGATGGTAAAATTTTGCGGAACAGATTCTTCAGAATAATTTTCTTCATCAAAACCATTCGGAATTACATGGAACTTATTTTCATTGATGCCGGGAACTTTTCCTATAAACAGATTTTTAATATGTCTGCTTACGGTCACTACCTGATCTGCATTTTTAAGCGTTTCTCTTTCAAGTGAAGCATCCTTTTTCTTTGCGAAAGGCAGATGATAAAACTCTTTGTAGTAATAGATATCTGTCCAGGGATCTCGTATGTCTGCAATCCATTGAAGCCGGTATTTTTTTTTTAGGTTGATTCCAATCAATTGGGTAGAATGCGGAGGGCTTGTGGTGATAATATGTTTAATATTATATAATTCAATCAGGCGACACGCCTCTTCGAATGCATGCTTGTTCCAGCCAATTCTTGCATCAGGAATAAAAAAATTTCCCCTGATGAATCTTGAGGCTTTTTTAAAGAAACCTTTTTCAGCTTCGTTGGTAAATCCACCATAAGGAATTTCTTTGCGTGGATTAATTTTTTTGTAAGCATTCAGCCATTCAAAAGAGGAGGTGTGAAAGACCTTCAACCCCGGATGTATTTTTTTAACCAAACTTTGATCAACAACCGGATAAGAGGCCTTGGCCGGATCTACAGTGAGGATCAATGGTTCAATGCCTATCTTTGAAAGATGCCCGGATAAACTTAACCAGCGCTGCACTCCTGCGCCTCCGCTGGGAGGCCAGTAGTAGGTGATGATCAGCACCGGTGTGTAATTCATGAATTGGCTGATTTTTCTCCGGTGAATACCTGGTCATTGTTTTTAAACAGAATGTTGAAGGTGGTAAGTGAACCGTAGCACCTTGTGATATATTGTT
>Ga0068872_10001706_pt1 | contig 17538 bp, 12 predicted proteins | sample NOAtaG_7_FD_66441 | JGI IMG/M metagenome (GOLD analysis project Ga0068872, IMG submission 66441) | Freshwater lake microbial communities from Lake Erie, under a cyanobacterial bloom - NOAA_Erie_Diel1S_2200h metaG | ecosystem: Environmental > Aquatic > Freshwater > Lake | place: USA: Ohio, Lake...
GAGATGAATTAAGACACAGTTTAGCTGAACGATCACTTACGAATATACATAATCAAAATATGACGGATGTAGTAGTCTATACGTCATTATATAATGTTAATAAAAATACTATATTAAAACGTGTAGCGAATGAAGAAAAAAAAATGTGTATCATTTGTATGGAAAATTTCCAAACTAATCAAATCATTAGAGAAATAAATAAATGTCAACATTCATATCATCAAGAATGTTTTGATAAATGGGCAGAAACAAACCATCGGTGTCCTTTGTGTAATCTTGATTTCATTGAATAGAATTTTAATTACAAAATAGTGCATGAGTTTTGATTTGTAATATTACGCATATTTCCTCCTTTTTCTTGATAAATTTCAAGTAATCCAGCAAGATAATTTTTAACTGGATCAGCAATAGTAAAATATTTTACTTTAACAGCGTAGTCCTCACAAAAACCATGTGGATCCATCAAACCACCGAAAGCATCATCTAAATTAAACAATGGTGTTATTTCTTTTTTTAAATCCTTAATATTAAATTTTTTGGCTTCAGAGAGCAAGTCTCGAACCATATCATTATTTAATTTCATATTTTTTAAGGTTTGTATAATTTCCCTACTATCATTATCATCTAGAAGTTTTTCAGATACGATAGATGACATTTTACATAAAATTTCATCAAATTTCAATGGATCATTAGCGATACATACTAGTTCTGTGTTAAATTCTTGCAATATATTTTTTATATCTTGTGGAGGATTATCTAAAAAAGTATTGATTTTTTCTTCAAAATCATTAAGTATGTTTTTTTCATCAGTATTTTTAAATTTATAAAGATAACCTTTCGATATCATTACTTGATTTAAGATAAATCTACGATACATTTTGTTATTGCCGATAATTTCTTCATCTTCATCTAGTTTGTCTTGATCAAAATCTGGATGCTCTAGTCTATAATTTTCTAGAAATTTACTATAGGCAATGTCATGAATAATCGTTTTTAGAAAGTTATATACTAAAATGTCATGTGCTTCCATATTTTCAAATTCAATTGCGTATGATTGTAATTTATCTTCCAGCTGAATTATTTCAATGCGTTTTAGTTCTTCCTTAGTAGGATTTGATTTAGTTAATAATGCTTTTTTGTAATCATCCCGGTTTGTTGTAGAAGCCATTATTAATTTGGATTTATTTAGTATTCATGAGATTTAAAATTTGCGATTTCAATTTTATTATATAGCATATGACACTATCAGAAAAAATTTATTAGATCAGTTGATTTTTTTTCTAATATAAATATAGATATAGATGAAAACCTTAATCATAGGATACTATAACCATAATAATTTTGGGGATGACATGTATATGAGTTCTTTTCCAGCTCTTTTAAAAGCGTCAACAGATATTGAATTTGTTAATATTGATGATTTGATGAGAGTAAATTGGAGGAATTATGATATACTTGTATTTGGTGGAGGTGATATTATGTGTTCTTATTTTTTGAATAAATTTAAGAAATGGTATAATGAAGTTCAACCTAAAATTCCGTGCCATGCCTATTCATTTGGGTTGCCATTTCTTTCTATTCTAGAAGAAGGACATTTAGATATATTTGATTACTTTATTTGTCGTAATAAAGATGATACGGAGGTTTTAATAAAAAGATATGGAAAAGATTATGTAGAATATTTGCCGGATTTTGTTTTTTGCGAAACTGTTCTAAATAATCAACCTAAAATACAATCTAATAAACCTATTATCAGTATTTTTCCAGCAGTTCAATGTTATAAACCCAACACTATTAAAAAAGTAGCTAGTTTTATAGAACACTATAAAGATGCATATACATTTATTGCATATCCAATGGATACTAATAAAAACAGTGAATGTAATGATATTCATATGGCAGAAAAAATAAGAACATTTGCGCCATCATTAAGAATATATGAAGGACCGTATGATATTGATAATATAGTTAGATTATTGCATTCTAGTTATTATTCTATGTGCACTAGATTACATGCTCATATATTTAGTATTATGACTGGAACACCATGTATGTCTTTATTTTCAACTAGAAAAGTTAGAAATTTACTAGATGATTTTAAGTTAAATGAATTTGGAACACCAATGTTATTGGCATGTGAATACTGTAAACAAATAACACAACCACCCAAAAGTAATTCATTAATTAAAAATCATTCACTAGGATGCCCCAGTTGTCGTCAAATGTGTGGAAAACCAGTTGATATAGATTTAAATGAATTGCACAATTTACACAATAAAATTACTCAAGATCACCGTAAAATATCTGAACATCTATTTACAATTGGTGTAAATAACCGTTATTTATTATTAAAAGCCTCACACAGATTACCTACTTTAATGAAGAGATCAACACCTCCATTTTACTTGGATACTGAGGCTATTGAAAAGAAAAAAACAAATCTTACTAAAGAAATAGTAAGATATATAGATAAATCTCTTAAAAATAATAAATCTAAAGATAGATCATTAAATACATCATTAAATACACCATTAAATACATCATTAAATACACCATTAAATACATCATCAAAGGATGAATTAAAGGATGAACAACAAATCGAAAAAGATGTTAATGCTTTATTAAATGGTTCTAAAAAGATTTCTGATATTTATAAGGAAAAAAGTGGAGAGTTTAACAAAGATGAATTAATGAATTTAGAATTAGAATTAGCTGATTTAATTGGTTATAAATTATCTGGTAAAATTAGACCAGATTTTCATTATGGATTAGCTGAACAAATAGTTGATGATAAATATAATTTAGAAAAATCACTAGATTATTTGATTAAACACCAATCAAAAAATAACACTTCTATTGATGATAAATATATAAATCCTCTATCTAAATTTGATATGCATAAGATTAACCAGGAGAAATTAGAGAACATTCACTATAGTGGATGGAGTTATGTTGTTAATCATCTTTATATGAGAATGCATAACCCACGTGGAATAATGCTTAATGCATTTATTGATAGAACTTTTCATTGGGAATATGATTTTAATTTAAAAATGGGTATAATACCATATAAAGAACCTTGGACTGGATTTTTACATCATGCATTGGATGAAAAATATTCTGAATATAATTGTAAAAAATTATTTGAAAAAGAGGGTTTTCTAGATAGTCTTAAATTCTGTAAAGGGATTTATGTATTTTCTAAATATCTTAAATCATGGTTATTAGAAACTTTAAGAAGTAAAGGTTATAATCATGTAATAGTAGAAAATCTAATTCACCCCACAGCTAATCCTCAAATGAAATTTAATTTTTTGAAGTTCCGTAATAATCGTTATAGATCTGTAATACAAATTGGAGGATGGTATAGAAATTCATATGCTATATATGATTTACATACAAAATTAAATAAAGTGGCTTTAAAGGGATCTGGTAATGAAAATTATTTTAAACCTAAAGATTTTGAGTTTGATGATATTCTAGAAATTGATAAATCACATAATTATATTGAATGCGGACCATGTGGTCATGACCAAGGTTCTGGTCATAGTAATAATAAAAATCCTTATAAACATAATAAATATATGACAGGTATGGTTGATATGTTAAAGAGAAAACATCAATCTGTTGAAGTTATGGAAAGTGTGGATAATTTATCATATGATCATTTATTATCACAAAATATAGTATTTCTAGAATTAGTTGATTGTAGTGTTTCCAATACTGTTATTGAATGTATTGTAAGAAATACCCCGATTCTTATTAATCCTCATCCAGCAGTTGTTGAATTATTAGGTAGTAAATATCCATTTTATTACAAGAATTTAGAAGATGCTTCTAATAAATCAAATGATTTATATTTAATTCAGTTGGCTCACTATTACTTGAAATCACTAAACAAAGACATTTACGAAATGGACTATTTTATTGAAAGCTTAGAGAAATCTAGAATTCATAATTCTATTAAACTTCCATCAGTTAAGGATTCTAAGGATTCTAAGGATTCTAAGGATTCTAAGGATTCTAAGGATTCTAAGGATTCTAAGGATTCTAGGAATAATAAAAATACTCTTATGAGTAATATTGGATTAGAAATTCAGGATTCAGAATATGAAGACCATGATTATGACTTAGAAAATGAATCTCCCATGTCTGACTAAGTTTAATTTCTAGTTCAACCTCTTTTACAGTAGGTGTATTAGATGTATTAGTTTGATCATTTTTCTTGATTAATCCCCAAAACCAGCTTTTCTTTTTTTGTTTTTCTTGTTCTTGTTCTATTAAGTATTTTTCTAAATGATAATTAAAATAAATATCTATTTCAATATCTATTTCTTGATTATTTTCATTTTCAACTAATATATACTCAATTCTATTTGAAACATGTTGTTTAATTTTTTCAATAATTTTATTTTTATTATCTATATCTTCACATGAATTATTAAGATCTTTTACTATAATGTGAATAGTTGGAAATTTGTCTATTAAATACAATAAATTATTTATGATGTTTTCTAGGTTTAGATAATAAATACAACTTTTTTTCTTTGGTAAAATCAATTGTATATGGTCAGTTCGTAGGGAAACAAAATTATTATCTATCATATTTCCATACTTACGATCATAAAATGATTCTATAACATCATCTAAGTAATACCCTTCATTATCTTTTTTCCAAATTAGAGCCTTCGGAATTTTAACATCATATTCACAACACTTAAAATAAGTTGTTTCCATATATCTTTATTACTATATCTTTATTACTCTATATATCTTAATATATTTTTAATCAGCTCAATACTTAAAAAAAAATTGAATGTGTGTTGAATGTTAATATATTAAGACTATTCGTATAATAATGCTATCACGATTTAATTTATTGAAATCCAAGGTTTCGATTTCAAGTATTACTAATGTTCAATGTAGAACTCTAGCTAGTGATCTTAATAGACATGTGAATTTAACTAATCAATCTGAGCCACACAAGAAGATTTTACCACAAGATTTAAGTATAACGGAAAAAACAATTGGAACTTTAGCTAATGTTTTATGTTCTCCTTTACATTTACTAGGTTATGGGTTTATTATGGTTCAACCAAATTGGGTAAAAGTTTCAACATATTTTGGTAAATATACTGGGGTTCATTATAAGGAAGGAACATCTTGGAGATTTAATGTAATGGGTCAAAGTTTATATGATGTTTATGTAGGACATCAGTCAATTAAACTAGAAAATTCAAAAATTATAGATAAAAATGGGAATCCGATAGTTGTTTCATGTATTATGAATTATAATATTACTAATCCGGAACAATATATATTGGGTATAAGTGATGGTGGAAGTTTTATTGTTAATCAGGGTGATTCTGTTGTTAAATCTGTCATAAGTCAATATTCATATGATGAACTCAGAGGTAATAATACAAATGTTAATATGGAATTAGCTGAAAAAGCTAATAATATGTTAAGTGTTGCAGGTGTAAATGTTTCTAGTTTTATGATAACTGATATGAATTATGCTAAAGAAATAGCAACTGCCATGTTAGTAAAACAACAAGCTGGAGCATACATCATAGCGAGAACAGAAATAGCCGATGCGGCAACTTCTATAATTGATAATATCATCAAATATTATGGTAGTGTTTTAACTAAAGAAGATCAAGCTGATTTAATTAAAAAACTATTGGTTGTAATTACATCAGGTTCATCCGTTCAACCTACAATGTCTGTTAGCGATTCTTCTAGTAAATTATAATTAAATGTAGAGTAATCACCATAAATTTTATAAAAAATTGATTTATTTTTTTATTTAATAAATCATTAAATCATCTATACAAATGAATACTATCATAAATGAATTAGGAATTACTCTAGTAATTCTTTCTATTATATATTTGATTCCAGATGATATACTTGATAAAATCTTTATTTTAACGTATATGTGAATGTATCTCTAAATGTATCTCTATATAAAAAAATTGAATTGAGTATTATAAATATGGTTTGAAGTAGATAAATGAAAACAATCCTTAAAATTTTAATTATTGCATCCGCTGTTGCGGTGTTATTAAGCTGTGATGCCAAACATTACTTATGTGAATCATCTTGTTATGATGTTTTAGATTTAGATTTGTCCCCACGACAACAATTTGAAGTGTATTTGCAAGTATTTAATAAGAGTTATTATGATTTTACAGAATATACCTTACGATTTAATAATTTTGTAAGAAATATGAAACTTATTAATCATCAAAATTCAAAACAAAATAGGACATGGACAGCAGGTTGGACACATCTCACAGATCATTCACCAGATGAATACAACACTATGCTAGGAACTATTGTTCCACCTCCTACACATCCAAGTCGTCAAAGATCTAGACCGGTTCATATGTATAACAAACAAGATTTGAAGATATTACCTGAGAGTATTGATTGGAGGGCACAAGGTTGGGTTTCAGATGTAAAAGATCAAGGTCAATGTGGTAGTTGCTGGGCTTTTTCGGCTGTAGGTGCTATGGAAGGACAACATGCGAATGTGTCTGGAAATTTAGTATCCTTGAGTGAACAGAATTTAGTAGATTGTGTCAGTGCCTGTAGTGGTTGCGGTGGTGGTTGGATGAACTATGCAATGGAATACGTTGTTCTAAATAATGGTGTTGATACTGAAAAAGGGTATCCTTATGCAGGTGTCGATGAAAGTTGTAATTTCACCAGTTCCAATGTAGGTGCAACTTTTTATGAAGTTGTTAATATTACACAAGGAGATACTGATGGTTTATTACATGCTCTAGCTACAATTGGTCCCATTTCAGTAGCTATTGATGCTGAACAAGATCTAATGAATTACCAAAGCGGTATTTACACATCAACTACATGTAGCACTCAGGCTCTTGACCACGGGGTGACAGTAGTTGGTTATGGTTCAACTAGTGATGGAACCCCATTCTATATCATTAAAAATAGTTGGAGCACCTCATGGGGTTTAGATGGTTATGTTTATTGGAATAGAACTGATCCTAATATGTGTGGTATAGCACAAGCCGCCTCTTATCCACTAGCAGTAAAAACTAATACTACTCTAGGTAATACTAACAAACCTATTAATACCACTCTAGTTAATACTAGCAAACCTACTAATACTACTCTAGGTAATACTAGCAAACCTTGTGATACCACTCTAGTTAATACTAGCAAACCTAGTAATACATTTAATATTACTAACAAAACACCTAAAAATTTAGCTTTTTAAAGTTCTTTACTGTAATCGTAAACTATAATCATAAAAGAAAAATTGATTTATAAATTAATATATTTTTTATTAACAAATGTCTATTTGTCTGATATGCCATAAAAATCTTCAATTATTATCTTTTGGTAATCCACATGTAATTAGCCTAAATTCTAGAATAAATACTATTAATCCATGTCTAGATTCAAATTGTCATTATCACACTCAATGTCTTCTAGAAGAATATTACAAAAATATAGAAAATAAATTCCCAATTATTATGAAATGTTCTAGATGTATGGGTAATTTAACAGAATATTTAATGAAAAATTATAATATACCTACCAATTCAGAAGAATATCTTTTACAAAAAAAACTTAAAAATTTATATTCTATTCAAAATAGTATTTTTCATATTATTCCTATATTTCTAATTGTAAATTTTATTCTTTATAATGTAGCATCAAATAAACATTTAGAAAAATCCTATATAAATATCATATCAAATGTTTTTCAAATAATAGCATTGATATCTTCAGTGTTCTTTTCAGTTGTATTATTTTATAATTACAATAATTACTTTTATAATTATAGTCTAAATGATAAATATCATATAAAAAAGCTATTCAATCACATTAAAATTACAAATGTAGTCATAATTTTAATTTTCCTAGTGATATTACTGGAAATGATTATTAATTTAATAGTTATTCAGATGGATCATACGTCAATACATATGGCTTATAAATTGATAAACATTGTATATTTTATGATATGCATGCCTTTACTAGTTGTTGATATTATTATAAAAACTAGTAAATATTTTATAAAAAGTAATACTAAAGATATTGTTGAAACTAAACCATTAATAGAGAATAGAGTTTAATAGAGAACAAAGTTTAATAGAGAACAAGGTTTAATAGAGAACAAGGTTTAATTATCTTCAACATAAGTATTAATAAAAGTGTTAATACAAGTAGTAATACTAGATATATCTGATGGTATATTATTTTTTTGTATCCATTCTTCAAAGTTTCGATCAATATTTAATAATTTTTTTGCAAAATCATAATATGATTGTAGAACCTGGTGTTTTTTTTCAATTGGTATATTTGGTATGGGGTCATTATAAGGATCCGGTATCGTTTCTTTAAGATAATCTCTTATGGCGTCTTTGTCTATTTTATGTGGTTCAAGGGATTGGTTAAACCTATCTTGATAAGTTTCTTTGAACCAATAGCGACTGGAATCAGGAGTATGAATTTCATCTATTAGGATTATTTGATTATTTTGATCATATCCAAATTCATATTTGGTATCAACTAGAATAAATCCTATTTTATCAGCGATTTTTTGTCCATATTTAAATAATTCTAAAGATTTTTGTTCAATATAGTTGTAATCATCTAGAGATAATATATTTTTTTCTATAATTTCTGTTTTAGAAATAGGATCATCTGTAGTGCCTTTGGTTGTTGGGGTAATAACAATGTGATCTAATTTTTGATTTTTCTTTAATCCTGGTGGAAAAGTGATACCACAATAAGTATTATCATTTTGATAATTTGTCCATAAAGAAGTTTTAGTATTTCCAGTTATATAAGCTCTAACAACTATTTCTAAAGGTATTACTCTAGCTGGTCTAGCTATTAAAATATCTTTTTCGTGATATAGATAATGATTTGGTATAATGTGTTTGGTATTTAAAAACCACCAAGAAGAAATAGATGTTAATAGGGTGCCTCTACCATCTATTTGAGTAATTTGACGATCAAAACAACTTAATCTAGATGTTTGATGAAAACATAACAGATATGATTCGGGATTAATAGTAATTTTATATATATCCCTAACTTTACCAGAATTATAAAAAGTAATATTCATTATCTTTAATTTATCTTTAATTTATCTTTAATTTATCTTTAATTTATCTTTAATTTATCTTTAATTTATCTTTAATTTATCTTTAATTCAATTTTGTGATAAAAAAATTGATTAAGGTTATTTGTATAAGAAGTGTGTAATTATTATGGAAAATTTTGAAATGTGTTCTGAAATGTCTTATAAGGTTATGATTTTAGGTTCCGGTGGTCGTGAAAATGCGATGGCGTATTATTTTAATGATAAATGTCAGGTATATATCCACAGTGATAATTTAAATGAACAATTATATAATTTAATTAGTAAAAACTATACAGTAGGAATAATGGATTCAACTGAAATATTAAAGATAGTGTTAGAAGTTAATCCAGATGTTGTTATAGTTGGATCTGAAAGTCTATTAATAACTGGTGTCGTAGATCTATTAGTAAAAAAGGGTATATTAGTGTTGGGACCAAATAAAAAGATGGCAAAAATAGAGAGTAGTAAAATATTTGCTAGAAGATTTTTGAGATCCCTTAATTTAGATAATTACAATCCTGATTATATGGTAATTAAGTCTACAGATAATCTGGACGCCTTCGAAAAATTCTGGGATTTATATAAAGGTAATATAGTTATAAAACAGGATTCTTTAGCGGGTGGTAAAGGTGTTTTTGTTTCCGGTGATCATTTTAACAATACTGATAAAACAGAATGCTATAATATCTTGAATGATATTCATCAAAAACATGGAAATGTTTTATTAGAAGAAAAGTTAAACGGTTTAGAATTTTCATTAATTACTTTAAGAGATCGTAATGGACATTGCCAACATTTCCCTCCAGTTCGTGATTTTAAAAGAAGATATGATAATGATGAAGGACCAAATACAGGTGGAATGGGGTCTATATCACTTATTGTTGATGATAATAATAAACACTGGATTAATCAAGCTACACATGTTAATCAAATGATTTTGGATGAATTAGATGAATTATATGATGATCATTATGTTGGATTTTTATATGGTAGTTATATGTTAACAGAACATGGTTTAAAAGTCATTGAATTTAATGCTAGAATGGGTGATCCGGAAGCAATAGGGTTATTCAAAAGTCTAAAAACTAAACCAGATCTATTAATTAAAAATTTATTAAATGGCACCCTGGATCAATTAAAACTGGAATTTTGTGAAAATCCGTATGTAGTAAAATATCTAGTTCCTGAAATATATCCTAATAAATGTAATGAATCATGTAAGTTTATTTTTCCAACTTTAAGTAATATTGAGAATTCGGTAGCTTTACGTTTGAATGAAGATTTATGTGAAAGTTTGAATGAACACGCATGCGAAAAGAGTGATATTGATTTTTTGAAACATGTTTATCAAAATAAAAATGTTAGCATTTATTTGTCTAGTGTGCATCTGAATATGGAAGACAATTTAAATTATTTAGGTGGATCTAGAACATTAGCTATTGTATGTAGTGGATCAGAACATATTTCAGCAAGTTTAATGATTAATAAAATTTTGGCGGTTTTTTGTAAGATTAATAAGAATATTAAATTAGATTTTAGGGTTGATATTGGTTTGAAAAATCATCATTGGATCTTTGAACAACCTAAAATTAAAAATATAAAAGATGTTAAACAGTTAGATTATGCAGAGTCAGGCGTAAATGTTGATACAAATCAGGAAGTTGTTCAGCAAATAAAAGCGGGTGTTGTTTCAACTCATGTATCACCTCATAATCTAGGGAAATTTTGTTCAGGTTATGGGCAATTTGCGGGTATGATTAAACTCAAACATTCTAAACGTCTATTTGGTAAAAATATACCTATTATAGCGGGTACGACTGATGGAACTGGAACTAAATCATTATTTGCGACAAATCAATTAGGAATTCAGGGGTTTTATAGTTTAGGTCAAGATCTAGTAAATCATTGTGTGAATGATTTAATGGTTCAAGGAGCACAACCACTATTTTTCCTAGATTATTTTGCAAGTTCATTAATTAAACCTGAAGAAGTTAAAACATTTATAGAAGGTTGTGCTGTAGCATGTATTGAAAATAATTGTATGATAGCTGGCGGTGAAACCGCTGAAATGCCCGATGTTTATTTACCTAATGTTCATGATCTAGTTGGAACAATGATTGGTATTGTTGAAGGTATTCCTCTTGATCCTGTTAAAAATATTAAGTTAAATGATATTGCATTAGCTCTACCTAGTAGTGGTCCTCACACAAATGGATATTCTTTAATTAGAAAAGTTATTAAAGCTGTTCATGAAAGAGGTGATGTTGTCCCCGAACCTATCATAAATGAATGGCTTACCCCTCATAGATCTTATAAAAAAGATTTTGATGGGGTTAATAAGTTAGGTATTAAGGTTAAGGGGTATGCACATATTACTGGAGGTGGATTAATAGAAAATCCTCCTAGAATATTACCTGATAATTTAGGTTTAGAAATTAATACTAATAGTTGGGTAATGTCTGATGGATTCCAGTATATTCAAGAAGAAACACAAATATCTAACTTTGAAATGCGGAAAACATTTAATTGTGGTGTTGGTTTAATCATTATAATTGATCCTAATGAATATCAAAAATTAATTAGAAAATTATCTTCTAATCCAGATCAAATATTAAAAGGGTTATGGAGAATAGGAACCGTCGTCAATCGTAAGGAAAATAATGATAATCCTGTTTATTTCATTTGATAGTCTTTTATAAGTTTTTAGAATGGATTATATGTTGGAACTTGTCTGAAACTAAGTTTATCTTCTTTATTTTGTTCAACTGTAAAATTTATTTGAACTTTATCTTTAGTTTGACTAATTTCTTTTTTTATTTGTTCTTCAAATTGTTGACGTTCTTTTAGAATTTTTTCAAATGATTGTTCGAACATGTCTTTTTCTATTAAGTCTTTTTCTATTAAAGTATCAACTGGTTCAGGTTTTATAATCACTGCTTCTGATATAGGTTCTTGTTTATTATCTTTAACAATAATAGATTCCGTATTAATTACTTCTGTAATGATTTCTTTAATAATTTCTGGTATTACTTCCTGTGCAATTTCTGGTATTACTTCAGGTGCAATTTCTTTAGATTTATTTTCCTTTTCTTTATTTTTATTTAGTTCTTGACTTAATTCATTAAATGCTGATTTAATATTATCATCTTCATCATTCTGATCATCGAATTTTGACCAATCTATTTCAATATTTTTTTTAATATCTTTTACATCTAGACTCAAATTAGGCATTCTTTTTATATTTATAGGTTGTTTGTTGATTTCATCTAAGTTATTTAAATTTAGATATGATTTATCCAATAATTCTGGTGTATCTAAAGACAATTCAGATTCATTTTCAAAATCATTAAAAATATTGTTAGAAGTATCTGTATGCAAAACAGGTATATCTAAAGTCCATTCTAACTTCAATTTAGGTTCATTTTCTAGTTCATTTTCTAGTTCATCTTCTAGTTCATCTTCTAGTGTTTCTAGTTCATTTTCAAGGTCATTAAAAATATTGTTAGAGGAATCTGTATGCAAAACAGGTATATCTAAAGTCCATTTAGGTTCATTTTCTAGTTGTTCTAGTTCTTTATCAAAGTCATTTAAAATATTTTTAGAATCTTCTGGTATATCTAAGGTCAATTTGGATTCATTTTCTAGTTGTTCTAGTTCTTTATCATCGTCATTTAAAATATTTTTAGTATCTTCTGGTATATCTAAAGTCCATTTAGGTTCATTTTCTAGTTGTTCTAGTTCTTTATCAAAGTCATTTAAAATATTTTTAGTATCTTCTGGTATATCTAAAGTCCATTTGGGTTCATCTTCTAGTGTTTCTAGTTCTTTATCAAAGTCATTTAAAATATTTTTAGTATCTTCTGGTATGTCTAAAGTCCATTTGGGTTCATCTTCTAGTTTTTTGAGTGTAAAGTTAATGGTGTTTAAGACATTATTTAAATTTTCAGTATAGTTAAGGTCAGGTTCATTTTGAGATGTTAGAGAAGAAACACGATTTCCTATGTTTAATAGTTCTTTATCTATTTCGGATGTATTTTTATCAATAGAATGATCAATTTCATCAGCTTTTTTTGGTTCAACGTATAAATCTTCTTTGATCTTTCTTTTCCCTATGTTTCTTCCCATGTTTTTCCCTTTGCCTGGAAGGAATAGTTGATTATAACCGGCTTCACCTCGTGGTCCTTTATCACCAATAGATCCTTTATCACCTGTAGATCCTTTATCACCCCTTGGTCCTTTATCACCCACAGGTCCTTTGGGTCCTTGTATTCCTGGAAGCCCTTGAGGACCTTGTATGCCAGGTGGTCCTTGTATTCCAGTTAAATTATTTTTTATAATTTTGAGTTCATCTGTTAAAGTTTCAGTTAAGGTTTCATTGGATTCAAGTTGATCTTCAAGATATTCTACTCGTGTAATCAAATTCTTAACTAAATTATGTAATTGTGTTAGACTAATATTATCAGTGTCCATTATCTTTATTTTATCTTAACATCTATAGAAAAAAAGAATACTAAAAACGCATCTGTATTCTTGTTTTATATTTTCAGACTAATTACTTTAGATAAAACAAAAAATTAAAATAAGATGCGGTTAATTAAAAGTAGTTAAGTATCAAATAAATATAATTTATGGAACAATTGACTCATTATCAAATTTTGGAAGTTGATCAAAAGGCGAGTCAAGCAGAAATTAGAAAAAAATATTTAGAACTAGCCTTTATGTATCATCCAGACAGGTATTTTAATGTATCAAAAGATCAATATTTAGAAAACGAGTATAAATTTAAATTGATTACTAGAGCATTTCAAGTTCTTTCTGATTCAGATCAACGATCTAAATATGATTTACAGCTAAAATTAAAGTGTTATTCAAAAAATTCTAATCAGTCATCATCGTCATCACCTGTTTTTTGTGCTTATAAAAATGGTTCATATTCTTTCAATGTCTCACCAGTAATTTTAGAATTTGCTAATAAACTTTTTTCTAACCAAAGAGTGCAAAATGTAAAGGATTTTTTTACTATTTTTGGTCAATTTACAGCAAATAGTAATATAAATGAAAATGATGTTAATTTACCTGAAATAATCCGTAATTATAAACTCTTTTATCAAAAAAAGGAAGATGAAAGGAAAACTGGAACCCAACTAGTAAGAAAACCCAGAAAAATACCAGAAACAAAATCAAATATCCACCAACCAAATACTTATCAACCTAAAGCATCCACTGATAAAGTAAATACTGATAAAGTAAATCCTGATAAAGATAGAGATACATTAGAAAATCCATCAGTTAAAACATCAGAAGATGATTTGATTTACACTGCCAATGTATCTTTATCAGACATTTATATGAATGTTAAAAAAATATTAAATGTCCCTAGAAAACGAGTATGTCATCATTGTTTAGGTGTTGGTTATCTTGGATTTGGACCCGATATGTCTTTATGTCAAATTTGTAAAGGTCTAATGATTATATCTGACTCTAAAATTTTCCCAATTGATATAAAAAAACGTAAAATTGTATTTGAAAATGAAGGTAATCAAAGATTAAAGTATTTACCTGGAGATTTAATAATTTATGTGCAACCTAAACCACATCCAACATTTACCATCATTAATCAATATGATCTGAATTATATTCATAACATAACTTTAATAGAATTATATCAATATCTAGAAATACAGATTCAACATTTAGATGGTAAAACTTATAATATTATATATGAACCAAAAGACCCCAATGTCCTTAAAGATAAATGTTTATTAAAAATTAAAGAGAAAGGGTTATTGATGGATGATGAGGGTAATCGTGGTGATTTATATATTAAGTTAAATGTAGAATATCCTAATTTAACTAGAGAACAATTCATAAAAATTAAAAAAATTTTAATAAGTGATTCAGATACTACTTTTACTACTTCAGATGCAGATAGACCTAAAAGTGATGAAAGCATGTTAAATGTTATGTCAAATGTATTAATTGCAACATTACATTAATGGCATCATTACATTAATGGCAACATTACCTGATAAGTGAAGGGGTTAATTTTGTAATACCATTCATATAAGGGATTAAAACATTAGGGATATCAACATTTCCATTAAGGGGATTTTGATAAGTTTCTAGGATACAACAGAGAACTCTGGTGTTAGCACATAAAGTGGAATTTAGAAAATGAGGATATTTTTGTTGGTCAGTTTTACAATGAACTTTTTTGGTTAAATAGTCTGTGCAATTACTACAGGAAACTAATTCACGATACTTTTTAGAATGAGGAAAATATCCTTCTAAATCATATTTTAATGCACATGCATTATTAATATCATTACTAGCTACATTGATAATTCTATATTTAAGCCCCAGTGTATCATAGAATTCACTAGCAATCTTAATCATCCTTGACATTTCATCCCAACTACGTTCTGGCTCACATACAACGAATTGTTCAACTTTTTCAAATTGATGCACTCTAAATATACCTAGAGTATCAGCTCCATGAGAACCCGCTTCTTTTCGATAACAATGTGATAATCCAGCATGTCTAATTGGTAATTCTTTAGATTTTACTAGTTGATCCATATATAAAGCGGTAATAGGTTGTTCACTAGTTGCAATTAGATATTTATTTTCATTTGTGGCATTTATATCATTTGTAATACTAGGATCACTATCTCCTACTGAATATAGGGAATCCTTAAAATCACTTAATTGAGCGACCTTGTGTAGAGCACTATATTTCATCATGTGTGGTGTTTCAATCATTTTATAACCTTTTTGATCTATAAAATCCAAAGCATAATTAATTAATGCTCTGTTTAGTTTAACCCCATAATCAACAAAAGCATAAGCACGACTACCACTCATTTCACATGGTTTATCATATAAAACAAGACCTAAATCAATAGTTAATTGGTGATGACCTTTGAGTGGCAGAGCTTGACTTCCTAGATTAAATAAATGACCTGGTGTTTCAGATGTATATAGTGTTCTCTCTGTATGATCATCATTGTCAGTCCAAACCATGCTAAATTTAACATTTGGTTCTATTACATAATGACCATATAAGGGGGATCCAGGGGCAAAAATATCAGGGTTTTCTTCTGTAGTTTGATAACTTGTATTTGGGATAAATTTGTGAATTTTATTCGGAACAAAATTACCTAGTGTTTGTGATTTTCTATCAATTAAATTTTGAGTATCTTTCAAAATAGATTCCGTTTCTGATGTTTCTCTTTTTACTTCCTTTAATAATTCTTTAATTGCAGAAGGTTTTAACTTTTCAAGTGAATTAATAGCTATTGTCATAGTTGATCTTTCATATAGATTGTTTTTAAAGGTATCCCAGAAGTCTTGATTAAAATCTAATGAATCTGGGTTTTCTTTATTTTTCATTAGGGAACCAGATAAATTTTTGATTCTTTTCAATTGGGATACCATGAAATCACACCTTACAAGTTCTAAATAAAGAGCCATGATTTGGTTAACAGTATCAATACTACCATTACGTTTCTTTTCATTTTCAATTACTAAATCGTAATTATCACTTATAAATTTAGGATCCATATTAAGTAGTTTTATTACATTTGATTAAAATGATTCAATTTTTTAGTAAAACAAAACACTTAAAATTGATTATATTTTTTGTATGTAATAAATAATATTATTATTATGACTGAACAAATTAAAATAGGCTTTACTGGTAATCGTTATGGGTTAAATTCTAATCAAAAGGATCAGATTGCAATAATTCTGGATAAATATGATAATATAATAGTATCACATGGAGATTGCGTTGGATCAGATACTGATTTTCATAATCTATGTGTAAATTATAGAAATGAAAATTCTGATAAAAAAATTATAATACATATATATCCGCCTAATAATCCAGTATTAAGAGGATTTAATAAAGGAGATTTACATATGGCTGAAAAACCATATTTACAACGCAATTTAGATATAATAAAAAATTCATCAATTTTAATAGCGTGTCCGGTTGATAAAAATAAAGAAGAATTGAGATCAGGCACTTGGAGCACTATAAGAAATGCACGAAAACACAATCTTACGATACATATACTCTAAACTTTTTAGAGGAACTAAACTTTTTAGAGGAACTAAACTTTTTCAAGAACTTCGTTAGAAGTTCCTCTAAAAAGTTTGGACAAAAAATTTAACTGGTGTTGAAAAGTTTTTACTTTATGACAAACTTTTTAGAAGAAAGTTTTAGCAAAAATATAGAAAGGATTTTAAAAACCATTTTCTAGATACTTTAAAAATTTTGATTGAACTAGGATTACTAGAATTTTTTTACTTTAACCACTTAGAAAGGATTTTAAAAACCCATTTCTAGATACATTAAAAATTTTATGATAGCTAGAACAACTAGAATTTTTTACTTTTAT
>Ga0068872_10001707_pt1 | contig 17536 bp, 13 predicted proteins | sample NOAtaG_7_FD_66441 | JGI IMG/M metagenome (GOLD analysis project Ga0068872, IMG submission 66441) | Freshwater lake microbial communities from Lake Erie, under a cyanobacterial bloom - NOAA_Erie_Diel1S_2200h metaG | ecosystem: Environmental > Aquatic > Freshwater > Lake | place: USA: Ohio, Lake...
GCCTTTTATCCCAGTACCAAACCTTTGACAAGGTGGTGGTGGTTTGCAACGGAAATCAAAGAGGCGGACATCCGTCACCAACTCGATTGGGCCCGAGAAAATCAGTTTGGTGGTGTGGAAATTGCCTGGGTATATCCGCTGTACCGATACAAGGACATGTATGCCAAAAGCTATGGCCGTTATTACCCCAAGGACAGCAGTGCGCAGAAGTGGTTGAGTCCGGAATGGCAGGACATCGTAGCATTCACCAAACACTACGCGGATTCCATCGGACTGGCCTGCGATTTTACTTTTGGCAGTGCTTGGCCCGTGGCGAGCAGCGACATCCCTCCTACCCTGTCGACCCAAGTATACGGCGACACTGCATTCCGCCAAAAACTCACCTTTTCGTGGGAATACCCCACCATCCCGTTGGTCATCAACCATCTGGACAGCAATGCGTTCCATGCTTTTGCCGAACCCATCGGCAGTGCCTTGTCGGGGGCCTTGGAGGGCAACAAATCCGCCTTGTTCACCGACTCTTGGGAAATCAAACTGAATGACAAACTGAAGATATGGACCCCGGGGTTCGAAAAGGCCTTCCTGCAACGATTCGGCTATGACCTGATTCCGTTCATGGAGCGGGGATTGGATTCCTTTCCGGACGTTCGATACGACTACATGATGGTGCTGGGGGACATGGTATTGGAAGGGTTTTACAAGCCTTATGCCCGTACCTGCAGGAGGCTAGGAGCCTGGTCCAGGGTACAATGCCTCGGTGCCCCGACCGACGTCATGACAGCCTATTCATTGGTGGACATCCCGGAAACAGAGTGCATGCTCAACGATCCCAATTATTCGAAAGTCGTGAGTTCGGCAGCTGCCTTGTCGGGCAAGCCCATGGTATCTTCCGAGACCTTTACCTGCATGTATGGATTCCCAGCCACCTTTTTACGCCGTGAACAGGCGGCCGACCTGAAGATGGTGGCCGATGCGATGTTTGCACAAGGCGTGAACCAACACATCTACCACGGGATGCCCTACAACCCCAAAGGTTCGGACTCCATCGTGTTTTTTGCCACCACCTATTTCGGTCCTGGAGGCAGTCTTGAACCTGACCTGCCCGCCTTCAACTCCTACATCGAGCGGGTATCGGGCATCATGCAACGGGGCAAAACGTACAGCGATGTGGCGGTTTACTTGCCTTACGAGGATGCCGTGATGAAAGGGGCCTATCCCAAAGAAAAACAGCGGGTATGGGTATGGGGCGAATATGAACTGCGGTATATCCACTTCCCCGAATTGCTCCGAGGCCACCATCCCTTGTGGATCAACCGGGTTTTTTTGGAAAAAGCCAAATGGAAGCGGGGAAGGCTGCAAGTAGGGGATGCGAAATTCACCAGCCTCTATTTGGATGTGGAGTATTTGGATGCGCGTAGTTTGGACCGCATCCTTGAACTCGCCCAACAAGGATTGCCTGTCTGCATCCGGCGCACCCCACTGCAACCCGGACACGAACCATCGAGCAGCTTTGCCCAAAAGCTGACCGACCTGATGGCATTGCCCAATGTGTCTGCAAACTGGGAAGAGGTCTGCCATCGGGCACCCCTTGTGACAGGCGACAGCTTGCCAGAATATTGGTGCAGGTTAGGAAAAAATGGCATCCACAACATCTTTTTTGCCCAACCATTGGCCCAAGACCTTGCCTACCCGATTTATGGAGGTCAGTCCTTCATGGCATCTTCCGTCACCCGCCAAGTGGTACTGAATGTGAACGGCCACCGTCTCGAACACGAACTCCGGTTTGAACCCTATCAATCCATCCTGCTCCAAATCGACAAACGGGGAAACCTGAAGGAAATCGACATCCGCTATGTGCCTCCAACCCCCGAAGTCCGTCCAAGGGAGCCGCAGAAGTCCTATTTTTGATTCAAGCATGCCGCCAACATTCTCAAACCCGCAAACACTGCCTATCTTCGCACCGAATGATTGAATCGAAGCACATCGCCGCGACCGCGACGCACGGCAACCTTTCCTGCCAGCCATCATGAAGGTTTACCATTCTTTGGAGTCATACCACAAAGGCCACAAAGGCGCCGTGGCAACCATCGGGACCTTCGACGGCGTGCACCATGGTCACCGTAAGATCTTGGCCCAATTGCGTGCCGCTGCCGGAAAAATCGGGGCTGAATCAGTCGTGATTTCATTCCATCCCCATCCGAGGTTGGTTCTTTTCCCTGATGACAATCCGATGAAACTGCTGCAAACCCTCGAGGAAAGAATCGAGGCATTTGCAAGCACCGGCATCGACAAATTGTTGTTGATTCCCTTCACCCGTGAGTTTTCCAGGTGGACATCCGAGCGCTTCATCCAGGATATTTTGGTGGATACGGTAGGGATTCAACGCATCGTGATTGGCTACGACCACCATTTTGGCAAAAACAGGACGGGTGGCATTCGCGAGCTGGAGGATGCAGGACGTCAATTCGGATTTGAAGTCGAGGAAATTCCTGCCCAACAAATCGATAAGGCCAATGTCAGCAGCACCAAAATCAGACAGGCGTTGGACATGGGGGACATCCGGACGGCCAACCGCTTCCTGACCTACCCTTACCCTGTGTCGGGAGAAGTGGTGCACGGTGAAAAAATGGGTCGCACCTTGGGGTATCCAACGGCGAACATTGCGCTGCAAGACCCCCAAAAGCTGATTCCAGCTCAAGGCGTGTATTTGTGTCGGGTATTGGTGGACGGTAAGCCCTACCACGGCATGGCCAACATTGGCAAAAAACCGACCGTGGGCAACGATTTCCCTTTGGGTTTGGAGGTCAATATTTTTGATTTTTCAGGCGACGTGTACGGCAAACACCTGACCGTCCAATTTTTGGAATGGATCCGGGAAGACCGGAAATTCGGTGACTTGCAGAGCTTGATTCAAGCCATCGACCAAGACAAGGAAGCCTGCCTGAAACTCCTTCAACAGGACCAAAACGGCCTGGATCCGCTCAAATTCTCGGATGAGGCACCCGCCATCGGCACCGACTGAGGCAGTCCTGAACCAAATCAAGCCCAAAACTGATTTTTATCACCCCCTTTCCGTCGAAAGTCATCTTTCCCGCAATCGGGCCGTCCTAACTTTGCCCCAACAAACCACAGATAGGACTATGAAACAGTTTAGATTCAACCTTACGATTTTGCTGGTCATCTTGACAGCATTCAGTTCACTTCAAGCGCAAGTCGTGACCTCCGTGGCCCACGGCGATTGGAGCCAACCCTCGACCTGGAGCGAAGGCAAAGTGCCGACAGGTGCCGAAGACATCCGCATCAGCCATAAAATCAGGCACGGCTCCACCATCACCATCCGCTCCGCAGGGAAATTGACCATCCTCACGGGTGGGAAATTGTCTGTCGGGGAAACCTTGGAAAACCTCGGAAACGTGTTCAACTACGACACCATCATCGTGAACACCATCCATGGCCCGAGGGGCGGATTCGACAACCGGGGCAAGGCCATCAACTACGCCACCTTCATCACCACCGGTACCTTCGAAAACAGGGCTGGAGCTATTTTCGAAAACCACTCTTCGTTGCAACTCAATGGCGACTTGGAAAACTACGGAACCTTCCTGTGCACCGGTTTTGTTTTCATGACCGGCGATTTGGAAAACCATAACGGGGGAGTCGTCACCAGTCCATCGGGGCAAACCGGCTATTTCGACGTGTGCGGAACGGCTTCCCACCGCAAAGGGGCCACCGTCAGCGGTGTCAACTACCTGTGCGTGCGCTGTGGCGGAAGCTATGTGAAAGAAGCAGGTCGAATCGGGGATTTCATCGAAGAATGCCGTCCTTTCTCGGTGTCCTTGGTAGGTTTCGAGGCCAAAATTTCCCAACCCGGCATCGTGAGGCTCAATTGGCAGACCGCCACCGAGACCAACAACGAATGGTTTGTGGTGGAACGGGCCCACGTTGCCATGACGGAGCAATGCACCATCGGAAAATGCGACAGCCCCATCGACTTTGAAGAAATCGGCCGTGTGGCGGGTGCCGGCAACAGCAGTTCCCTCCTCAGCTATGTGTTCACCGATGCCTTCCCCAAAGCTGGCGTGAATTTCTACCGGCTCCGCATCGTGGACAAAAACAACGCCATCACTTACTCCCCAACCGTTTCGGTGATGGTGGATGTCTTGAACCCCAACATGGTGGCCTACCCCAACCCCACGCAAGACGTACTCCACGTGAAGTTGTCTGGAACTCCGGGCTCCGAGGCCGTCATCAGCATGTACAGCATCGACGGCAAACTGGTTTGGAAACAAAACAATGCCATGATCGACGGTGTGGCAGAATTGGAAATCCCGACCTGTGACTTCAGCGCCGGAACCTATATCCTGGAATTCAAGCAAGGCGTGAAAAAGGAAACCAAGAAAGTGGTGTTCCAAAAATAATCCATCCGAACTCGACCGGTGCCATGTGCACGAAAGGCTGCCTCCGACCGGGGGCAGCTTTTTTTTTACCCGCCCTGTAACCAATTGTCCGGATTGCCATTTTAAGTTCATCAACGGAAACAAAGCAGCCCCCGCCCAATCCTCGGGACCAACCTGAATCCTGACTTGGACGAAACCTGCCAAAATCCCGCGAAGGCCTTGCCGCTGGGCCGAATATTCAAAATCCTTGGTTTTCATGCACGTGAAGCTTGCTTACCCGCACGCATGGGACCACTTTATCAAATCCAAAAAACGGAGGAACCCATGGCCGGAAACAAATTATCGCCCCGCCAAAAAATGATCAACATGATGTACCTCGTGCTCACCGCCTTGTTGGCATTGAACGTGAGTGCCGAAATCCTGCAGGCTTTCGAGAGCCTTCGAAGTTCCATGCACAGCAGCGCCACGAGTCAAGGTGACCAAAACACGACCTTGGCGAACCTCATCGTGGCCGACATCAACAAAAAAGCCAATCCTAAATATTTCTATGTCCGTGACATCGTGGCCGAGATCCAAAAACAAACCCATGGCATCATCAACCATTTGGACGACCTCAGCCTGGAATTGGAACGCATCGGCGACAAAGACCCCCTCACGGGAGAGGTGAAGAAGATGGACGAAACCGAAGCCAACTACCAATTTTGGTTGGGCAGCGACGACATGGCCTCCGGGGGGAGGGGCAACGGGAAAGCCAAGCTGCTGCGCGAAAAACTGGTAGCCTACCACCAATGGGCCAATGCCCTGTATGCCCGCCACGACCCCTTGAAAGCCAAAGAACCCCGATTCACCCCCTTGGTGTTGGAGCCCTCGGTGGACCCGGCGGTAACCAAAGCGGAGTCCAAACAAAAAACCTGGGAATACCTGACCTTCCACGGCAAACCCGTCATCGCCGACCTAGCCATGCTGGAAAAAATGAAACTGGACGTCCGTGAAGTGGAGACCGGCCTTCTGAACCTTGCCAAAGGTTTGTCCACTACCACCATCTACTCCATCGACAGCCTCATCGCCTTTGAAGCACCAAGCGCACAAGCCGTGGCTGCAGGCACCCAATTCACCACCGTCATCGGCGTGGGTGTGGCCTCCAAAAACATCAAGCCCGAATTCGTGGGCAGCGGCATCAAAATCAACCCCGGAGGCAGCACCGCCACCCTGACCATGACCGCCAATGGAAACGTGATCCCCAAAGGACAATACGAAGGCGTGCAATCCTACCAAGCCATGATCAAAGTCCCCATGAGCAACGGCGAAATCCAGGAAATCCCACTCCGCGGCCAATTCAAGGTGCGGAAACCCGAGGTATTGGTGCGCTCCAAAGAACTGCAACTGCTCTACAAGGACTGCGGCAACAAACTGGAGGTGGACGTACCGGCTTTGGGGGACTCCTACAACCCCGACTTCAGCCAATGCAAGGGCGGAAAAGTCATCCGCAATCCGGCCAGCCCCAAAGACATCACCATCGTGCCCCAACAGAAGACGTTCGAATTGGCGGTATCCTCCAAATCCAACGGACAAACGGTGACTTTGGACAAACTGACCTACAACGTCGTGATGCCACCCCGACCGAGCATCGAAGTGTCGCAAGGCTCCAACATCCTTACACCTTCCACACCGGTGAACCGCAAAATGAAGGTCAGGATCAAGGTGAAGGCCGACCCAGAATTCGCCTCGACGCTGAGCAGGGATGCGCGTTACCGGGCGGAAAAAATCAAGGTGTGGTACAAACCCGGCATCATGCCCGCACAAAGCGTGTTGGAAGTTCCGGCTGCACACATCCAGCAAGGCATCGAATTGGACCTGAACGTGGCGAGCTTGAAAAGTGCCAATCCTGGAGACAAAATCTACTTTGAAATCGTGGGTCTGAAGCGGATTAATTTCGAGGACAAAACGGTGGAAATCCCCGGCATGAGCGTGTACGACCTCAACATCCCTGCCACCCTGAAATGAGGAAAACCTTTCCTGTTTTGCTGGAGCCACAAGCCTGGCAACGGGGCTGCCCTATACGGGTGGCCCTTGTTTGTTGTGGGGGGGATTAAACGCATAAAATAAGGCAATGCGTTTTGAACTTATCAAAAAACAGCCATAAATTGAAGTCTCTTTGAATGTTGTCGACCCATTTGGCCTCGATCAAAACTTCTTCAATCCTTCCATAATGGACGGATTACCGCTATTTTATTGCGGAAATAACTGAGTTATGCCCAATATTATGACAAATTGTCACAAATTATATTCGGCAAAGTACTTGTTCTGTTTGTAACAAAAAGAAAAAATGAAAAACAAAACAATAACCGCAATTTCAGGTGGGACGTCTTTTTCAATGTTAAAGTTGACTGAATCAAGTGTGGACCCCTATACACGCTCTGCCATTGGGTCAATTTTAGGGTTCACCTTAGCACTAAGCCCCAATATTAACTACCGATTCATTGGTATTGGGACAATGATAGCCGGAGCATTACAATTAATTGATGTCTCAAAAGGAGGTCGGTTAATTAAAAACCTAAGCAATCTAAAAGTTTATATAATCGGAGAAAACAGCGGTTTATCTGTTCTTAAATATGGTCAAGTTCCATTGGGCAACATAGATGGTTTCTCATTTAAGGGACTAAATGGTGTTTTTAAACTGTCTTATGGTGTATATGCAAATATAAATTCTAATAATTCTATTCAATATACTCCTGGACTTGGTCGATTTATCAATCAAAACATAAGGAGTGGTGGATATAAAACAAAAGATTGGGTTGATCAACAGACTGACCTTCGATGGAAAGAACTTTATGATAAATCAATTTAAATACTGGGCATCATAACACCTATCCAAAAGGCGGGGTTTTGTGATCCAAAGACACATTTTTTCAAGCCGAAAGTTCAGTTCTCCGAATGAACATGTTGTGGTAAAAGCACCGCCCATCATAAATCTGCAAATCATTTAAACTCCCCCTATTTCCCCTTTCCGCCCGCTACTCGCACTCCGATCGCCGTTGGAAGGTGCGGGTGGAGCCTGCGGATGGATGGGATGAAGACGCTTCCAAGATGAATTGCTGCATTCCATCGGGAGCTTTCGCGTGGGTCAACTTGCCGGTGGGTTGGCCGGCATCATCCACAACGAGGTAGACAGAGTCAACCGCACCGGGAAATGCCTCCAGGTTGCCCATGCCCACACACTGCGAGATGCTTCCCTCCTCTTCGCGGCAAGTTTCCACGGCGACCTTCCACACCCCCGGCTTTTGCTCCCACAGTTCCAGGCGTAGCAAGGCTACCTCGCCATCGGGCCCTTGTGGGTCTGTGCTGCGGTAAATTCCCGCATGTGGGGTACCTGCCGGCAGCGGTTGTGGTTGCCAAGCACCCTTCACCCATGCCCATAGTAGAAGGTTCTCTGCATTGAGACGCAGGTTCGGGCCGCTCACCCATTGATCCAGCCGCCGAATGTTGCCGATGCTGTCGATGCGCGTATGGCTGCGTATCGTGCAAACCTCCATGGCATGGTACTCTCCCAAAAGCATTGTTTGAGAGGCTAATCCGGCCGTGGCGTTCACACCGTGAAGGGTAGCCTTGTTGCCATTAGTGGATATGGAGACAAGTAGGACGAGGGCATTGCCATTGTACTGCACATGGCCTAAACGCAGGGCAGGACCGTGAGTGGCAGGAAGCAAATTGAGGCGATCCAATTCGGAGAGGGTGTCACGTGGAGGGGATTGAACCAATTCCTGGATATCCAGGTCCAAAGGAAGGGAGAGCAAGCGTCCCAATGCACCACTGCCGATCGAATGTCCGGAGGGATTCGTTTGACGAGAAACCTGTTGTCGTGCGCAGGAAACAAACGTCAGGGCAATCAGACAGAATAAGGCGAGGAGGAGTCTACTTGGGTGCATCTGTGGGGGCTTGGATGGGCGCCTGTTGCTCGGTGATTGTGGCTTCTGCGATGCCAGTATCCATCAGACTGATTCGAGCATTGGTACGTGTAATCATGAAATCACCTTTAGGAAGGCCATCACGATAGGTTTCCAATAACGTCTTCAATTTCTTCATTTTCTCAGAACCGCTGACATCCTCTTTCAGGATAGGATTCACTTTGCTGTAAGCTGCGTGTCCTTTGCTGCGATAATCACCACGGTAAGTGAAGTCTACCAACAATTCCTTTATCCGCGGGTGAAGCGCATCGTATTGTTCGGAGGTTAGCATAAAATCCTTGTCGCTTTCCAATTGAGCATAAGAGCCCCAATTCGATGCCCGATTTTTGGCTTTCCCTTCGTATTCTGCATAAACTAACTCAAAAAGCTTTTTCTGTTGCTCTTCGGAAATCTGACCGATACCTTCCTTGTTGTCTACAACAAATTGTTTGGCATCTGCACCCTTTTTTCCATGGGCCGCGGCAATTTTAGACGCTTGATCGTCAGAAACACCTGCGGCTTTCATGTCTTCCAAGATGGAGGCTTCGGAGCGGTTTCCCATATCATAACCTCTTCCAATCGTGACTCCTGATGCATCTGTGCCCGGCCAATGAATGACACGTGAGAAGTATTTGTTGCCCTCCACATTATTGCCCTCGGCATCAAAGGTCACTTGGCCTTTTTCCACCTTGAGGGGATCTCCTGAGGTCTCTGCCCCCGCACTGTCTTTCGCAGGAGCTTCTTCCCTTTGAACAACTGAGTTGGCGGTAGAGGCATCCAGCTTAAACTGTGGGGGAGGCGTTTGAATCCCTCCTAAAGCATCATTGGCAGGCGAAGCGACTTTCCGGGTAATTTTTGTTGATTCCATTGTTAATCAGGCTTTATCGAATTTAGTTACAAGTGACTAAATTTCAATTTTTGAATGAGCATTTCAGGACAAAAAAAGTGGCTGAAGAATATTGGACCCCAAAGCCTCCATTCCCTCTCCTTCCCGATATTTGCTTCATGCCGGACAATTTGCTGGGTCGACATGGGATGGCCATTTACCACGGTCCGATTTTTGGGGTGGAGGACTCTTCACGGCTGTTCGATGCCTTGTCTCAGGGCTTGGCATGGCAGCAAGACGAGTTGTTCATCTACGGACGGAAATGGATCACGGAGCGGCGCACGGCGTGGCATGGCGACCTGCCCTATGCCTACACTTATTCCCGGCAGACGCGTTCGGCCCTTCCTTGGACGGAGGATTTGAGCCACATCAAAGCGCTTGTGGAGGCTGTTACTGGCGAGTCCTTCAACTCCTGCTTGTTGAATCATTATCCCTCCGGCAAAGTGGGTATGGGTTGGCACAGCGACGATGAAGCGACTTTGGATTCGGAGGCTTCCATTGCATCGGTGAGTTTGGGTCCGGACAGGCGGTTTTTGTTCAAGCACAAGCGTACGTCGGAAAAGGTGGAGGTCTTGCTGGAAAACGGCAGTTTGTTGGTGATGGACGCCGAAAGTCAGCGGCATTGGCTACATAGCTTGCCCAAGATGGCGAAGGTGTTTGACCCGAGGATCAACTTGACATTCAGGCGGATGTTGCCGGGTACGGTGGGGTAAATTCGCTTCGAGGACCCCGCTTTCTTCGGGATTTGCGACCTCAGCGGATGTAGTCGAAAAAAATTTAAGACCCAACCTAATCCTGTACGTTGTCTGAGGCTCTCGAAGACCGGGGGGCAGGGGGGCGGGTGTTGCGCTTCTAGGACCATGCTACCAAAACAGAGATCGGCCATTTTGAAAGGAAACGCCAAGCCCTTATTTTCGGTGATTGCGCCATGCCCACCCAAACACCTTTCGACGCCACCGCACAGGGCTATGACCTTGAGTTTACCAACACCACGGTGGGCCGGGTGCAACGTGAGATGACGCATCGATGGCTTCAGGCAATGCTTGGGGATTTGCCGGGCAAATCGGTCCTCGAGCTGAATTGCGGCACGGGGGAAGACGCGAAATGGATGGCGCAACAGGGCATGCAGGTCCTGGCCACCGACCTGAGTGCCGAGATGGTTGCCCGCACCACCGAAAAAACAAAAGGGCTGGAGGTCAATGCGCAAGTTTGCAGCATCACGGAACTTGCGACCTTGGCAAATGCAGGTCCTTTCGACTTGGTGTGGTCCAATTTCGGTGGATTCAATTGCTTGGATTCGGCCCAATTGCAGTCTTCGGCGGCAGGTATCGCGCAAGTCTTGAAACCGGGTGGATTGTTTATGGCGGTCGTGATGGGAAGGTTTTGCGCATGGGAAACAGCCTATTTTCTCGCCAAACTCCAACCTTCCCAAGCCTTCCGACGGTTTAGCAAAGGTCCCGTCCGTGCACGGTTGGACGACAAAACCTTTCAAGACACCTGGTATTACGGTCCGAAGCAATTCGCGAACGCATTTTCCACGCATTTCCACCCCGTCGGGAAAGCTGGCATCGGCATTTTCATGCCCCCCTCCTACCTTGATCCTTTTCTAGAGAAGCGCCCCAAATTCCGGGCATGGCTGGAACGAAAAGAGCGCAAATGGTCGTCGGTCTCGTTTTGCGCAGGATTTTCCGACCATTTTTTGGTAGCTTTTCGCAAGAAATGAAGGTACTGCTCTCCCACGGCTATTTCCTTTCCGAGGACCCCAAGGAAAAAATCATCATGCGGCCTTATCCGCCTTTGGGGATTTTGTGCCTCAGCGCCTACCTCAAGCAGATGGGCGTGGACACTTCCGTGTACGACACCACATTTTCCACCTTGGACCATTTCAAGTCCTATCTGAGGCAACACCGGCCCCGCTTCTTGGCCCTGTACGTGAACCTCATGACCAAGCGCAACATCCTCGCCATGATGAAGTTTGTGCGGGAGGATGCAGACTTGAATAGGACCTTCATCGTGTTGGGGGGACCGGAAGTGAGGCACCACGACGAGGAGTTTTTGCGTTTCGGGGCGGATGTGATTGTGTTCGGGGAGGGCGAGTCCACCTTGCACGATGTGGTGACGATGCTCGACGGTGGCCTGAACCCTTTTTGGGACACCATCGAGGGCATTGCCTACCTGAACATGGCGGGAGGGGTGGTCCGTACACCCGAACGCGAAAAAATCAAGGACTTGGACCGATTGCCCTTGCCTGACCGATTGGCCATCGACCATCAGCTGTATTTCGATGCTTGGAAGCAGAAACACGGCAAGAGTGCGATTTCCATCAACACGATGCGGGGATGCCCCTACACTTGCAAATGGTGCAGCAGGGCGGTCTATGGCCTGAGTTACAGGAGAAGGAGTCCGGAAAAGGTGGTGCAGGAAATCCAATGGATTCAAAAACACTATCAGGTCGATACCATCTGGTTCGTGGACGATGTGTTCACGGTCAGCCACAAGTGGCTCAAAGCTTTCGTTGATGCGCTTCAGGAGGCAGGCACTTCCATTTCCTACGAATGCATCACCCGAGCGGACCGCATGAACGAGGAGGTGGTGGATTTGTTGGCGCAGTCGGGATGCTTCCGCGTCTGGATCGGGGCTGAAAGCGGTTCTCAACAGGTATTGGACGCCATGGACAGGCGTGTGGAAGCCCGGCAGGTGCGCGACATGATCCGTCTCAGTCAGGCAAAGGGCATTCAAGCAGGCACCTTCATCATGTTGGGGTATCCGGGTGAAACGGAGGCCGACATCGTGGAAACCGCCCGCCACTTGTTTGAATCGGCACCTGACCTGTTCACCATCACCGTGGCATACCCCATCAAGGGCACGGACCTGTACGAATCTGTGGAAAAGGAGCTCATCACCGACAAAAACTGGGAAGAGCGATCCGATCGTGACTTGGATTTTCCAAGGACCTACCCGCGGCGTTATTACGACCATGCAGTGAGATGGGTCACCAATTGGGTGCATGCCTCCTTGGCTTGGCGCAAAAAGCAGTACGTGAAGTCCATCAAATTCCGCAGCAAGGCCGCCGTGGCTTGGGCAGGTATGCTCCGGAACCGCAGTTGATCAAGGATTGGCGAAATCCACTTCACGAATGGCAGCACAGAGCCATGACCCCAACCATCTTTGGCCTGCTTCGGTCAAATGCGGGTCATTGGGATAAAAAAGACTCAGGCCGGAGTTTACTGCCGTCCGCATGTCCCCCAAAGGACTCAAGACCATCGCCCTACCTTGAACATGGGCTGCCAATCGATTCAAAAAGGGATAATCGTCTCCCTTCGGCCATTGCGTCCCGAAGCTGGCCCCCAACAATTTCATGTTTTCCATTTGACTGGAATCGACCTGAGCGGCGTGGGGCAGCACCAGCAGAACGGCCTGCGTACCTTGTGCTTCACATACCTGCAGCAGGTCGTCCAATCGTTCGTTGTAGGCTGGCATGTCGGCTTCCCTTCCACCCACAAGGGCTACCTGATTTTCGATCAAACCCGGTTCGGCGCTGAGCATGATTTTTTCGCGGTCGTTGTAATCATCCACAGAAAACGGCTTTTCATAACGTTTTTGGAGTTCCTGTGTAGACAAATCCGAGCTGAAGCCTCCCAAAGCCTGATTGAGGAAGGACAGGGAACGAAGCCAACCGGAGGCCCAACCATAAAGGTTGCGAATGGGGTTCATGCCGGTCCATGAAAAGGGGTATCGGCAATCGGCCAAGTCGTTTCCAACATAAATCTGGTAGACCAACAAATCGGGTTTGAATTCGCGGAAGCGGCGCCGTGCCATGAAATCGGCTTGGACGATCCCAGTACCAGAAACCGATGAGTTCACCACGCGGTAATTCGGGAATTGCACCCTCAAGTCTCGGACCCAAGAGTCACGGAAGGCAGAAAAGGAGTCTCCCATCACGAGGATGGTACGGCCCGATGCGGACAATTCGTCGGGGGTGTTCAAACCCTTCAGGGCGCCGGCGTAGGTATCCACCCATTGGAAACGGTATGCCAATTCCAGAACAGACAGGGAAAACACCGATGAGGCAGCCACAACCAAGGCCCACTTCTTCCAACGGGAGCTGCGGGAAGGGATTGAAGGTGACTTTGCCATGGCTTAAAATTCGCAAAATAAGGTTGGATTTGGGGTCGGATTCGGAATTCGCATTGTCAATCCGAACAATAGGCGAAAAAAGTTGTTTAAACCTCGATTTCGAATTCATAATTCAATGGCAGTTTGTTATTATTGCGTCCTTGGAATAATTGAGTACCCCAACACCTAAAATATCATTGAAATGTCCAAAATAGCAGAGCTGAACGAAACGGTAGAGCTGAGCATCAATGGCCAATCGTATTCCTTTCCGGTCATCGTAGGAACTGAAAACGAGAAAGGCATCGACATCGACAGCCTTCGTGCCAAAACCTTGTACATCACCTTGGATTCCGGCTTCAAAAACACGGGTTCCTGCAAGAGTGCCATCACTTTCTTGGACGGAGAAGAAGGCATTTTGCGCTACCGTGGTTACTCCATCGAGGAATTGGCCGAAAAAGCCTCCTTCTTGGAAGTGGCCTACCTGTTGTACCACGGGGAATTGCCAAACTCTGCCCAATTGGAAGCATTCTCCCGCGAACTGGAAGCCGAGGCTGCTTTGCCTGCCGGCGTGGACAAAATCATCGACTCTTTCCCGCAGGACACGCACCCAATGGCCATGTTGAGCGCCGTGTTGAGTGTGCTCACCGGATACTACCCTGAGTCGGTCAACCCCAATCCGGACGGCAAACTTGCTGAAAAGCTTTACATCCAATTGTTGGCCAAAATGCCAACCCTCTGCGCGTACATCTACCGCCGTGGCCAAGGCTTGCCCTACCTGCCACCCAATCCGAACTTCGCTTACTGCGAAAACTTCCTTTACATGATGTACGGTGAGGCCGGCAAACCTTTCCGCGTCAATCCTACCGTGGTGGAAGCCTTGGACAAGCTCCTCATTTTGCATGCCGACCACGAGCAAAACTGCTCCACCAGCACGGTGCGCATCGTAGGTTCTTCACAAGCCAGCGTGTACAGCTCCGTGTCAGCAGGTGTTTCCGCACTTTGGGGTCCGCTCCATGGCGGTGCCAACCAGCAGGTCATCGAAATGTTGGAAGCCATCAAGGCCGACGGTGGTGATACCGACAAATACATCGCCAAAGCCAAAGACAAAAACGACAACTTCCGTCTCTCAGGATTCGGCCACCGTGTTTACAAAAACTTCGACCCACGTGCCACCATCATCAAGAAGGCATGTGACGACGTGTTGAGCGCCATGGGCATCAATGACCCTGTGTTGACCATCGCCAAAGGCCTGGAGCAAGCCGCTTTGAACGACACCTACTTCAAAGACCGCAAGCTCTATCCGAACGTGGATTTCTACTCCGGCATCATTTACCGCGCCCTGGGCATTCCTACCGAAATGTTCACGGTGATGTTTGCCTTGGGCCGTCTGCCTGGCTGGGTCTCCCAGTGGAAGGAAATGCGCGATGGTGGAGAACCCATCGGTCGTCCCCGTCAGATCTACACCGGCTACACGCTTCGTCCTTTCACGGACCTCAACAAGCGTTGAGGCAGTCCGATACAAGACAATTCAAAAGCCTCCCAATCTGGGGGGCTTTTGTTTTTGAACCCCCGAGGTTTGCGTAATTTCGTCTCACAGATTTCCTCCATGAACCTACCCGCCTTTGATACCATCGCAGCCATCGCCACAGCCTCGGGGCAAGGCGCCATCGGTCTCATCCGTGTATCCGGACCCCAAGCCATCCCCATCGTGGACTCGGTATTTTCGAAGGACCTCTCCCATGCTCAAGGCCACAGCCTTCACTTCGGTAAAATCGTGCTGGAAGATGGCAAAGTTTTAGACGAAGTGCTTGTGAGCATATTCCGGGCCCCAAGGTCATTCACCAAGGAGGACGTGTGCGAAATTTCCTTTCACGGTAGTCCGTTCATATTGCGTGAGGCTTTGTCCCTGCTTTGCCGAAAGGGTGTCCGACCCGCACATGCCGGAGAATTCACACAGAGGGCCTTCGTCAACGGAGCCATGGACCTGGCACAGGCCGAAGCCGTGGCCGATTTGATAGCCTCCACCACGGCAAGGGCACACGATTTGGCCTACAAACAAATGAAGGGTGGCGTGTCCACAGAAATCGGAAAATTGCGGGACCGCTTGCTCCATTTTACCTCCCTGCTGGAGCTGGAGCTGGATTTCGCTGAAGAAGATGTGGAGTTTGCGGACCGCGGACAATTGTTGGCCCTCTTGGAACAGATGGAGCGAATGGCCTCCCGGCTCGCGGGCACTTTCCATGTCGGAAACGCCATCAAGGAGGGCATCCCCACTGTGATCGCAGGACGACCCAATGCAGGCAAATCAACCCTGCTCAATGCCCTGCTTCAAGAAGAACGCGCCATCGTGTCGGACATCCCCGGCACCACCCGCGACACCATCGAGGAAGCCTTCGTGGTGGATGGAATCCTGTTCCGCCTCGTGGACACGGCAGGCATCCGCGAAACCCAAGACAGCATCGAAGCCATAGGCGTGGAAAGGACATTGGCCAGCATCCGGAAAGCATCGATTTTGATTTACCTCTACGATGCACCGGCCACCACGCAGGCTCAGAAAGAGGAAGATTTGGCTGCCCTGAGCGCCGACCACCTGAAAGTCATCGTGGCCGCCAACAAATGGGACGTAATGTGGACCCTCCACGACAACCTCCTTGACCAAGCCACCCGAAGCTTGGGGCCCGATGAAATCACCCTTTCGGCACGAGGCAATTACGGGCTCGACCAATTGAAAGCAGCCCTCGTGAAAGCGGCCACCGAAGGCGCCGACCTGCAATCGGAGGTCATCATCTCCAACGTACGTCACCTGAGGTCATTGGAGCAGGCGGTTCAATCCCTGAAAAGCGCCACAGAAGCCATCCACAACGGTCTCACGCAAGAGCTCGTGTCCATCGACATCCGGCAAGCCATCCACCATCTAGGTGAAATCACCGGTCAAATCACGACCGACGAGGTCTTGGGGAATATTTTTTCGAAGTTTTGTATCGGAAAGTAATCCACCTCTGACTCTATCTGAATCAATCTGACAAAATAATAGTCAAATACTTGATTATCAATACGTTTAAAACAAACCACAACTCAATTCTATTCCCATTTATTTCAATTAACTCCCAGTAGAATTGTACCTTATTTGTACCTCATAACCCTTGAGGTACAATTTTTGTACCTTTGCCCTCAACATCCTTTACAATTTGATATAATTTGGTACCATTTGGTACAATTTGAAACAACATGAGCAGCTACATTACCATACCCAAGGTGTGCCTTCACTGCAAAGGAGCATTCATAGCCAAAACAACCGTCACCAAGTTTTGCTCCCAAAAATGCGCGAGCAAAGCCTACAAGGCCAAACAGAAAATGGCCAAGGTTGAACAGGCTCAAACACTTGAATATCAAAAGGTTCAAGGGATTGATATGCAGCTGATCCAAGCAAAGGAATTCCTGAGCGTGAAGGAAACCTGCCTGTTGCTCGGGATAAGCAGGACGACCCTTTACCGGCTTTTCAATGGCAGGGCCATTCAACCCAACAGGGTTGGTGGCAAGGTTATCATCAAAAGGCAAATCATCAACGAGATCATCGGATAAGGTATGGGCGTGCATTTGAGAAAGAAGAAGATCGCGAATGGCAAACTGAGCCTGTACCTGGATTTCTATCCCCCTCTCAAGACGGCGGATGGGAAGTTCACCCGCCGTGAATTCCTGAACAGGTACCTACATGAGAATCCAAAGACCAAAGAGCAGAAACTCCACAACAAGGAAAACCTGATCATGGCGGAAGGCATCAAGAACAAGCGGGAGAGGGAAATACTGAATGAGCAGGACGGAATCTTCAACGCCCAAAACAAAAAGCGTGATTTCCTGGAGTTTTTCGAACAAATATGCGAGAACCGAAAAGAAACGGAAGGCAATTACGGCAATTGGCTCAGCTCGCTGCAATATCTCAAGTCGTTCACTGGTGGCAGGTGCAAAATGGGCGATTTGACAGAGGAATTCTGCCTTAGGTTCAAAGAATACCTGTTGCAAGCCAAGCGCCGAAACACGGTTAATGACCTGCGGCTTTCCCAAAACTCTGCTCTGAGCTATTACAATAAATTCCGGTGTGCCATCAATGAGGCTTTTGCCGCACGGCTGATTCAAGAAAACCCAATCCGTCACATCAAAGGAATCCCACAGAAAGAAACCAAGCGCGAATTCCT
>Ga0068872_10001713_pt1 | contig 17496 bp, 16 predicted proteins | sample NOAtaG_7_FD_66441 | JGI IMG/M metagenome (GOLD analysis project Ga0068872, IMG submission 66441) | Freshwater lake microbial communities from Lake Erie, under a cyanobacterial bloom - NOAA_Erie_Diel1S_2200h metaG | ecosystem: Environmental > Aquatic > Freshwater > Lake | place: USA: Ohio, Lake...
CCCCCTGCAACCACCCCCCGGCCCCCTTGCCCGGCACCCCGGTTCCCGCTATCATCGCGGCCCAGATTCTCCCGCACCGGGCAGGCTCGTCCTCCCTGTCGGCCGTTTGTGCTCAAGGAACTCACGTCTCATGGCTCACTCCCTCTCGGCTCAGAAACGCGTCCGTCAGAACCTCAAGCGCAACGCCCGCAACCGCTGGCGCAAGCGGCTCATGCGCGAGGCCGTCAAGGAGTTCGCCGACAAGATCGCCCACGGCACCCTCGACGAGGCCAGCTCGGCCCTGAAAAAGGCCGCCCAGGTCATCGATCGCACCGCCCAGAAGGGCACCATCCACAAGAACCAGGCCGCCCGCCGCAAGAGCCGCATGTCGGCCAAGGTCAAGGCCCGCAAGGTCGCCGGCCAGATCTCCGCTCCGCCCAAGAAGTAATCCCTGGGCCCCCCTCCGCCGCTGCCGCCTCACCGCCGCAGCCCGCCCAGGACCAGCCGATCACCCCCACCGCCCGCCACCTCGGCGGGCGGTTTGTTTTTGCCGCCTGCCCCGGTCCCCCCTCCCGGCCGTCCGTTCTCGGGCCACGCCACCGCCCGCCCCAGCAACCCTACCGTCGGCCCGCCCATGGCCGTCCGACGCACCACCGCATCCAAGGCCGCGCCCCGCGTCGCCCACGCCAACGAGGGCTACTGGCACCTGTCCACGCGCCCGCTCCACGCCCTCTGCGTCGTCACACCCCTCATCATCGTCTACGAAATCCTCTCCCTCCGCCACCTGGTCAACCAGGAGGCCATGACCCGCCAGCTCATCAAGGCCGAGAGCCTCCTCAGCCGCTTCGTCGAACTCTTCGGCGTCGCCGGCGCCCTCGCCCCCGGCCTGGCCATCATCACCATCCTGCTCGTCTGGCACCTGGTCAACAAAGACCGCTGGCGTGTCCAGCCCCCCGTCCTCGGCGGCATGGTCATCGAGTCCGCGTTGTGGGCCATCCCCCTGCTCGTCCTCGGCGCCCTCCTCCAACGCGCCATGGCCGTCACCGAAGCCCTCCCCCTGGTCGCACCCAACGCCTTCGCCGGCGAGTCCCTCGGCGCCCGGGTCGCCATCAGCCTCGGCGCCGGCCTCTATGAGGAACTCCTCTTTCGCCTGGTCGCCATCGCCCTCCTCCACTTCCTCGCCCGCGACCTGCTCAAACTCGGCCAATACACCGCCGCCGCCTTCGCCATCATCCTCTCCGCACTCGCATTCTCGCTCTACCACGACGTCTGGTCCGGCGGCTCAGGCCCTGGCGGCTTCCGCCTTGGCGACGCCATCTTCTACTTCGCCGCCGGCGTCTACTTCGCCTGGATCTACCTCCAGCGCGGCTTCGGCATCGTCGTCCTCGCCCACGCGATCTACGACCTCATCGTGCTCATACCGCTGAGCCGCTGACGCTGGTCGGCGGACGCCCCCACCGCCGGCGTCCCGCCCGCTCACCACCGCGCCACACGCTCCCCCACAACCGCCCTGCCCTACCGCCGCCTCCCACCGCCCCGCGACCCGCCCGACGGCGCACTCCGCTGCGGGGCCGATGCACGCTGCACGGTCTGATTGCCCCTCTCCCTCGCCGCCGATTCCCGCTGCAGATACGCCGACTGCTCCGCAGACGGGGCCTGCCGCGTGCTCGGCACCGCCGTCGGCTGCGGCCGCTGCCCGCCCGCCGGCGTCCCCTTCGGCACCGCCGTCGGCGTCGCCTTCGGCGTGCCCGGTCGCTCACCCGGCTCCCTCCCCGTCCCCGCCGGGGCAGACTTCGCGCCCGCCGGCCGCGACTGCTGCTCCCACCCGCTGTCCGTCCGCCGGTACACGTTGCCGTCCCTCGCCGCGTACACATCCCCGTCCCGCGTCTGCCCCACCGTCACGCCGTTGCCATACCGGCCCTCAGCGTGCACCACGCCCGCCCCGCCCGAGCCCTGCACGCCGCCCACCGTCCCGCGAGACGTCGTCGCCCGACCGCCCCGCACCCAGTCGTCGCCATTGGTCACCGCCCCGCGGCTCCACGCCCCATACGGCGTCACCGCGCCGGCCCGGTACCCGCCCCACCCCGCCGCCGGGTTGCAAGACGCAAAGCCCCCCGCCCCTCGCCACCCCCCCTCCCCACCCGCCCCCACAAACATGCTCGATCCACCCCACCGCCTTGGCCCATCTGCGCGACAACACCGCCATGAGCCCCAGACACGCACTGCTGATACTCCGACGTGACACCCGCCTTCCACACGGTGCCTGCGTGTCGCCGAGGCCCCCTCCATCCGGACCACCTTCCACAATCACCTTCCCGCCGTCTGAACCAGATACCGCGGACGTGGGCTGAGTGATGCCGCATCCAGCCATATTCCACTGCCCACGTGTACCCACCACCCCAACCCCAAGATCTCCCCTGCCACCCTGAACCGATCGGGCATCATATCCGTACATAACCCAATCACGTCCTCCAAATCTACCCCGCACCCTCACCCAGCCGCCCCCCTCCCCCCAGACCACCCGACTTATCCACACACACCCCCCCAACGAACTCATGGCAAGGCCCCAGCACAGCCAGCCCCCCCACCCCACCACCCCCTGCCTTCATCCGTTCATTGCCGCCCGCCCCTGACCCGCACCCCTCTTCCCCGCACCCACCACGAGAACTTGTGCAGCTCAATCGCCACGAACACCGTCAGTGACAGCCCGAAGCACACCAGCCACGTCTCCAGGTTCACCGGCCCGATCGCCAGCGCCCGCTGCAGCGGGCCCCAGTGCATCGCCGCCACCTGCAGCACCACCGCCAGGGCCGCCGCGCCCAGCAGCGTTGGGTTGACCCACGGCCCGATCACCAGCCCCGATCGCGTCTCCGACCGCGCGTTCCCCGCCTCCACGTTCTGCAGCAGCACCATCAGCAGCAGCAGCACATTCCGCGCCGCCTCTTCCGACCACCCCGCCCGGATCATCCACCAGAACGCCGCCAACCCCACCCCGCCCGACACCAGCGACCCGATCACCAGCCGCTCCACCATCAACTGATTGAAGATCGACTCCCGAGGCGGCCTTGGCGGCCGCGCCAGCACGCCCCGCTCCTTCGGCTCCAGCGCCAGCGATACCACCTGGAAGCCCTCGGTCGCCAGGTTCAGCCACAGCAACTGCGTCGGCAGCAGCGGCAAGGGCAGCCCCATCGCCACTGCTGACATGATCGTCACCGCCTCCGCCCCGTTGGTCGACAGCAGCAGGTAGATCACCTTGCGGATGTTGTCATACGCAACCCGGCCCTCTTCAACCCCGGCCACAATGGTCGCGAAGTTGTCGTCGCTCACCACCAGGTCCGAGGCATCACGGGCCACGTCCGTCCCGCCCCGTCCCATCGCCACGCCGATGTTCGCCGCCTTGAGCGCCGGCGCGTCGTTGGCCCCGTCCCCGGTCACCGCCACACAGTGCCCGGCGTCCCTCGCCCCTTTGACGATCCGCAGCTTCTGCGCCGGCGTCACCCGCGCAAACACCCGCACCCGCCCCACCTCCGCTGCCCCGCCGCCCGTCGCCGGGCGCATCACCCGCCGCACCTCCGCCTCGCTCATCGCCTCCAAAGCCTCCCCGCTGATCACCTCCGACCGGTCCCGCGCCATCCCCAGGTCCCGCGCGATCGCCAGCGCCGTCACCGGGTGGTCCCCGGTCACCATGCACGTCCCCACGCCCGCCCGCTCGCACCGCTCAATCGCCTCCCTCGCCCCCGCCCGCAGCGGGTCGATCATCCCCACCAGCCCCAGCAGCCGCAGCCCCATCGGCTCCGGGGGCGTCGTTGATGCGTCCAGCCCCGCCGGCGCCGGCCCCTCCGCCAAGGCCAGCACCCGATACCCCGCCGCTGCCATCTCCTGGGCCATCGCCATGCAGCGGTCCAGCGTCGCCGCCTCCCGCCCGTCGCACATCCCCCGCACCCGCTCCGGAGCCCCCTTCACCAGCACCCGCACGCCCTCGCCAAACCGGTGGTACCCGGCCGCGAACCGCCGCTCCGGTTCAAACGCCACCCGGTTCACCTCCGGGTGGTCATCCAAGGCCCGCTCGCGAACCACCCCCGCCTTGTGCGCCATCGACAGCAGCGCCACATCCACCGGGTCCCCCCGCCAGGTCCACGCCCCGTCCCGCTGGTGCAGATCCGCCTCGTTGCACAGCGCCGCCGCCAGCGCCAGTTCGGCCATCTCCGCCGCTTCCGCTTCGCTCAGCCCGCCCGCATCCCCGCTGATCTCCCCCTCCGGCGCGTACCCCTGCCCGCCCACCATCACCTGCCGGCCCGACGCCAGCCGCACCTCTCGCACCGTCAGTTCGTTGCATGTCAGCGTCCCGGTCTTGTCGCTGGCAATCAGCGTGCAACTGCCCAGCCCCTCCACCGCCCCCAGCCGCCGCACGATCACCCCGCGCCGGGCCATCCGCGTGCTCGCCACCGCCAGCGCCACCGTGATGGCAATCGGCAACCCCTCGGGGATCACCGACACCGCCAGCGCCACCGCGAAGATCGCCATCTCCGCCACCCCGTGCCCGTGCACGCTCACCCCCAGCACCGCCACCAGCACCGACGCCCCCACCGCCACCACCCCGATCGCCCGCGAGAACCGCTCCAGCCGATCCAGCAACGGGGGCCGCCCCGGCGCCGCCGCCAGCACGTCAATCGCCAGCCGCCCGATGCTCGAGGCCGAACCGGTCGCCACCACCACCGCCTTGCCCCGCCCCCGCACCACCGTCGTCCCAGCGTGCACCATGTTCCGCTGGTCCGCCAGCGTCACCGCCTCACCGGCCCCCGCACGCCACGTCGCATCCTTGTCCACCGCCATCGACTCACCGGTCAGCAGCGACTCGTCCGTCTCCAGCCCCGTTTCATTCATCAGCCGCGCATCCGCCGGCACCCGCCAGCCCGGCTCCAGCCACACCACGTCCCCCACCACCACCTCCGACGCATCCACCTCCCGCACCTCACCCTCCCGCTCCACCGAGGCCCGGAACTGCAGCAGCCGCCGCAACGCCTGCGCACTCCGCTCCGCCCGCCATTCCTGCGAGCCCCCCACCACCGCGTTCACCATCAGCACCACCGCAATGAACCCCGCGTCGGTCGCATGGCCGATCGCCAGCGACAAACCCGCCGCCGCGCCCAGAATCACAATCAGCGGGCTGGCGAACTGCCGCAGCACAATGCGCCACCACGGCGTCGGCCTGGCCCTCGGCAACTCATTGCGGCCCAAACGCGCCAGCCGAGCCGCAGCTTCACTCGCGCTCAGCCCCAGCCGGCCCGACCCCACCGCCGCCAGCACCGCCTCGCCGTCCATCGCGTGCCACGCCGGCGTACCCGCCTCCCCGCCCGCCGGCGGCCCCCGCTGCACTCCGCGCTTCCACCAGAGGGCCCCGGCACGCATGGCACGCTCCCTCGCACCCGCCACCCACAGAATCATTGCCCCCTGCCGTCCCCTCGCCACCCCGCTGGCGGGCGCGACTCGGCGTCAGGCGCAGCAAACAGCCCGCCGCCAAGGGCATGTGCCCCGAGCAGGCCAGGCTGATGTCTGCCTCAATTGCGGGGCAACCGCCACCCGGTCACCCAACCGTGCTCACGCCGCTCTCCGCACGCTTGCGACCGCTTACGGGCAACCCGCCGCGAACGCCGCGATGAACGCGTTGAAGTCGTCACCGGTGATCAGCCCGTCCGCAGGCGGCTCACCGCCGATGCCGACGATGTCGGCCAGCAGTTCACCGGCCGCGAACGACCCGATGAACGCGTTGAAATCGTCACCGGTCAGCAGGCCGTCGGCCGGCAGCTCACCGCCGATCCCGACGACGTCCGCGACGTTGCACGCCCCGGATTCCACGGCTAGCATCGTCGCCGTGCTCTGCACGGTGCCGCACGGACCGGTCACCACCACGTCGTACGTCCCGGCGTCCGCCAGCGCCGCCGCCGGCAGGCTCAGGCTGGCGCTCTGCGACCCGCTCACGCCCGCGCCGTCAACCAGGTTTGCGCCGTTCTTGCGCCACTGGTACACCAGCGGCCCGCTCCCCGCCACCACCACGCCCAGGCTCACCGGCTGGCCGGCGACGACCGTCAGCGTTGCCGCCGGCTGCGTGACAATGCTCATCGCCGACCCGATCCACGTCTGGTCCCACACCGCCGCCGAGCCGAAGCTCCGGCCGCCGAAGTACACCTGGTGGTTCTGCGCCGGGTCGAACGCCATCCCCGCATACACGCGGCTCTGCGGGCCCGTGGCGCTGCTCCGCAGCGTCCAGGTGGTTCCGTTCCACTCCCAGGTTTCCCGGGCCGAGCCCTGGCGGTTGCTGCCAAACAGCACCATGCGGCCTCGGGCCGAGTCGTACGTCATCGTCAGCCGCAGCCCCATGCTCGGCCCCATGAACGACGCCAGCGTCCAGTTCGTCCCGTCCCATGTCCAGGTCTGGCCCAGGCTGTTGAACAGCACGACCTTCTGCGCCACCGGGTCAAAGCTCATCAGCGTGCCGGCGCCGACAAAGTCCGGCGGCCCGACCTCCATCCGCAGTGTCCAGTCCGTCCCGTCGTACTCCCACGTATCCCCGACGAACAAACCGGAGGCCGTCGCTCCACCGAACAGCACCGTCACGTTCCGCACCGGGTCATACGCCATGGCCGCGCCGTTGCGGGCCGTCGGTGCCGTCGCCGGGCTTCGCTGCTCCCACCCGCCCACGCCATACTCCCAAGTGTCCGACAGCCGCTGCCCCGTCAGCCCCTGGCCGCCGAACATCACCAGCTTGCCCCGCGTGCCGTCGTACGCCGCCGCCGCCTCGTCACGCGCTGCCGGGCCCGGACCGCTCTGCACGCTCCACGCCCCGTTGCTCCATTCCCAAGTGTCCGCAAACACCGCCGAAACGCCGTTCCGACCGCCGAACAGCACCACCGCGTTCCGGGCCCCGTGGTACGCCATCACGTGCGCAAACCGGGGCGACGGCGTCGCCGCCGTCTCGGTCACCTGGCTCCAAGTGAAGCACTCGGCCACCGGATCAGCCGACACCACGCCCCCCGCACACAGCATCATTGCTGCCCCCGTCAACGGGCCGTACCACGTCTGCTTGATCATCTGCTTGTCCTCTCTCGTTGCGATTCGTCGGTCAGCCGCTGTTCGTCGGCAGCCCCAAGCGTCGGTCACCAGACCAGCTTCACTGAACCGCCGGCCCTGCCTGCACCTCAAGTCAAGCAAATCTACTGGCCCGACTTGCCCCGTCAACAACAAATCCGACAACTCTTGCCCGAATGATCATCCGTCCGCGATAGCGAGCGAGATTCTCCCCGTGGTCTTGTGTTTATTGGACCCGCAACCCGAACGCCGACCGCACCTTTGGGTGACTGGCCTGCGATCTCAATCGTCGTCATCCGCACCGGGAAGATCCTCTCGGGCCGCGTGCCACGCCGCCTGAATCGCCTCCAGAATCTTCTCATTGCACGGGTGGTCCGGGTCGGGCATAAACCCCGGCAGCTTCTCCACCATCCCCGCCAGCGCCGTGAACCGCACCGAAAACGGATCCACTGTCGGGTGCGACTCAGCCAACTGCTCGCCGATCAATTCCACATCCAGCCAGCCGAACTCGTCGCTCTTGCCCATGGTTCGGTCTCTCCCGTCGCCCCGCTCAGCCGCCCCCCGCGGCCGCGATCAGTGCGGCACTTCCTTCACCGCGTTGCGGTTCCACGCCGGCACCCGAATGCAGATCGGCCCGTTGCCCTTGATCACGCACTGACAGCTCAGCCGGCTGTTCCGCTGCAGGCCCGGCGCCTCTTCCACCCGATCCTCTTCAGCTTCGGTCGGCTCGCTCAACTGGTCCATGCCCTTCTCGACGTACACATGGCACGTGGAGCACGCGCACACGCCGCCGCAGGCATGCTCGATGTTGATCCCGTGCGCCATAGCCACCTCCAGCAGGTTCCAGCCCGGCGTCCCCTTCACCGTCATCTCCGCCGGCGCGTCGTGGTTGCCGGTCAGACCCTCCGGGTCCTCCATCTTCACCACCACGTCAATCGTCGCCTTCTTCGGGTCAATCGGGGGAACGTGCATGACTCAATCGCTCCACTGAAAAGCCCCCTTCCCGCCAACTCTATTCAGCACCCGCCCCGCTCTGCCGCCGATTCCCCGCGCCGCTTCCGGACACCCACCTCCACTTGTTACCATCGGCCATGAGTTCTTCCACGCTCCCCGCCTCCACCCCCATCTCGCCCCCCATCCGCCGGATCGGCGTACTCACCGGCGGCGGCGATTGCCCCGGTCTCAACGCCGTCATCCGCGCCGTCACCACCGACGCCATCTTCAACGGCATCCACGTCACCGGCTTCCTCGACGGCTTCCTCGGCCTGATCCACGACCGCTCCCGCCCCCTGACCCTGGACGACGTCCGCTCCATCATCACCGAGGGCGGCACCATCCTGGGCACCTCCAACAAGGCCAACCCCCGCCGCTTCATCACCGGCAAGGACGCCGCCGGCAACCCCGTCATCGTCGACAAGACCGCCGACTGCGTCGAGACGTACCGCCGCCACCGTCTGGATGCCCTGGTGGTCATTGGCGGCGACGGCACCATGTCCTCCGCCGCCACCCTGCTGCCATTGGGGGTCAACGTCGTCGGCGTTCCCAAGACCATCGACAACGACATCGAGGGCACCGAACTGACCTTCGGCTTCCTCACCGCCGTCTCCATCGCCGCCGAGGCCCTGGACCGTGTCCGCACCACCGCCGCCTCTCACGAGCGGGCCATGGTCGTGGAGGTCATGGGCCGCAACGCCGGATGGATCGCCCTGCACGCCGGCCTGGCCTCCGGGGTGGACGTGATCCTGGTCCCCGAGATCGGCTTCGACTTACCCTCCATCGCCGCTGACCTGCGCCGTCGTGTTGCCGCCGGCCAGAGCTCGTTTGTGATCTGCGTTGCCGAGGGGGCCGCCCCCGCCGGCGGCAAGCAGATCGTCGCCCGCACCGATGTGGCCTCCTTCGACCCCATCCGCCTCGGCGGCGTGGGCAAGTTCGTCGCCGACGAGATCGAACGCCTCACCGGCATCGAGTCCCGCCATGTCGTCCTCGGCCACACCCAGCGGGGCGGCACCCCCGCCGCCGCCGACCGTGTGCTGGCGACCGAACTGGGCTGGCAGGCCATGTCGCTGCTCAAAGAGGGCCGCTTCGGCCGCATGGTCGCCATCCAGCGGGGCCGCATGGCCGACGTCCCCATCGATTCCGTCGCCAACAAGCAGCGCCGCATCCCCGCCGATCACCCGCTGCTGGCCGTCGCCCGCTCGGTCTATGTCACCTTCGGCGAGCCCCAACAGGGCTGACCATTCCGCCCCGAACCCTTCGCTCGCCCGTCCGGCCAGTTCCAACAACCCGCGCCCGGCACCCGCGTCCGCCGGGCTCGCAGACACTCGGCCAACGCCGTACCCTCCGCCCACTTATGGCCCTCTCTGTTTCCCGTCGCGCCGCGTCGCTCAAGCCCTCCTCCACCGTCGCGGTGATGAACCGCGCCAAGGCCCTGAAGGCCCAGGGCGTGGACGTCCTGAACTTCGGCGCCGGCGAGCCCGACTTCAACTCCCCCGAGGTGGCCAAGGCCGCCGCCATCGCCGCGCTGCAGGCCAACCAGACCCGCTACATCGAGACCGCCGGCGACGCCGAGTCCCGCCAGCTGCTCGCCGACCTGCTCACCACCCGCAACGGCATCCCCGGCGTCACCCGCGACCATGTGATCATCACCTCCGGCGTGAAGATGGCCCTGTACCTGGCCTTCCAGACCCTGTTCGATGCCGCCGGTCCCGACGGCGGCCCCGACCGCAGCCAGCAGGACCTCCTCCTGCCGGTCCCCGCCTGGGTCAGCTTTGCCCCGATGGCCGAACTGGCCGGCGCCCGCATCGTGGAACTGCCGACCACCCCCGAGAGCGGCTTTAAGATCACCCCGCAGCAGTTGAAGGCGGCCATCACGCCCCGCTCGCGGGTGGTGCTCATCAACAGCCCCTCCAACCCCACCAGCACCATGTACACCCCGGACGAACTGCGGGCCCTGGCCGCCGTGGTGGACGAGGCCGCCCGGACGATCGCCCCCAATCTGGTGATCGTCGCCGACGAACTCTACCAGAACATCGTCTTCGGATCGGTGCCCTTCATGTCCATCGGCTCGGTGCCGTCGGTCGCCGAGCGCACCATCACCATCAACGGCCCCGGCAAGAGCTTCGCCATGACCGGCTGGCGCCTCGGGTGGGCCAGCGGCTCGGGTGAGTTCGGCAAGGCCGTCATCGGTGCCATGACCAAGCTGCAAGGCCAGACCACCACCTGCGTGCCCGCCTTCTGCCTGGCCGGCATGCGTTCAGCCCTCACGCAGTGCGAGAAGGACCTGGAGACCATGCGGGCCGCCTTCGCCAAGCGGGCCGACCTGATCTACTCGCTGCTCTCCGGCCTGCCCGGCCTGAAGCTGGCCCGCCCCCAGGGCGCCTTCTACGTCTTCCCCGACATCTCCGCCCATCTGGGCAAGACCTCCGCCGGCGGCCGCAAGCTCGCCGGTGCAGCCGATTTCGCCGCCGCCCTGCTGGACGAACAGCAGATGGCGGTGGTGCCCGGCGAGGACTTCGGCACCATGGGTGTGCGGCACATCCGCATGTCCTTCGCGTGCTCGGAAGCCCAACTCACCGAGGGGGCCCGCCGCCTCGGCGTGTTCATCGCCGGCCTGAAGGGCTGAGCCGCCCCCCCCCCAAGAGGAAGAGCCACTCAAGCCGCGGCGGCAGAGAATCTCGACCCGCCGGAATTTCCGCTTGACACAACCGGGCCGGTTTGTGGTACGCTCATGTGGCACCGCTCACGGGAGAAGCCATGACCGATCCCCGTCCGTTCCGCCCAACCCGCCCCAGCCGCCGCTCCGGCCCCCAGATGGCCCTCCGTCGCCCGCCGACCGGGCATGTCTCGGCGTCCCCCCGGCAGAACGCGCCTGGCCGCTGGGCAGCAGCCCTCATCCGGCTCGGTTGGGCCGCCGCCTTGCTGCTGTGCAGCACCGCCAGCGGCCAGACCACTTCACCTCCGACGGCTCCAGCATCACCCATCCCCCCCCCCCCCCCCAACTCCCCCGTCCCCGACCGCCCCGCACCCAGCGCCCGGCCCGACCGGCCGGCCCCGGCTGCGGTTCTGCCCGTATGGCCCACCCTGCCCCCAACCCCCAACGTCGCCGCCCAGCGCCCGCTGGCGGTCGTTGAGGTTCGCCCCGACCTGACCATCGTGCTCCAAGGCCCCAGCGGCCAACAGACCGTCAGCCTTCTGGGCATCGAACCCCCGCTGCTCTCCGCCGCCGGTCCCTCCGCCGGGCAGGCGTTTCTCTCCACCATGCTCAAGGGCGAGTGGGTGTGCCCCATCGACGACGGCGGCACGCCGGCCCCCGGACCCGCTCCCGGACCGGGCACAACTCGGCCCGACCCCCGCACCCCGCGATCGGTCTACCTCTACCGCTGGCCCGATGGGCTGAATGTCAATCTGGAACTCATCCGCCAGGGCCAGGCCCGCGAGCAGGCCGACCGGCCGTACGCCTTCCAGGACGCCTTCCGCGCCGTGGAGGCCATCGCCCGCAATGCCGGACGGGGCCTGTGGGCGCCGCCGCCCCCCCGACCTGACGCCAAGCCCGACACCAAGCCCGACACCAAGCCCGACACCAAACCCGACACCAAACCAGACGACAGGCCCGACAAAGCCCCCGACGCCAAGCCAGCCGGCCAGCCCGAGAGCCAGCCCGGCAGCAAGCCCGAGGTCAAGCCCGACACCAAGCCGGCCCCCGCCGGGGTCACCGTTTTCGCCTCGCGCAGCGGCACCAAGTACCACCGCGACACCTGCCGATTCCTCGGCCGCACCAAGGACCCGCTGACGATCGCTGAAGCCAAGGCCAGAGGGCTTGGCCCCTGCAGCGAGTGCAAGCCGCCGAACCAGTGATGACGTGCAGACGTCCCCCACCGGCCCGCGGGCGCTCGCAGCCCGAAGCGTCACGCCGCCGGGCTGTCGATGATCTCGAACACCATGTCCAGCTTGCTCCTGTGCAGCACAGCGAACACCAGGGGTGAGGGCCGCACAAGCTTCAGACTGCCGCCGTACGACCGCACCGTCCGGTGCAGCGTGAGTAACTGTCCGAGCGCCAGACTGGCCAGAAACGTCAGGCCCGAGAGGTCCAGGATGATCAGCCCGGGCCTTCCGGCCGACAGCCGGTTGACCTCCCGCTCCAGCACCGCCTCGTTGGCCAGATCGGCCGAACCGGACATGGTGACGACCACGCGGTCGGCATGGCGGACTTCCTGAACCGAAAGCGTCGACACGGCGGACTCCTCACGGCAAAGCGGACCGTTCAACCAGCGCAGCGCGGATCTGTGCCGCGGTGTCGCCGGCGTGATCGATCAGCACCGCGTCCCACCCGGCCTCACGGGCGGCGGCGACGTTGTCGGGCAGGTCGTCAAAGAAAAGCAGGCCTGTCGGCGAAAAGCCCACCTTCTGCGCAAAGACTCGGTAAATATCAACGCTGGGCTTGGCATGCCCCAACAGGTGCGATGCGTGCGGATGCTGCACCGACGCGAGCGCCGGGTAACTCGCCGAGGCGAGGTCGGTCATCGCCCGCCAGTGGGCGTGGTTGGTGTTGCTCAGCACGCCGGTGGCCAGTCCGGACTCGTGCAACGCCGGCACCAACTCCGCCACCAGCGGATACTCGCCCAGCAGCCAGGCACTGTGCACCCGTCGAACCTGCTCGGCGGTGTACAGCCCCTCGGTCGAGCCGGCGACCGCTGCGAAGAACTCGTCGCAGGTCATGGCCCCGATCTCGTACTGCCGCACCAGCGCCTTGCGACGGGCCATGGCCGCTGGATCGGTGATGGCCTCGTGGTAGGGCTCGCCCGCCGCGGCACACGCCTCTCTCCACGACCGGCAGATGCGGACCAGCACCCCGCCGAGATCGAACACCACCATGGCCGGGCGGCGGCTCACGATGCACCCTGTCCCAGACCGGGGATGTCGGTGGGCAGTTCGCCCGGCCGGCGGGGCCGTCCGCCGCCCTGCAGCGCAGCCCGAACCGCGTCGGCCAACTGCTCGCTGGGCGCCGCTTCCAGGGTCGCACGGTCCTTCGCCGGCGGCGGCGCGCGGTCGGGCTTGGTCAGTTCCTGCATCACCGTCGTGGCGAACGCCCCCGGCGGCAGTTCGAAGCTGCAGCGAACGTACAGCCCGTGCTCGTCGGAGCCGGCTTCCACGTCGGGGTAGCTCAGCGGGACGCGCAACGGCCGGCGATCGCCGCCGAAGGCGTCCGGGTCCTGCCGGGCGAAGCTCTCCAGATCCGAAACCTCAAGCCCGAAGGCCCGCAACGCCGCCACCTCGGCCTCGTCGGTCTCGCCGCGGGCCCGCTTCATCCGGGCGCCCCACATCGGTCCGGACGGCGAGATCGCCAGGGTGCTCAGACGCGACGGCAGATCCCCCCGCTGAATCGCCTCGGCGTCCACATCGAACACGGCGCCATTGTCGTGCTTGAAGGCCAGATCGCCCTCCTGCAGCGCATCCAGCGTCCCAGCCCGCAGGCGTGCGTCCAGCACGGCATTGAACACCGCCGACTGAAGCGACGTGAAGTAGAACGACCGCTGCGCCTCCCCCACCGCCAGCACCGCGCCGCGGGCGTCCGCCCCCCGCAGCAGCGCCTCAAGCACCCGCCGCTCGTTGCGGGCGCCGTGCGGCATCAGTTCCAGCGCCTGCGCGTATTCGCCTCGTGCGAAGGCCTCGCGGGCGGCCGTCTGCGATGGCACGTCGGCCTCGGCCGGGGCCACCCGCAGCCGCGCCGGCCCCAGCATCTCACGCAGCGCTTCGTCAAACCGTCCCAGCACCAGAGCTCGCCCCACCAGATGGTTGTTGTGCAGCAGCCCGAATCGCTGCTCGCCGGCCCGGTTGGGCACGCCCGTCCGCTCCAGCATCCGCAGGGCTTTCTGCGCGTCCATCGCCGCCCGCAACGGCACGCCCCGCAGTTTGATCGCAAAGCGGTTGCCCTTGAGGTGGCCCCGCCGAAGTTTGTTGGTGTGCATGTCGGCCCACATGACCGACAGCAGTTCGTGCCGCAGCGAAGGAAACTCCTCGAACTTGCGGCCCGGGGCATGGATCGACACCACCTGCCTGGTGATGGCCTTCTTGTCTTTCAGCCCGGCGTAGCCGATGGCGTGCTGCGGCACGCCAAAGTGTCTCGCCAGAATGTCGACCATCTCGGTGGTCGAAAGGTTCGCCTTCTGAATGAACAGGTACAGGTGCTCACCCGTTCCCGACGGCTCGTACGCGGGAATCTCTTCGACGATGAAGTCCTCGGGGCGGTCCTTCAGCCGCCCGCCCACCGCGGCGACCGCATCGGTGAGATAGACCACCGGGGCCAGATGCGGCGAGACGTCCAAAGCGGGCTCGGCGGTGCTGTCGCTCATGAGCTTCATGGGCCCTGATCGTTCTGGGCGGCGTCCAGCACGTGCTCTTCAACGAGAATCGGCACGTTGCCGGCGATGCCCAGCGCGATGGCGTCGGACGGTCGGGAATCGATCTGCAGCAGTTTGCCGTCACGGTCGCGGACATTCAGCAGGGCGTAGAAAGTGTGTTCCGAGAGGTCGTTGATGCAGATGGACTCAAGCTTGCCGCCAAGGGCGGAGATCACCGAGGCCAGCAGGTCGTGCGTCTGCGGACGCTTGATCTGGATGCCCTTCAGCCGCCGCTCGATCGCGTGCGCCTCGGGCAGGCCGATGACGATGGGAAAGCTGCGGCCGCCCTCGACCTGCGAGTACGCCTTGGGCTTGTCCTCACCCGACTCGCCGTCTTCGATGGGCGCGACCTCGCGCAGTTCGATCAACTGGTAATCGTTCAGTTCACGGATCAAGATGCGTGAGAGTTCCATCCGAACCGCCATTGCTGGAGCTCCGGTACCAGGTCAGGGGAAGGTATGCGCTCAACCGCCGTCGCGACGGCGGGGACCTTTGCCTGTCCGCCCACCGAGCACCGCCTCCAGCAGCGCACGAGGTACGCCGATATCCACCGTCCGTACCCGCCCCAGAAACCTCCTCGCCCCGGTATGCGCGAAGCCGGCCTTCGGCGCCGCCAGAGTGATGGTCACATCCGCCCGCACCGCCGGGGCCGCCTCCGGACCCAGCGGCAGGCCGGTGTCCGCATCCAGCCCGCTGGGCAAGTCGACCGCTGCGATCAACGCTCCCGCCCTCAGGTCGTTGGCGGCGGCGATCAGTCCCGCCAGCACGCCCCCGGCCTCCAGCGGACGGTCGCCGCCGACACCCAGCAGCGCATCAACCACCACCAGCCCTCCGGAACCGCGCCCGGGCAGCATGCCCAGAGCGCGGTCCACCGCCCGCCGGGCTCCCGCCGCCGACGCCCGCACGTGCGCCAGCCCCATCGCCCGCGTCACCCGGGCCATCACCGCCGCATCGCCGGAGAACGCCGCCAGCGGGTGGCTGTGAACGATCACCACCGCCAGCCCCGCGTTGTGCAGGTGCCGGGCGATCACCAGCCCGTCCCCGCCGTTGTTGCCCTTGCCCGCCAGCACCAGCGTCCGCGTGATCGGCGGCAGCCCGCGGGGCGGTCGCCGGATCGCCAGCAGCTCGCGAGCCACCGCCGCCCCGGCGTTCTCCATCAGCGCCAGCGTGGGCAGGCCGTACCGCTCGACCGCCAGACGATCCATCTCGCGCACCGCCCTTCGCGACAGCGATCCCGCCGAAGCGGCGAAAGAACGGACGCATCGGCCTGCGGATGCCGGCTCGGGCATGGCGGGAGTGTACCATCGAGCCAGCGAGGCTCAGCCGGAACACCGGCTTGCATGGTGAGGCACACGCATCGATTTGATCTGGATCATCCTGTCTTTGACGGCGGCGGCAGCGACGCTGGTGTATTGGGGCGTCGTCGCGGCCGAGTTGCTCCGCGCCATGTGGACGCTGCCTACTCCCCGTGACGGCCTGAAGATGGCCGAGGCGGCGCTCAGCCGGCAGCAGTGGCCTGAACTGCTGGTGGTCATCCCCGCCCACAACGAGGCCCGAACCATCTCCCAGGTTGCCCGCTCGCTGATGGCCGAGGATTACCCCAAGCTCCGCGTGGTCTTCGCGCTGGACCGCTGCAGCGACAACACCGAGTCGGTGCTCCGCAGCGTGGTCGGCGACGATGAACGCTTCGAAGTGGTGATCGTGAGCCACTGCCCGGCGGACTGGGCCGGAAAGGTGCACGCCATCTACGCCGGACTGCACGGCAGCGCCGCGGCCCAGCGAGCCAACGTGCTGGTCTTCGCCGACGCCGACACCTGGTTCGAGCGCGGCTGCCTGAGGGGCTGCCTGGCTTTGCTCGAGCGACGCAGGCTCGGCCTGCTGAGCCTCGCCAGCACGCTGACCAGCCACAACTGGTACGAGCGGGCCGTGCAGCCGGTCGCCGGCTTTCAGATGCTGGCGATGTACCCCCCGTATCGCGCCAACCGCACCGAACGTCGCCGGCCGCTGGCCAACGGACAATTCATGATGTTCACCCGCGACGCGTACGTGCGCGTCGGCGGCCACCCGATGATGCGTTTTCACCTGCTGGAGGATCTGGCCTTCTCCCGCACAGTCGCCGAGGCCGGCCTCAACCCCGGCTTCTTCATGGCCGACGGCATGCTCGGCTGCAAGATGTACCACAGTTGGGGCGAGTTCCGCCGCGGCTGGAAACGCATCTTCACCGAGTTGGCCGGGCGGCGGGCGGGCAAACTGCAGTCGCTGGCGGTCCGCCTGATGGTCTTCTCCTCGCTGTTGCCGGCCGCCTCCACCGCCGGGCTGATCGCCGGCGCCACCCTCGGGCCCTGGTGGGTGGCCGTCCCATGCGGCGTTGCCATCGCCACCTGCCTGAGCAGTCTGCTGCTGGGCCATCGCTGGGGACGCACCCCGCTGTGGACCGTCGTCCTGCACGTGCCCGGGGCGGTGCTCGTCGGAGCGCTGATGATCCAGGCGGCAGGCGACCTTCGGGCCGGTCGCGGCATCAATTGGGGCGGCCGCCGCTACCAGCGCACCGCCGGGCTGCCCACGCAGGCCAGCGCTGAGCAGGGGCCGGGCCAGTCCGGCCGCTTCCCGCCCCTGCCCGAGCCCGCAGCGGCCCACACGCCCGTTTCTGGCATCCAGACCCCGCCGGCACACGCCCGCTGAGCCCCGCCGGAGGGCCGCTCTTGAGCCCCCAAGACCACCACCATGCGTGAAAACACGCAACCGCCCTTGGCCCGGCGGCCCCGGTCCGAGCGATCATCACCCGCGTGGTGTTCGTAGAATCTCCAGCGTGATGCGGAATCAGGCAACTTGGCCGGCTTTGGCCACCAGCGTGGTGATCCACGCCGGTGCGGCGGTGGCGCTTTGGCACCTCCCGCCCGCTGGCCAAGCCACCGGACGCCCGGCCGCCAGCGACCTGGGGCCCATGATCGACGTGCGCCCCCTGGCACTGACGCCCCAGCCGACGCCCCCGCCAGCAACCGAGCGTCCACCATCGGCCACCCCGTCCGCCCCG
>Ga0068872_10001719_pt1 | contig 17471 bp, 16 predicted proteins | sample NOAtaG_7_FD_66441 | JGI IMG/M metagenome (GOLD analysis project Ga0068872, IMG submission 66441) | Freshwater lake microbial communities from Lake Erie, under a cyanobacterial bloom - NOAA_Erie_Diel1S_2200h metaG | ecosystem: Environmental > Aquatic > Freshwater > Lake | place: USA: Ohio, Lake...
ACGAGCACCGCGTCGGAAGGAAGGCCGAGGATGTCGCGCTGCGGGCTGCGCCGGAACACGGCGCCCCAGGCGACCACCGCGTCGCCGTGCGAGACGGCGTAGACGCCGTCGCGCCGCGCCAGCGAGGCGAGGAAGAGCCGGCCCGCGGCGGCGCGGACGCGGCGACGCGCGGCGCGGTCGAGGTCTCGGCGGCGCGGCCAGTACTCGAAGCGGTAGCCGGCCGGCCATTCGCGCGGCGGCCGCGGCGCGCGGCGGTCGTCCCAGAACAGCTCGACCTCGCGCTCGAAATGGACGAACAGGCGGAAGGCCGCGCGCAGGAGGCCGGCGCCGTCGCCGCTGCCGATCATGAGCCAGCTGCGTCGCAGGTACCTCACGCGGGCCGTCCCGGGCCACCGGCATGTCGCGCGCGCCTTCCAGGCATCATCGCCACCCCCGCCAATTCCTCCGCCCGCCGCGCGCGGGCGTCGTATCCTGTGCCAGAGCCTAGACCCGGAGGCCCGCGCCTGTCGCCATCGCCGCGCATATTCGCCCATGTCCAGCACCTGCTGGGGACGGGCCACCTGCGGCGCATGGCCGCCCTGTGCGGCGCGCTCGCCGCGCGCGGCGCGCATGTCGTGCTCGCCTCGGGCGGCGAGCGGCCCGGCGGCTTCGTGGTGCCCGCGGGCGTCGAATTCCTGCAGCTTCCCCCGGCGCGGGCCGAGGATGCCCGCTTCCGCGCCCTCGTCCGGCCCGACGGCGCGCCGGTCGACGAGGCCTGGCGCGCGGACCGGCGCGCGCGGGTGCTGCGCGCCTTCGAGGAGGCCGCGCCGGACGCCGTGCTCGTCGAGCATTTCCCCTTCGGCCGGCGGATCATGGAGTTCGAGCTCCTGCCGCTGGTCGAGGCGGCCCGCGCCCGACGCCCACGGCCGCTGCTGGCCTGCTCGGTGCGCGACGTCCTTGTCGCCAGGCGCGACCCGGCCCGGCGCGCCGCCATGGTCGCGCGCGCCGCGGCGCTGTTCGACCGCGTGCTCTTCCACGGCGACGAGGCGCTGCTGCCGCTCGCGGCGAGCCTGCCCGAGGCGACCGCGCTCGCGCCGATCCTCGCCGCGACGGGCTATGTCGCGACGCCCGCGCCGGGGCACGACGCGCCGGGCATGGATGGCGAGGACGAGATCCTGGTCTCCGCGGGCGGCGGGGCCGTCGGGCGGCGCCTGCTCGACTGCGCGCTGGAGGCCCGCCTGCTGAGCCGCGAGCGCGGGCGGACCTGGCGCGTCCTCGCCGCCGCCACCGGCCTCGCGCCGCGCCGCGAGCCGGGACTCGTGGTCGAGCCGAACCGGCCGGATTTCCCGGCGCTGGTCGCGCGGGCATGGCTCTCGGTCAGCCAGGCCGGGTACAACACCGTGGTGGACGTGCTCGCGGCGCGGGCGCGGAGCGTGCTCGTCCCGTTTGCGGCGGAGGGCGAAACCGAACAAAGTCTGCGCGCCGCCGCGCTCGCCGCGCGCGGCCTCGCCACCGTCGTCAACGAAGCGGAGCTCACGCCGCAGATGCTTTCCCGGGCCATCGACACGACAGCGGCCGCGCCGCGCCCGTCCCACGACATCGCGCTCGACGGCGCGCAGGAAGGCGCGCGCATGATCCTCGGCTGGTGCGCGCGATGAGCGGCCCCGACGCGCTCGACCGCGAGCTCGATGCCTGGGCCGCCGCCGGCCGCGTCGCCGAGGCCTGGTGGCGCGACGACGACGCCACCGCGCCGACCCCGGCGCTGGCGCGGCTGCTGGAGGCGCGGCGCGCCGCGGGCGTGCCGGTCGCCCTCGCCGTCATCCCGGCGCGCGCGCGTCCCGAACTCGCCGCGCTGCTCGCGCGCGAGGAGGGCGTCGTCGCCTGGCAGCATGGCTGGGACCACATGAACCACGCGCCCGTGGGCGCCGCGAAGGCGGAGATCGGAGCTCACCGGCCAGCGGCCTACGTGCTCGGCGAACTCGCGCGCGGCATGCTGGCGATGGACCGCGTCTTCGGCGCGCGGGGCTGGATGCGCGCGCTGGTGCCGCCGCACAACCGCATCGCCCCCGCCGTGGCGGCTTCCCTGCCGCAGGCCGGCTATGCCGGGCTTTCGGCGGGTCTCGAGCCGCGCCCGCGCGGCGCGACGCGCGTGGTGAACGCGCATGTCGACATCATGGACTGGGGCACGCGCGCCTTCGTCGGCGAGGGGCCGGCGCTCGCCGCGCTCGCCGCCGCCTTCGCCGCGCGGCGCGAGGGGCGCTGCGACCCGGCCGAGCCCGTCGGCTTCCTCACGCACCACCTCGCGCATGACGAGGCCGCGTGGCGCTTCGTCGAGGCGATCCTGCCCCGCCTCGCGGCGCACCGCGCCGTGCGCTTCCGCCACCCGGAGACATTGTTCGGATGAGCACGCATCGCTACCCGCCTTCCGCGCTGCGCGGCGACTACGCGCGCGCCGGCCTCGGCCTCGCCCTGACCCTCGGCCCCGCGGCGATGGTGCAGCCGGGCTCGGGGGCGCTCTGGGTCCTCCTGCCGCTCGCGCTGCTCTTCGCGGTGTTCGCGCTGCGCACGCTCGGGCGCCAGCTCGCCGTGGTCGAGCTTGGCCCCGAGGGCGTCGCGGTCTCCGGCCTCGGCCGCTCGACCCTGAGATGGGACGAGATCCGTTCGATGCGACTGGACTATTATTCCACCCGCGGGGACCGCACGGGGGGATGGATGCAGCTGACCGCGAAGGGGCCGTCGGGGAAGATCCGCGTCGATTCGGCGCTGGAGGACTTCGTCGCCGTCGTCCGCGCCGCCAGCGACGCGGCGCGCAAGGCGGGGCTCGACGTCAGCGAGGCGACGCAGGCCAATCTCGGCCATCTCGGGATCGTCTTCGATGAATGAAGACCTGCTGCGCGTCGAGGACGTCGCGATCGAGTTCCGCGTCCACGACAGCGTGGTGCGCGCCGTCGACGGCGTCAGCTTCCGGGTGCGGCCCGGCTCGACCGTGGCGATCGTCGGCGAATCGGGCTCGGGCAAGTCGGTGGTCAGCCAGGCGATCCTCGGCATCCTGCCGAAGACCGCGCGCATCGCGCAGGGGCGCATCCTGTTCGCCGACCCGAAGGCGCCCGGCGGCTCGATCGACATCGCCCGGCTCGACCCGCGCGGCGAGCGGATGCGCAAGCTGCGCGCGGCGGGAATCTCCATCGTCTTCCAGGAACCGATGACGTCGCTCTCGCCCGTGCACACCGTGGGCGACCAGGTGGGCGAGGCGCTGGCGCTGCACGAGGCGCTGCAGCCGGCCGAGCTCGCCGCGCGCGTCGAGGACATGCTCGCGCGCGTCGGCTTCCCCGACCCGCGCAAGGCGGCGGCGAGCTATCCCTTCGAGCTGTCCGGCGGCCTGCGCCAGCGCGCGGTGATCGCGATGGCGCTGATCTGCCGTCCGTCCCTGGTCATCGCGGACGAGCCCACCACCGCGCTCGACGTCACGATCCAGGCGCAGATCCTGAAGCTGCTGAAGGACCTGCAGGCGAGCCTCGGCATGGCGGTGATGCTCATCACCCACGACCTCGGCGTCGTCGCGAACATGGCGGACGAGGTGGTCGTCATGTATCGCGGGCGCGTGATGGAGTCGGGCACGCGCGACGACCTGCTGCGCCGGCCTCGCCATCCCTACCTGAAGGCGCTGCTGCGCGCGGTGCCGCGCTTCGACATGAAGCCCGACGAGCGGCTGACGCCGCTGCGCGAGATCAGGCCGGAGACCGGCCACCTGCTGGCCGCGCGCGAGGAATGGCCGGCCGGGGCCGACGAGGCCGGGCCGCTGCTGCGCGTGGAGGGGCTCACGCGCAGCTTCCTCGTGCGCAAGGGCGGCTTCTTCGAGAAGCGCACCGAGACGCGCTTCCTCGCCGTCGACGACGTCAGCTTCGAGCTGCGCCGCGGGGAGTGCCTCGGCCTCGTCGGCGAGTCGGGCTGCGGCAAGACCACGGTCTCGAAGATGGTGCTGCGCGCGCTCTCTCCGGATTCCGGCAAGGTGCTGTTCAACGACCGCGGCCGCGTGCGCGACGTCCACGCCATGGGGCCGGAGGAGCTCTTCTCGTTCCGCCGCCGCATCCAGTTCATCTTCCAGGACCCGTATTCCTCGCTCAACCCGCGCATGACCGTGGCGGAGAGCATCGGCGAGCCGCTGGTGATCCACGGCATCGGCGACGAGGCGTGGCGGCGCGAGATGATCGCCGAGCTCATGAAGCTGGTCGGCCTCGACGCGCGCTGGGCGGGGCGCTACCCGCATTCCTTCTCCGGCGGCCAGCGCCAGCGCATCGGCATCGCGCGCGCGCTCGCCCTCAAGCCCGACATCCTGCTCTGCGACGAGCCGGTCTCCGCGCTCGACGTGTCGATCCAGGCGCAGATCCTGAACCTGCTCAAGGACCTCAAGCAGCAGCTCGGCCTCACCTACCTCTTCGTGTCGCACAACCTCGCCGTGGTCGACTACATCGCCGACCGCATCGCCGTGATGTGCCGCGGCAGGCTGGTGGAGGTCGCGCCGCGCGAGGCGCTGTTCCGGCGACCCGTGCATCCCTACACGCGCGCGCTGCTCGCCGCCGTGCCCGATCCCGACCCCGACCGGCGCCTCGACCTCGGCGCGCTGATGGAGGGTCGCGCCTCCGTGCCCGCGGCCTGGCCGATGCCCTTCCGCCTCGACGGCACCGAGCAGGCGGGGCTCGTCGACCTCGGCGACGGCCACCGGGTGCGCGCGCGGCGTGGCGCCACCGCGGCCGACATCCTCTCGGGTCGCGCGGCATGAAGGCGCTCCTGCGTTCCCTCGCCCTCGCGGCGCTCGTGCTGCCGGCCCTCGCCGGCGCGCAATCCTTCGTCGATCCGCCGTCGCTCGCCGCCGAGGTCGCCGCCGGGCGCCTGCCGCCGGTCGACAGGAGGCTGCCCAGGGACCCGCTGGTCCATGCGCCGGGCGGAGGCTTCGAGCCGGGCCGCCATGGCGGCGAGCTGCGCGTCATCATGGGCCGCTCCCAGGACGTGCGCATGATGGCCGTCTACGGCTATGCGCGGCTCGTCGGCTACAACCCGAGCCTCGAGCTCGAGCCCGACATCCTCGCCGGCGTCGACGTCGTCGAGGACCGCGTCTTCACGCTGCGCCTGCGCGACGGGCATCGCTGGTCGGATGGCCATCCCTTCACCAGCGACGACTTCCGCTACTGGTGGGAGGACGTCGCCGGCAACCGGCAGGTCTCTCCCTCGGGGCCGCCGCAGGTCCTGCTCGTCGAGGGCAGGCCGCCGAAGGTCTCCTTTCCCGACGCGCGCACCGTGCGCTTCGAGTGGGACGGGCCGAATCCCGGGTTCCTGCCCGCGCTGGCCGGTGCCTCCCCGCTCTACATCTACCGCCCCGCGCACTACCTGCGGCAGTTCCACGAGCGCTACGCGGACCGCGCCAGGCTCGAGGAACGCGTGCGCGCCGAGCGCATGCGCGGCTGGGCGCAGCTGCACAACCGCCTCGACAACATGTACCGCAACGACAACCCGGACCTGCCGACGCTCGAGCCCTGGGTGCTCGCGACGCGGCCGCCGGCCGAGCGCTTCGTGTTCCAGCGCAACCCGTACTTCCATCGCGTCGACGCCAACGGGCTGCAGCTTCCCTATGCCGACCGCGTCGCGATGGCGATCGCCGACGCCAAGCTGATCCCGCTCAAGGTCAACGCGGGCGAGGCCGACCTGCAGGCGCGCGGCCTCGCGTTCAACAACTACACCTTCCTCCGCCAGGCCGCGCGCGAGGGCAAGTTCGACGTCCGCCTGTGGAACACGGCGAAGGGCGCGCAGCTGGCGCTCTACCCCAACCTCAACGCCGAGGACCCGGCGTGGCGCAGGCTCAACCGCGACCCGCGCTTCCGCCGCGCGCTGTCGCTGGCGATCAACCGCCGCGAGATCAACCAGGTCGTCTATTTCGGGCTCGCGCTCGAGGGCCACAACACGGTGCTGCCCTCCTCGGCCCTCTTCGACCCGAAGCTGCGCGCGGCGCCCTTCGACCTCGCGGAGGCCAACCGCCTGCTCGACGAGATCGGCCTGCGCCGCCAGCGGCCGCGCGGGCTGCGCATGCTGCCCGATGGCCGCCCGCTCGAGGTCACGGTCGAGACAGCCGGCGAGGATACCGAGCAGACGGACGTCCTCCAGCTCGTCCACGACTCATGGCTCGAGGCCGGCGTGAAGCTCTTCATCAAGCCGTCGCAGCGCGAGTACTTCCGCAACCGCGTCTTCTCGGGCAAGTCGGTGATGACGATCTGGTCGGGCGTCGAGAACGGCCTCGCCGGCCCCTCGACCAATCCCGAGGAGTTCGTGCCGACGAGCCAGCAGCAGCTGCAATGGCCGAAATGGGGGCAGCACGCGGAGACCGCCGGCCGCTCGGGCGAGGCGGTCGACGACCCGGCTGCGCGCGAGCTCCTGCTGCTGGAGCACGCCTGGCGCAAGTCGACCAGCGAGCTCGAGCGCATGCGCGTCTGGCAGCGCATCCTCGAGATCCACGCCGAGCAGGTCTTCACCATCGGCCTGGTCGCCAACGTGCGCCAGCCGGTCGTGGTGTCGCGCCGGCTGCGCAACGTGCCGGACATCGGCGTCTACAACTGGGACCCCGGCGCCTTCTTCGGCATATACCGCCCCGACTCCTTCTGGTTCGGCGAGCCGCGCGCGGCCGCCGCGCTGCGGCGCGAGTGAGGCATCCATGATCGCATATCTCGCCCGCCGCCTGCTCGTGATGGTCCCCACGCTGCTCGCGATCAGCGCCATCGTGTTCTTCATCATCCAGCTGCCGCCCGGCGACTACCTCTCGACCATGGTCGAGGAGCTCCTCGCGCAGGGCGAGAAGCCGGATGGCGAGCGCATCGCGATGCTGCGCGAGCAGTTCGGGCTCGATCGCACGCCGCTCGAGCAGTACCTGCACTGGGTCGCGGGGCTGGCGGTCGGCGACCTCGGCTGGTCCTTCGAGTACAACCTGCCGGTCTCGCAGGTGGTCGGCGAGAAGCTGGTGATGAGCTTCCTGCTCGCCTTCGCCGCGACGCTGCTGACCTACGCGATCGCCTTCCCGATCGGGATCTACTCGGCCGTGCGCCAGTACTCGATCGGCGACTACGCGCTGACCTTCGTCGGCTTCATCGGCCTCGCGACGCCGAGCTTCCTGATCGCGCTCGTCGTGCTGCACTTCTCCAACGCCTGGTTCGGCACGCCGGTGGGCGGCCTCTACCATCCGGAGCATGCCGAGGCGCCGATGAGCTGGGCGAAGCTGGGCTCGGTGCTCTCGCACATCTGGATCCCGATCGTGATCATCGGCCTGTCCTCGACCGCGGAGATGATCCGCCAACTGCGCGCCAACCTGCTCGACGAGCTGCAGCGGCCCTATGTCGTGACCGGCCGCGCCAAGGGCCTCACCGAGCGGCGCCTGCTGTTCAAGTACCCGCTGCGCATGGCGCTCAACCCGTTCATCGCCGACATCGGCTCGATCCTGCCGAAGCTGATCTCCGGCTCCGCCATCGTCGGCGTGGTGCTGTCGCTGCCGACCAACGGGCCGATGCTGCTGCGCGCGCTGCAGTCCAAGGACATGTACCTCGCCGGCTCCTTCCTGATGATCGAGGCGGTGCTGGTCGTGCTCGGGATCCTGATCTCCGACATCGCGCTCGCGCTGCTCGATCCGCGGATCCGCCTCGGCGCGGGGTCCGAGAAATGACCGCTCCCCTTCCCCATCGCGTCGACGACCGGCCCTTCGACCCGCAGGAGGGCGACCGGCTCAGCCCGGAGCTCGAGCGCTACTACATGTCCTCGCAGTGGCGGATGGTGTGGCTGAAGCTGCGCCGCCACCGCGTCGCCGTCGTGTCGGGCGTCGTGCTCGCCGCGCTCTACTTCATGACCATCTTCGCGGAGTTCCTGTCGCCCTACGCGCCGAACACGCGCCATGTCGACCACATCTACGCGCCGCCGCAATCGGTGCAGTTCTTCAACCAGGGCCGGTTCATCGGGCCCTTCGTGCTCGGCTACGACCAGACGCTCGACATGGACACGCTCAAGCGCGTCTACGTGCCCAACCCCGCGAAGGTGCACCGACTGCGCTTCCTGTGCGAGGGCGACCCGTACCATTTCTGGGGCCTCGTCCCGGCCTCGACCCACCTGGTCTGCCCGGCCGAGGGCGGCCATTTCTTCTGGCTCGGCACCGACCGCCTCGGGCGCGACATGCTGAGCCGGATCGTCCATGGCGCGCGCATCTCGCTGACCATCGGCGTCGTCGGCGTGGCGATCAGCTTCCTGCTCGGCATCGTGCTCGGCGGCCTCGCGGGCTACTACGGCGGCTGGATCGACGCCTCGATCACGCGCGTGATCGAGGTCATCCGCTCCTTCCCCAAGCTGCCGCTGTTCATGGCGCTCTCGGCCGCGCTGCCGATCTGGCTGCCGCCGATCTGGGTCTATTTCGGGATCACGCTGATCGTCGGCCTGATCGACTGGACCGGCCTCGCGCGCGCCGTGCGCGCCAAGCTGCTGGCGCTGCGCGAGGAGGATTTCTGCACCGCCGCCGTGCTCATGGGCGCGAGCCCGCGGCGCATCATCGGCAGGCACCTGCTGCCGAGCTTCATGAGCCACCTGATCGCGGTGGCGACGCTGCACATCCCGGAGATGATCCTCGCGGAGACGGCGCTGTCCTTCCTCGGCCTCGGGCTGCGCCCGCCGGTGACGTCCTGGGGCGTGCTGCTGACCGAGGCGCAGAACATCAACGCCGTGGCGCTCTATCCCTGGCTGCTGCTGCCCATCGTCCCGGTCATCGTGACCGTCCTCGCCTTCAACTTCCTGGGCGACGGCCTGCGCGACGCGGCGGATCCGTACAAGTGAGCGGCGCGGCGGCGCTCACGACGCGCGCGCCGCCGCCTCCGCCTCCGCCTCGAGCTGCGCGACCGGCTTGCCGAACTTCTGCACGTCGCGGAAGCGCTGCACGAGGTAGTCGCCGGACCTGATCGGCTGGTAGCGCGGCGGGTTCTCCGGCGACTGGCAGGTCGGCAGGCAGTGGACCGGCGCGTCGTAGTCGAGGTTGAAGAAGGTCGGGATCGAGTAGCGCTCCCTGCCCAGCCGGTTCACGACCCGGTGCAGGTTCGACACGTAGACGTCGTTGGTCCACACCTTGAACATGTCGCCGAGGTTGACGACGAAGGTGCCGTCGACCCAGGGCGCGCGCACCCACTCGCCGTCGCGCTTGCGCAGCTCGAGGCCCCCGATCGGGTCCTGGGTCAGCAGCGTGATCATGCCGTAGTCGCTGTGCGGCGCGACGCCGAAGGCCTTCCTGTCGAGCGCGTCGGCGGGCGCGGGCCGGTAGTGGAAGAGCCGCGTCTGCACCATCGGCTTGCGGGTGTACTGCAGGAAGAACGCCTCCGGCATGCCGAGGCTGAGCGCGAAGACGCGCAGCAGCCGCTTGCCCAGCGCCATGGTCTCCGCGAAATACGCCTCCGCCGCGGCGCGCAGCCAGGGATGCTCGGCCGGCCAGCGATTGGGCCCGTGCAGCGGCAGCCCGGCGACGACCGCGGGATCGTCGAGCGGCAGGTCGAGCGCGAACTCGTAGCTCTCCTTGATGTCGGGCGCGTATCCGGGATGCTGGTTGATGCCCTCCGGCATGAAGCCGCGCCGGAACCGGTCGTCGATCTTCAGCTTCAGCCGCTCCTCGAGCGGCAGGTCGAAGTAGCGGCGGGTCGCGTCGAAGACGTCGTCGACGACCTTCCGGGGGACGCCGTGGTTCGCGACGTAGAAGAAGCCGGTCGTCTCGCAGGCGCGGCGCAGCTCGCGGGCCAGCGCGTCGATCGGCTGGCCCGCGACCAGCGGCGAGAGGTCGAGGATGGGCATCTCCTCGGCCGTGGCTGCCCTCGGCATGTCCTCGCTCATCGCATTCCCCTTCCCCTCGGATCCGGCGCCCGCGCTCAGGCGCCCATGACCTTGTCGTGCGCGCTGTCGATCCAGAACACGACGCGCCGCTGGATCGCGTTGACCAGCAGGTGCAGCCCGATGCCCATCAGCGACAGGATGATGAGGATCGCGAAGACGCCCGCCATGTCCATGTGGAAGTTGCGCTGCAGGATCAGGTAGCCGAGCCCGGCCTGCGCGCCGACGAACTCGCCGACGATCGCGCCGATGACGGAGAGCACGATGGCGATGTCGAGCCCGACGAAGACATAGGGCAGCGCCTGCGGCAGCCGCGCCATCATGAAGACCTGCCAGCGCGAGGCGGTGAAGGCGACCATCAGCTCGACCTGCTCGCGCGGCACGGCGCGCAGCCCGACGATCGTGTTCGCGAGGACGGGGAAGAAGGCGATCGTCGCGGTGATGACGACCTTCGAGGTCATGCCGTAGCCGAACCAGATGACGATGATCGGCGCGATCGCGACCTTCGGCAGGGTCTGGAAGGCGACCACGTAGGGATAGACCGTGCGCTCCAGCAGCGGGAAGAGGCCGACCATCACGCCGATGGCGAAGCCGCAGCCCGCGCCCGCGACGAAGCCGAGGATCACCTCCGCGAAGGTCACCCAGAAATGCGTCACCAGCTCGCCGCTCGCGAGCCCGGCCACGAGCGCGCGCATGACGGCGCTGGGCGCCGGCACGACGATCGCGGGCACGGCAAAGATGCGCACCGCCGCCTCCCAGCCGCCGACGAAGGCGATGAAGAGCAGGATGGAGAGGCCGATCTCCGTCCGCCGGGTCGTGCCGCCGCGCGCGCTCATGCGTCGAGCGCCCCGAGCGACTGGAAGTGGCGGCGTATGGCGGCGACATGCACGCCGAACGGGGCGGAATTGATCATCTCGAGGCTGCGCGGGCGCGGGAGGTCGACATCGATGATCTCGCTGATCCGGCCGGGCCGCGGCGACATCACGATGACGCGGTCGGCGAGGAACACGGCCTCGGGGATGCTGTGCGTCACGAGCATGACGGTCTTGCGGCTCTCGCCCCAGATGCGCAGCAGCTCGAGGTTCATGGACTCGCGCGTCATCGCGTCGAGCGCGCCGAAGGGCTCGTCCATCAGCAGCAGGCTGGGGTCGTGCACGAGCGCGCGCGCGATGCCGACGCGCTGCTGCATGCCGCCGGAGAGCTCGCCCGGGTACTTGTCCTCGAAGCCGTCGAGCCCGACCATGCGCACCAGCGCTCGTGCGCGCTCCTCGTGGGCGCGGCGCGGCTGGCGCTGGATGTCGATCGGCAGCAGCACGTTCTGCATCACCGTGCGCCAGGGCAGCAGCACCGGCGCCTGGAAGACCACGCCGATGTCGCGCGACGGCCCGTCCACCGGCCTGCCGCCGAGCGTCAGCTCGCCCGAGCTGCGCCGCAGGATCCCGGCGAGGATCTTGAGCAGCGTGCTCTTGCCGCAGCCGCTCGGGCCGACGACGGTCACGAACTCGCCGCGCGCGACGTCGAAGGACACGCGCGCGAGCGCGACGACGTCGTCGCCGGCCTGCGTCGCGTAGGTCTTGTCGATGCCGCGCGCGTCGATCAGCCTCGCGGCCTGGCCGTGGGTCATCCCGCGGCGCAGGACGTGGCAGCGGCGCGGATCGCGGCGCCGTCGAAGCGGTTGATGCGCTCGTAGAAGTCGGGGATGCCGACCATGTAGGTCCGCGGGTCGATGGTCTTCGTGATCAGCCCCGCCTCCTTCATGAAGTCCTGGATCCGGCCATAGGCCTCGGGCGTGGCGCGGCCCCAGAGCTTGCCGCCGTTGAGCGCATGCGCGGCGCGCATCGAGTCGAGCTGCGCATTGAGGTTGTTGAGGTCCCAGCGCGCGAGCGTCGCGTCGTCCGCGCCCGTGGGGCGCGTGGTCGGCCACTTCGCCCAGTGGATGCGGCGCTGGCAGTCGGGGCTCGCCATGACGAACTCCGTGGCCTTCGCCGCGCCGCGCGCGATCGCCTCGACCATCGCGGGATCGGCCTGCACCGTCTTCTGCATCGTGGAGAAGGTGAAGTCCGGATAGGTGGTCCAGTCGTCGGCGCGCAGGTGGCGCAGCTTGAGCCCGGCGTTCTCGAACCCGGCCTGCGCCGACGCCCAGAACAGCAGCCCATGCACGCGATTCGTGCGCATTGCCTCGATCGGAGGCGCGCCCAGCCCGACGGGGATGAGCTGCACGTCGCTGTCGGGGTTCATCCCGTTCGCCCTGAGGTAGGAGCGCATGAAGGCGATGCCGCCGGTGGCGAGGCTGAACACGCCGATCGCCTTGCCCTTGAGGTCGCGGACGCCGCGGATGGGGCCGTCGTCGAGCACGGACAGCGACCAGTCGATGACGCCGTTGTTCATGACCACGCGCACGGGCAGGTCGTTCACGACATTGGCCTGGATGACCACGCTCGAGTTCAGCTGCGCGAAGTCGACGTTGCCGGCGACCATCTGCTGCAGCGCCTGCAGCGAGGCGCCGACGGGCAGCACCTCGACGTCGTAGCCTTCCTCGCGCCAGTAGTTCAGCGCCAGCGGCAGCGTGAGCCAGGGATAGGCGAGGTTCAGGTTCGTCGTGCCGACGGCGATCTTCACGCGGCGCAGCGGCGCCTGCCCGCGCGCGGCGTGCGGCGCGGCGGCGGCGGCAAGCGCGGACGCGCCGGCGAGCGCGAGGACGCCGCGGCGGTCGAGGGACGAGGCGGATGCTCTGGTCATGCGTCGGGTTCCTTGCTGCGCTGGCGGCGATGCCGCGATGCCGGCCGGATGCCGGCGCGCGAATCGATGCAATCGTTGTACCATGGTGCCCGGTCTTTCAACGGGAAACGGGACGAGCATGAGCGACGCGATGCGCAGGCTGATCGAGGACATGCCCAAGGTTGAGCTCCACATGCATCTCGAGGGCTCGCTCGAGCCCGAGCTGCTCTTCGCGCTCGCGCGCCGCAACGACGTCGACATCGGGTTCGCGTCCGAGGACTCGCTGCGCGCGGCCTACGACTTCACGAACCTGCAGAGCTTCCTCGACATCTACTACGCGGGCCTGCGCGTGCTCCTGCACGAGCGCGACTTCCACGACATGGCCTGGTCCTACCTGCACCGCGTGCGCGAGGACAACGTCATGCACGCGGAGGTTTTCCTCGCGCCGCAGGCCCATCTGCGGCGCGGCATCGCCGCGCGCACGATGTTCGACGGCGTGCTCGGCGCGATGGAGCGCGCCCGGGAGGAGCTCGGCATGACGACGGGCCTGATCCTGGTCTTCCAGCGGCAGTTCAGCGAGGAGGAGGCCTTCGACTCGCTGCGCGCGTCGGAGCCCTTCGCCAGCCGGGTCGTCGGCTTCGGCCTCGGCGGCGCCGAGGTCGGCAACCGGCCGGGCAAGTTCGCCCGCGTCTTCGCGGAGTGCCGCGCGCAGGGCTTCCGCATCGTCGCGCATGCCGGGGAGGAAGGCGGCGCCGACTACGTGCGCGAGGCGGTCGAGGTGCTCGGCGTCGACCGCATCGACCATGGCGTGCGCTGCGAGGAGGATCCCGCGCTGGTGCGCGAGCTGGCCGCGTCGCGCATCCCGCTGACCGTCTGCCCGCTCTCGAACCTGAAGCTCAAGGTCGTGCGCAGGCTCGAGGACCACGCCATGGCGCGGCTGCTGCGCGCCGGCCTCGCCGTGACGATGAACTCCGACGACCCGTCCTATTTCGGCGGCTACATGAACGACAACTACCTCGCCACCCAGGCGGCGCTCGGGCTGGCGCGCGAGGAGATCCGCGAGATCGCGCGCAACGGCGTCGCGGCGGCCTTCGTCGACGCGCGACGGCGCGCCGAGCTCTCCCGGATGCTCGAGGACTACTGGGCGAAGGCGGGCTGAAGCGCGCGCGCTCAGGCGCGCTCGAGCCAGAGGCTGGTCTCGTGCGCGCCCGCCGGCATGGGCAGGCGCGCGAGCGGGCTCGCGGCGAGCTCGGCGGCCATGCGGGTCGCGACGAAGCGCGAGCTCCAGAGGATCTTCCAGCCGCCGCCGCCGAGCATGCAGGCCAGCGCGTTCTGCTCGTTGTAGCCGCGCCATTCCCATGACGCGGGATAGGCGTCGGGCAGGAAGATGTCGTGGACATGGACGAGCGCGCCGGCGGGCAGCGCGGCCATCGGCCCGTTGAAGAGCAGGTCGACGTCGCTGCCCGGCATCATCACGTGGCTCGAATCCACGAAGAGCATGTCGCCCGCGCAAAGGCCGGACAGCGCGTCGGCGGGCGCGTCCTGCACGGGCATGCGCAGGATCTCGATGCCGCCGAGGCCGCCAATGTCCGCGCGCGGCGCGGGATCGATGGCGAGGATCCGCGTCGCGAGGCCGCCATCGGCGACCGCGCGCGCCATCACGCGCGTCGAGTGGCCCGAGCCGACCTCGACGAGCCGCGCGGGCGCGCGCAGGCGCAGCATCGCGTAGGCGGCGACGGCGTCGAGGCGCGGGAACCAGTCCTGCTCGAAGCGCGGCGCGGGCGGCGCGCCGCCGAAGGCCTCGTAGCAGGGCATGAAGCCCTCTGCGGCGCGCAGGACCTCGCGCATGCGCGGCGCGGCGGCGGCGAAGAGCGGCTCGAGCGCCGCGTAGCGCGGGGGCGGGTCCGCGGCGGCGGCATGGGCGTGCGGGATGAACCAGCCGCGCCGCAGGCCCAGCAGCGTCGCCGCGCCGAGCCGCAGGCGGCGCAGGGTACTCATGGCCAGGCGCTCACTGCGAAGCGCTCACGGGTTGAGCGTCATCCCTTCCATCGCGACGATCGTGCCGGGCCGGCGCTCCTCGGCCGCGGCGGCGATCTCGTCCATGGCGGCGTCGTCGCGCGCGGGGTCGTGGTGGAAGATGGCGAGCCGCCGCACGCCGGCGGCCTCGCAGAGCCGCACGCCCTCTTCCCAGGTGGAATGGCCCCAGCCCGCGTAGCGCGGGTACTCGGCATCGGTGTAGGTGCAGTCATAGACGAGCAGGTCGGCGCCGCGCGCAAGCTCGACCACGTTCGGGTCGTGGCGCCCGGGGACATGCTCGGTGTCGGTGACGTAGCACAGCGACCTTCCGGCATGCTCGATGCGGTAGCCCGTCGCGCCGTTCGGGTGGTTGAGCACCGCCGTGCGCACGACAAGCCCGCGGCCGAGGTCGATCGGCTTGCCGGCATTGAAGTCGTGGAACTCGAGTTCGGCGCCAAGCACCGTGATCGGCACCGGGAAGAGCGGCGCGCGCATCATCTCCGCCAGCACCTCGCGCAGCGTGTGCGCGGGCAGGAGGTGGCCCGCCCAGAGGCGGAAGCGGTTGCCCTGCGCGTAGACCGAGCTGAAGAAGGGCAGGCCGCAGATATGGTCGAGATGCGTGTGGGTGAAGAGGATGTCGGCGTCGACCGCGCCCGCGCGGTCGAGCTTCGCGCCGAGCCGCCGCAGGCCCGTGCCGCCATCGAGGATCACCACGCGCTGGCCGAGCCGCACCTCGAGGCACGCGGTGTTGCCGCCGTAGCGCAGCGTGTCCGGGCCCGGACAGGCGATCGAGCCGCGCACTCCCCAGAACGTGACCGAGAACGCCGCCATGCGCGCCGCCCTCAGCGCACCAGCCGGTAGCCGCCCGGGGCGGTCACCAGCAGCGTCGCGTTCGCGGCGTCGGCCTCGATCTTCTGGCGCAGGCGATAGATATGCGTCTCCAGCGTGTGGGTGTTGACCTCGGAATTATAGCCCCAGATCGCGCCGAGGAGTGCATCCCTGGGAACCACCTGTCCCACGGCGCGGTGGAGATGGCGCAGGATCGCGGTTTCCTTGTCGGTGAGCCGGATCCGCGCGCCCGTCGTGGTCGCGACCAGGCGCTTGCGCGCGGGCTGGAAGCGGAACGCGCCGATCGCGTATTCGGCGTCCTCGGCGGCCGCGTGCTGGCGCAGCTGCGCGCGCAGCCGCGCCATCAGCTCGCCGATGCGGAACGGCTTGGTGACATAGTCGCTGGCGCCCGCGTCGAGCCCGGAGATCATGTCGTGCTCCTCCGTGGCGCCGGTGAGCATGAGGATGGGGCAGGCGATCCCCGCCCCGCGCAGCGCGCGGCAGAGTGCGCGGCCGTCCTGGTCCGGCAGGCCGACATCCAGCAGGATCGCGTCGAAGGTCTCGGACAGGGCGAGCGCCCGTCCCTCGGCCGCCGTCGCCGCCTCCACGGGCACGAAATCCTCCGCCAGTTGCTCGGTGAGCGCGGCGCGCAGATGCGCGTCGTCGTCCACCAGCAGGATTCGCTTGCCCGAAGCCATGACATCCCGACTTTCCACAAAGTCGCGAGGCCCGGCAAGCATCGCCCGTCCGGCGGCAGGATTTGCCGCCGCGCCGGCCGGCGCACATCGTCCCGCCGAGGCTAAGTCGCTGGGAGAAAAGGCTTCCCGTTCTGGACCGGGACTTGCAGGGCCCGATCGTCATGGATGCCGTCGGCAGCACGAGGCTCGCACCCCAGCCCGCCTGGGACCGGGACCGCGACTTCCTTCCCGCATCGCCCGGCGCGCAGCCGGGCGACGAGGGGCCGGGCTTCCGCGCCTTCCTCTCCGCCATCAATCCGCTGCCCCACATACCCGTCGTCGGGGCGGTCTATCGCTACGTCACCGGCGAGAAATCCCATCCCGCGGCCCAGGTCGTCGGCGGCTTCGTGTTCGGCGGGCCCATCGGCATGGCGATCGCCGCCCTCGGCGCCGCTTTCGAGCAGGCGACCGGGAAGACGGCGCTCGAGATGGCGATCGACACCATCCGCGGCGCCGGCTCGACCGAGGTCGCCACCGCTGGCGAACCCGGCGCCGGGGATGCCGATCCGCCCGGCGCCCCCCTGGCCCTGGCGGGGGCCGAGGCCGATGGCGCCGCTGGCGGGCAGGCCGGTCCTGCTCCGGCGGCCATTCCCATCGCCCTCGCGCCGCCACCCGAGGCGGGCGCCGCGACCGCCACGCCGCGTGGCGAAGCTCCGGTCGACGCCCTGCAGCGCCCGCGCGTCGCGGGCGCGCGCGACCTTGCCTTCTACCAGGCCCATGCGGGCGCCAGGCTGCCCACCGCGGCGCTGTCCTCGAGCCCTGCCGCGCGCCTCGCCAGCCTTTCCCCTGCCACGATCCCGGGGAACGGAGGCACGGACGCGGGCGCGCTCCCCGCCATACCGCCACCGCCGCCGCCGCTCGCGACGCCGCAGCTCGCGCCACCGGTCCTGCAGCCGCCGCCAAGGCAGGCAACGGCGCAGGCCCAGCGCCCCGCCACGCGGGTGGAGGCAGCGCCAGCCCCGCCTCCCGCGCAGGCCCGGGGCGAGGGCCCAGACTTCGCCTCGCGCATGCTCCATGGGCTCGACCGCTATCGCGCGATGCGCGTCGGTGGCGACGGCCGCGCAGCGATGCTCGACCGGACGGAGTGAGCCAGCTCGCGGCGCGCGCTATGCTCGCCGGCGATGGAGATCCTCGTATCAGCGACCGCGCCGGCGCGCGGCATCCTGCGATGGGACGGCGTGGCCGTCCCCTGCAGCCTCGGCCATGGCGGCATACGCCGCCACAAGGTCGAGGGCGACGGTGCAACGCCCGCGGGGCGCTTCGCGCTGCGCCGCGTCCTCTGGCGCGCCGACCGCCTCGCGCGACCGG